>Ga0182747_1000916_pt1 | contig 24802 bp, 17 predicted proteins | sample eDN3rd30CBELigBY_FD_128526 | JGI IMG/M metagenome (GOLD analysis project Ga0182747, IMG submission 128526) | Enriched backyard soil microbial communities from Emeryville, California, USA - eDNA 3rd pass 30_C BE-Lig BY (version 2) (version 2) | ecosystem: Environmental > Terrestrial > Soil >...
CATATTAATGGTTAATAACAAACGCATTGTCGTGTTTATGTTCAATAAAATAATCCAATCGGTTAATAGATATTATCTATAGCCAGACTGGGCATTCAGGAAGTCATACAATGATCATCCGACCAGAACAACACTGGTTCCTTCGTCTGTTTGACTGGCACGGCTCCGTGCTGTCAAAAATCATTTTTCGCCTGCTGCTTAACGTCCTGATGTCGATTATCGCCATCATCAGCTATCAATGGTACGAACAGCTGGGTATCCATCTGACCGTGGCGCCCTTTAGTTTGCTGGGGATAGCCATCGCGATATTCCTCGGTTTTCGCAACAGCGCCAGCTACAACCGTTTTGTCGAAGCGCGTAATCTCTGGGGGACGGTACTGATTGCCGAACGCACCCTGATGCGTCAGCTGAAAAATATTCTTCCGACGGAGCACCAAACGCATCAAAAAATCGCCAGCTACCTGATTGCCTTTAGCTGGAGTCTGAAACACCAGTTACGTAAAACCCATCCCGGGGCTGACCTTAACCGGCTGCTGCCCCCCGATACCGTCGCGGAGATCCTCGGCAGCTCGATGCCGACTAACCGCATCCTGTTGCTGGTCGGTCATGAGCTGGGCCAGCTGCGCGAAGCGGGGAAGGTGAGCGATATCACCTATGGTCTGATGGACAATAAGCTCGACGAGCTGGCCCACGTGTTGGGCGGATGCGAACGCCTGGCCAGCACGCCGGTCCCTTTCGCATATACCTTGATTCTGCAGCGTACGGTCTATCTGTTCTGCACCTTGCTGCCTTTCGCGCTGGTCGGCGATCTGCACTACATGACGCCGTTCGTGTCGGTCTTTATCTCTTACACCTTCTTGTCCTGGGATTCGCTGGCGGAAGAGCTGGAAGATCCGTTTGGCACCGCGGCGAACGATTTACCCCTCAACGCCATGTGCAACACCATCGAACGCAACCTGTTGGATATGACCGGTCAGCACCCGCTGCCGGAAACGCTGCAGCCCGACCGCTACTACAATCTGACCTGATGGTTCTCTCTGCGTAACTGTTAAATAAGTTAAATCTAACGCGTGATAGATAACATTGATTATACAGTTGCGATCCCGATTGTTATGCTTTCGTTAACAAAAACGTCCGCCGCGGTGTTCTCCGGCGGACGAACTTTTTCACGTTGCGGATCGCCCTGATTAAGGTGATTCGGCACGTCGTTCTCGCTTATCGACGGCGCATTCTGGAGTAGATATGAATATGAAAAGACGCTCAGTACCTGGCGTGCATCCTTATGATGGCCCGGCCGGCGGCTGGGGCGCATTGAAAGCAACGGCCATTGCCGTGCGGACACAAATGGATGCCCTGGAGGCGCCCGTCACCCTGCTGCGCACCAATCAGCCTGACGGCTTTGACTGCCCCGGCTGTGCCTGGCCGGATAAAGAACACAAATCTACTTTCCAGTTTTGCGAAAATGGCGCCAAAGCGGTGACCTGGGAAGCGACCAGCAAACGCGTTACGCCGAAATTTCTGGCGGCGAACACCGTCACTTCGCTGTTGGCCAAAAGCGACTTTGAGCTCGAAGGCTACGGTCGCTTAACCCATCCGCTGGTCTACGATCGCGCCAGCGACACGCTGCGCCCGACCAGCTGGGAAAGCGCCTTCGCGCGTATCGGCGAAGTGGTCAGCGGCATGCAGCCGGACGAGGTCGAGTTCTATACTTCCGGACGCGCCTCCAACGAAGCGGCCTGGCTGTTCCAGCTGTTTGCCCGTGAACTGGGCACCAACAATTTTCCCGACTGTTCGAATATGTGCCATGAATCGACCAGCGTCGGGTTGCCTCAGTCGATCGGCATCGGCAAGGGAACGGTGTCGCTGGATGATTTTGATAAAACCGAGCTGGTGATTTCCATCGGCCATAATCCGGGAACCAACCACCCGCGTATGATGGGGACGCTGCATGAGCTGGCTCGTCGCGGCGTACCGATTATCGTGTTTAACCCTTTGAAAGAGCGTGCGCTGGAGCGTTTTGCCGACCCGCAGAATGTTATCGAGATGGCAACCCTGCGCTCGACAAATATTGCCTCTACCTATTTTCAGGTGAAGGCCGGTGGCGATGCGGCGGCGCTGAAAGGCATTGCCAAAGCGCTGCTGCAGATGGAAGAAGAGCAGGGTAGCGTCCTCGATCGCGCCTTTATTACTGAACATACGCAGAACTTCCCGGCGTTTGTCGATGATTTGCAGAAGACCTCCTGGCAAGATATCGAACGCGAATCCGGTCTCACCCGCGCTGACCTGCAGCGGGTTGCCGACGCTTACGCTAAATCGAACGCCACGATTGTGACCTATGGCATGGGGATCACTCAGCATAACAAAGGCACATCAAACGTGCGGCTGATCGCCGACCTGCTGCTGATGCGCGGGAATATCGGCAAACCCGGTGCCGGGATCTGTCCGTTGCGCGGTCACTCCAACGTCCAGGGCAACCGCACCGTCGGGATTACCGAGAAGCCGGGCGCCGCCTTCCTGGCGAAGCTGCAGGAGGTGTTTGGGTTCGTGCCGCCGCACAAGCATGGCCATGACGCGGTGAAAGCGCTGCAGGCGATGATCGAGGGCAAATCGAAGGCTCTGCTGTGTCTTGGCGGTAACTTTGCAGTGGCAATGCCCGACCATGAGCGCGCGTTCCCGGCAATGCGCGGGCTGGATCTCAGCGTGCACGTCGGGACAAAACTGAACCGTTCGCATCTGCTGGTAGCGAAAGAGACGTTTATTCTGCCGTGTCTGGGCCGCACCGAGCTGGATATGCAGGAGACCGGGCGGCAGTCGATCACCGTGGAAGATTCCATGTCGATGGTGCACGCCTCGTCAGGAAAACTGAAACCGGCCTCGCCGCTGCTGCGTTCAGAACCGGCGATTGTTGCCGGTATGGCGATGGCGACCCTGGCAAACACTAAAGTCGACTGGCGCTCGCTGGTGGCAGATTACGACCGTATCCGCGATCTGATCGAACGCACCATTCCCGGTTTTGATAACTACAACGAGCGTATTCGTCACCCGGGCGGTTTTCGCATGCCGCTGCCGCCGACGGAGCGCATCTGGCCAACGCCAACCGGTAAAGCCATGTTCTCGGTGTTCCACGGTGTACATGAGAACGTCCATGTTGCGGGCGAGGAGGTGCTGCGGCTGGTCACACTGCGCAGCCACGATCAGTACAACACCACCATCTACGCCATGGATGACCGCTACCGCGGTATTTTTGGCCGTCGCGACGTGCTGTTTATGAACGAGCAGGATATGGCCAGTCAGGGATTCGAGCACGGCGACCGGGTGGATATCACCACCGCGCTGCCGGACAGCGATTTGCGTCTGGAGGATATTACGCTGGTGGCCTACAACATCGCGCCAGGCACCGTTGGCGCCTACTATCCGGAAGCCAACGTCCTGGTTCCGCTGGACTACATTGATGAAGAGAGCGGCACGCCTTCTTATAAATCCGTGCCGATTCGTCTGACCCTGCGCTCGAAAGAGATTCGGCCGGTCTCCGGCCTGCGCTAATCTGCCCGCGACCGCTGCCGACCTCAACGTCGGCAGCAAACTCTCGCTATTCTGGCGCCAGTACCAGCTTGATGCCAAGGCCGACAAAACCGGCGGCAAAAGCGACCCGCAGCCCCAGTAACACCCTGGGACGGGTCAGGACATAGCCGCGCATCGCGGCCGCGCAGGCGCCGTATAACATAAAGACCAGTAGCGTCATCAGCATAAAAATCCCGCTCAGCGTCAGCATCGCTTCCCCCGGGGAGGCGGCATCGCTGCGGATAAATTGCGGCAGAAAGGCGAAAAAGAAGAGCGGCAGTTTCGGGTTGAGAAGGTTAATCATCACGGCATGCGTGATGATTTTCAGCGGTGAATCGGCCTCGTCGCGGCTCTCTGGCGTGAGCGCGCCCCGTTGAGCGAGCGTATTCCATGCCATGTACAGCAGCCAGGCGACACCGAGATATTTGATCGCACCGAAGAGTTCCGGAGTGCGGTGGAGCAGCGCCGCCAGACCGGTGACGGCGGCAAGCAGATGCGGAATGATACCCAGGGTGCAGCCGAAAGCGGCCGCGAAACTCCTGCGTCTTCCGGCAGCGAGTCCGGTGGCGATGGTGTAGAGCGTCCCGGTGCCGGGGGCGAGTACAACCAGCAATGAGGTGAGTAGAAATTCAGGGCTGATGAACGACATGGCGGTGTTCCTGTGAGAGAAATCAGTCGCTCTGAGTATTTCGCCACACCGCGGGCGCGTCTTGAATAAAATTGCAGGCGAGGTTACCGGACGGAGTGATAGCTGCCCGGGGTGGTGCCGAACTGTTTTTGAAAGGCGCGAGTCAGATGGCTTTGATCGGCGAAGCCGGCCATCTGCGCCGCATCGGCGGGGGAATGTCCGGCGCTTAACAGCCGACGCGCCAGCCGTACCCGGGACTGCACCAGATAGGCATGCGGGGTAATGCCCGTTTCGCGGGCGAAGCCGCGGATCAGCTGGAAACGACTCATGCCGCACAGCGCGGCGAGCATGTCGAGGGAGGTTTTTTCCTCCGGCGCATCATCAAGATACTCTTTTGCCAGCGCGATGGTCGGGGAGTAACGGGCCGGTGCCGTCCGGACGAGACGATGGCAGCCGGTTGCCCGCAGCAGACAGAGCAGCAGCCCCTCTTCAAGCGCCGTCTCATCGCCCGTGCGGGCGGTGATTTCAGCGAACAGTCGCTGCATGAGCAGGCGCAGCGGCGGGTCGTCGACCACCGGGCGCAGCAGGATATCCTCACTTTTGACCGCGCCCTGAAATTCATCGACGACGAGCTGCGGATCGAGGTAGAGCATTTGCCAGCTGCGGGGACCGTTCAGCGGTACGCCATCGTGCATTTCTCCCGGGTTGACCATAATGATCTGCCCGGCCGAGGCGTCAACCTGGCCAAGATGACTCCACGAGCGCTGGGCACCGCGAATGAAAATACCGAGGCCAAACTGCTCGTGAGCATGGCGCGAAAAGTGCTGTTCGGTCAGCAGTGACATGGCCTCGAGACCGGGGAGAGGCAAGTGATGCTGCTGGACGTGATGGATGCGGGGCGCCATGTGCTCCTCCCGAAGCGGTTCTGTGCGAGTGTAGTCCGCCGATCGTCACTTCCGCAAGCGCCGGACCGGCTTGTATTTGTCCGATGCTGAACGTAACATTTAACTAACATACTTTTGACCGGGCGAGGGGAGTCTGCATCGCGCCGGCGTTCGCATATAGCGAACGGCAACACACTGGATTAACCATGGATATTAAACAGCTCAAATACCTGATCGCACTCGATCAAACGCGTCATTTTGGCCAGGCTGCGGCGCTGTGCCATATCACTCAGCCGACGCTTTCGATGCGCATCCGCAATCTGGAAGAGGAGCTCAATCTGGTTCTGATTCAACGCGGGCAGCGGTTTGAGGGGTTTACCGCGGAAGGCGAACGTATTCTGGCCTGGGCGCGGGCGCTGCTGGCGGCTCATGACGGGCTGGAGGCGGAAGCGGCGATTTGTCGCGGCCAGATGGTGGGGCAACTGCGGGTAGGGATGGTGCCGCTGGCCAGCCTTAACCCGATGCAGCTGATTAAACCGCTGGCCGGGAAGTACCCGGAGCTGCAGTTCAGCCTGCTTTCTCTCACCTCGGAGCAGATTATCGATGGCGTCAGCCGTAATCAGCTCGATCTGGGCATTTGCTACCTTCACCACGTCGATAGCCAGCTTTTCAACATTAAGCGGCTGCCGGCAACGCGAATGGGGTTGCTGCATGATAAACGCCATTTTCAGTTTGCCGAAGGGACGCCAGACTGGGAAACGCTGGCCGCATTACCGCTTGGTTTTCTCACTAAAGGAATGCATTACCGTGAATCCATTGAGATGAGTTTTAAGAGTAAAGGGTTCACGCCGAAATATGTTTTTGAGAGCGATTCTACCTTCCAGATTATCCAGGCGGTGCAGGCGGGAATTTGCTGCGCCATTATGCCGCTCAACAATGGTCTGGAGGCGTTAAGCGATAATCTGGAGATTATTCCCATCGCCGAAACCGAAGTAGAGTCAATGCTGGCGCTGATCATGCGCAACCAGCAGCCGGTCTCGTCACTGGCGGAGAAATGTTTTGCCGATGCGCAGGTCATTTTTAATTAATATGGCCGGGGGATGGGAGGCCGTCCCTGGGGCTCAATGGCATATTCATTTGGCAGACTACGGCTTAGTGCGCTGACGATTGCCCGCCATGAGCCGACTGCGCCGCCGATAATCACCCGGCGGCGCAGCGGACAGTCAGATATTTTCCAGCTCGATACCGCGGGTTTTCGGGCCGTAAATACCCACCGAGAGCATCACCATCAGCATGCTGGCCACGATGAAGCTAATCACCCCCGGGGTGCCGGCGTATTGTAAAATCAGGCCGATCAGAAGGCTGGTGAGCGCCGTTGACAGGCGGCTGAACGAGTAGCAAAAGCCCACGGCTCTGGCGCGAATCCGCGTCGGGAAAATTTCCGCCTGGTAGGCATGATAGCTGATGGTCAGCCAGGCGTTGGACCAGGTAATCATAAACCCGTAGACAACCAGCATCACCGGATTATTCTGCAGCGCAAACAGGGTACCGAACACCACCGTCATCAGCGCGGAAAGAACGATCTGCCACTTATTCTCAAACCGGTGGACAAAGCGGGTGCAGAACAAGCAGCCCAGCGGGTAGGCGAGAGTGATAAAAAAGGCGTACAGCAGGCTGTGGGTAATGCTCGCCCCCTGGCCGGAAAGCAGCGCCGGCAGCCAGTTGCCGAAGCCAAAAAAGCCGATCGCCTGAAAGAAATTCATCACCATCAGCATGAGGGTTCGTCTGCGGTATTCCGGCGCCCAGATCTCTTTAAAGGTTCCACTTTTGCGCTGCGCTTCCCGGGTGTCCGGGATATGCTGCGGCGAAGGCGTGACGCCACAGCGCCGCTCCATCTGACACATCACCGCGTGCGCATCCGCATGGCGACCTTTCACCTCCAGCCAGCGGGCCGACTCCGGCAATTTTTTGCGGATGACCCAAATGATCAGCGAACACAGTGCGCCAAAGATAATCACCCAGCGCCAGCCGCTCAGGCCGAACAGCGTCGTCGGGACCAGCATCCATGACATCAGCGCGACGGCGGGAACCGAGAGAAACTGGATAAAAAAGGCAAAGGCGAACGCTTTGTTGCGCAGATGGGTCGGGACCCATTCGCTCAGGTAGGTGTCGATGGTCACCAGTTCAATTCCCAGCCCAATACCAACCAGGAAGCGGCACAAGATGACCCCTTCGGCGCTGTTCTGGAAAGCCATCAGCAGTGAAAACGCGCCGTACCAGGCCAGCGCAAACATAAAGGTCAATCGGCGGCCCAGCTTGTCCGCCAGCGGCGCCAGCAGACTGGCGCCGATAAATAATCCGAAGAAGGTGGCCGAGGCAAATGAGGCCTGATCGGAGATGCCAAAAATGCCCTGTTGGTCGGTATGAAAAATATGTTCTGCCAGCAGTCCGGTACTGATATACCCGGTCTGAAAAAGATCGTAGAGCTCAAAGAAGCCGCCCAGCGCCAGCAGAGTAATAAACGACCACAGGCCGACAGAGGCAGGCAGGGCATCAATGCGGCGGGTTAAGCTGGAGTGGGGGTGTTCTGCGGGTGCAAAAGGCGCATCCCCCAGAACCTGGGTGGTAGACATATTATTATTTTCCTCAGATAAAATGTTTGCCTGCTAATGTTATTAGATTGTTAATGGTTTTAAATTTTTAATTCCTCTTTCCATGGGACTTCCACAGCAAAAAATCTCGCCGATATGCAAAATGTCTACTGGATACGCTGGTTTCTTCGTAGGGTGGCCGACGGATTTGAAGTAAATGACCATGACACCGGCGGCCAGCATGATGCGCTGAGCCGCTGCTTAGCGGCCCACTTTTACCTGCGGCGGCAGCGCCTGTAATATCCGCTCTGCTTCCGACCCGGTCAGAGAATAATCGAAAAAGCGCTGATAAAAATCGCGGGTGATGGCGATCATATCCAGATCGTTAAAACGCTGTGGTTGCAACCGTTTCGCCGCCCATTGGATCTGCAGCGCGCTTTCCGTGCCGTAGCGATCCCACGGGAACACGCCTGCCGGATTCTGCCAGACCTTGCCGTTTTTTACCGCCCGTAGCGGCGCGAACAGCTTGCCATAAGCCGAGTGCTGTAAATCGCCGCACCCGGCGCCGAGGATGATGATATCTGGCTGCCAGGCGAGCACTTTCTCCGGGGAAATTTCCTGCATATTGCCGGAGATTTCCGCCGCGGCGTTTCGCCCACCGGCCAGGTGAATCCAGGTATCGATTAGCGTATGGCTGCCGTCAACCTTAAGAGGCTTCAGCGACTGGATATGCAGCACCCGCGGCCGCTCGCCGTCCGTCAGACCCCGGTTGCGCTGAGTGGTAACGGCGATAACCTGTTGCAGATACCGGTTGTACGCCTGGGCCCTGGCCCGAACCTGGGGCGTATCGAAGACCGCTGCGGTGGTCTCTACGGCGTGGGCCAGCGACGGGTAGTCGGTAAAGTGCATTTCCATCACGGCTAATCCCGCCTGGCGATAGGCGTCCGCATCGCCATTGCCCTGCGCCACAAAGACCACCTGAGCATCGCGCGTCAGCAGCGCTTCGCTGGTGAAGTGGGGGCCGCGACTTATCAGCACCTGATTGAGCCGGGGAGCGATATGAAACATCCACGGGCGGCTATCCGGACGGTTAACCGTGGCGACGATACGGTCGCCGACGCCGAGCGTCATCAGCAGCGAGTGGTGCGCGAACCACCCCTCTGCCACCTGAGTCACCCGATCGGGCAATATCACCGGGTGCCCGGCATCGTCCGTCACCTGACGGTCGGCCAGCACCGGGAAAGCGAGTAGCAGCGAAAGCAGACCAGCGGCTATCTTTTTCATGTCGTTCCTCAGAAATCAAACTGTACTGACGCCGTCGCTTCGCGCGGTGCGCCGGGCTGAGCGCTGGCGTAACCTGCGCCGGTATAGCCTGTCAGCGCGCCGGGCACGATGTTGGTCCAGTAGTGGCGATTAGTAATGTTAGTAATTGCTAACCTGAAGGTGGTGTCGGTGCCAAACAGTCGGGTGCGGTAGTTGCTGCCGATATCCACGGTGGTATAGCTGGCGACCCAGCTGTCATTGGCATTATCCGTCGCCCGGCGCCCGACGTAGTGAATATTGCCGTTGACGTCGAGTCCAGGAACCGGGTCGATGCTGTAAATGGCCAGCAGGTTGGCGGTGAAGCGCGGCAGGCCGACAACCTGCTTATCATCGGCATCCGCGCTCGAGGTATTATGCAGACGCGGGTCGAGCCAGGTAGCGCCGCCGAACAGTCGCAGGTTAGAGGTGACGTGTCCGTCGGCCATCAGCTCCAGCCCGCGGTTTTTTTGCGTACCGTCTTCGGCAAAATCGCCGCTGTCGTTGGTGTAGGCGAACGGACGTTCGGCCTGGAATAGCGCCGCGGTTAAGAGCAGATCGCGGTGCGGGGCATATTTCGCGCCGACTTCCAGCTGATGGCTACGATAAGGGTCGAGAACCTCTCCGGCATTGCTGGCTCCGGCCGGCGCCGTGTCGCCCTGTTGCATGCTGTTTGCCCAGGTCGTGTAGAGCGTCACATTCTCCACCGGTTTATACATCAGACTGGCTGAGCCGCTGGTACCCCGGTCATCATGATTGCTGCTGCGATTTCCGCTTTTGTTGTAATTGTCGACGGTGAACAGGTTTTCGCTACCCGAGAGCAGCAGGCTCCACTGCGGGGTGAAAGTCAGCGTATCGCTCAGTAAAAAAACGTGCTGCGTGGTGGTGGCCGAATGATAGCGATCGGTGAAGTCCGGGTAAGCAGGGCGGGCGTAATCAGGATTTTCCGCCAGCGAGGCGTGTCCCAGCGTTTGCGTCCCGCCGTTGCGTGGATTGTCGTTTTTCCACACGAAACCGCGCATGCCGACCGCCAGATCATGCTGCAGCCAGCCGGTCTCGACGCTGCCGGTAAGATTGGCAAGATAGCTGTTGATGGTAAAACGGCTGGCGGCAGAGTTGGCGGTTGTGGTGGTGTAATGGCCGCGATTGTCGGTGAGCGTATTGGTCACGGCGGTGGATTCGCGGTCGGCAATCTGACGCAGTACGCCAATGTCCAGCAGCCAGTTACCGTCAAAATCATGCTTAATATGCAGGCTTCCGGTTGTGGTGGTGTCGTCGTTGCCGGCGTAGTACTGGCCATATTGGCTTTTGGTCGGATCCAGCGGCGACGGGAAACGGGTGCCTTTTGCGAGGGCAAAAGTGCCGGGAAGACCTTTTTGATAGAAGTGGTAGTAGCTGAAATTGCTCTCCAGCACCGTCTGGTCGGTCAGCTGGAAGTCGAGCGCCAGACCCGCATACTGGTTGCGCTGACGGCTACCGTGGGTATAGCTGCTGCCGTCCTGATCCCGCAGATTGAGGCGATATTTTACTCTGTCGGCCGCGTCAACCGGCCCGCTCAGGTCCAACGCGGCATTCGCGCCGGAGGCGGTCCCACCGCCAACGGTTACCCTGCGCAGCGGCACATCGGTAGGCCGTTTCGAGACCAGGTTAAACATGCCTGCCGGGTTCGCCGGGCCATATAACGCGCCGGCCATACCGTTCAGTACCTCAATGCGTTGAAACTGTTCAGCGGGGTACTCGGTGGTCGACACCACGTTCAGGCCGTCAATCATGCTGTTCTGGACCACGCTGCCCTGCATACCGCGGGTTTGCGGACGAACGCCGTCGCCCTGGACGGAGGGCAGATAACGGTAGATATCTTTGACGCTGCTGGCCTGCACCTGGCGGGTCAGAGAGTCGGAGAGCGTCTGCACGGACCACGGAACGTTAATCAACTTCTGCTTGCCGAGGTTGCCTACCGTAGCCTGCTGTTCAGCGGCAGGCGTAACATCATCAAGGGATTGCGTAAGCGGTTCTGCGGTGACAACCAGGGTTTCTGCCGCATATACGGGCATCGCCGGCATAATGAGAGAACAGGGAATCATCCCGGTAAATAAAACGAGTTTATATGAGCGCATTAATTTTGAGTTCAGACGAATGAAAGCGGAATGAGGCGGGTAAAATCTCGTCTCTGTCTGAAGGGTACGGTTTTTATTTGTATGACAAAAAGATAAAAAACATCGCTGTATATGTCAATATATAACGTTGGTTTTTGTAGGTCGGCACAGTCAACCTGCTACTGAATAAACAATGCTATTTATCTGTTTTTGCAGGTTTTAGTCTGCTGATGTGCCCCTGAAGAGAGCGATGGATTTTTTCAGGTCCGCGAGAGGTATAAAACCGTTGTGCTGCAGATAAGCTTGTTATTGTCGTGCAGGGAAGGTGTAATTGATGAGGATTCCTCATCTTTTTCCGGGGCAGATGCGCCGGTAACACCACGAAGAGCGAAAATGACGCAAGGAATGACTGAATTCAGGTTTACTTCGTTTATGGCGCAGCGGGCTCAGGAGCTGGCGTTGGCCCTTGATGCAGATCAGCAGGCGCTGGTTAATCAACTGGACACGCTGGGGAGCGGACTGACCTCAGGCAAGGCCGCCGGCGCCAAAGGGCTGTACGTCTGGGGGCGTACCGGGCGCGGTAAAAGTTTTATTATCGATCATTTCTTTACCAGCCTGCCGCTGGCGGAAAAGCGCCGGGTGCATTTCCACTATTTCTTTCGCGAACTGCATCAGCGGCTGAACGCGCAGCCCGCGCTAACCCTGCCTGAGGTGCTGGCACAGATGACCGACGGCTGTCGACTCCTGTGTTTTGATGAGTTCCATCTGCACGATCCGGGCGACGCCATGTTGGTGAAAGCGCTGCTTACGTTGCTGTTCCAACGCGGCATCATTCTACTGGCTACCTCCAACTATCCCCCGGATCAATTACTGGCTAACCCGCTGTATCACGAACGTTTTGTGCCGTCGATTGCGCTGATCAAACAGCACATGACGATAGCCGCGCTCAATGGTGAAGAGGATTACCGGGCGCGCCATGCGCCGGCGGAAAATCCATTCTGCCGCGGGAGGTTTCTGGTGCAGCCCTCTGCACAAACCCGCCAGCGACTTGAACTACCGGATCCCTGCGTCAGCGCGCAGCCGCTGCAGGTGGGCTATCGTACGCTGCACGCCGCCTCTGCGCCGGCGCATTTTCTGCATTTTACCTTCAACCAACTGTGCATGGCGGCAACATCGGTGATGGATTATCTGGCGCTCTGTGAACGGCATGAGCGCTGGCTGCTGGATGCGATTCCGCCTTTGCGTCAGGCAGGCCCGGCGGCGCAGCAGCGTTTTATTAATCTGGTGGATGTGCTCTATGAAAAGCAGTGTCAGCTGATCGTGGTGGCTGCCTGCGGACTGAGCGAACTGGTAGCGGATGTCGAACAGGAAGATATTCAGCGTACCTACAGCCGGTTATTGCAGCTGGGGAAAACATAAGAGGGGAAGGGGAAAAGCCCCGGCGGGCGTGGCGCCAGCCGGGGAGGGAGATTACAGATCGTAACGGTCGAGGTTCATCACTTTGGTCCAGGCCGCAACAAAGTCCTTAACCAGTTTCTCCTGAGCATCCTGGCAGGCGTAAACTTCCGCCAGCGCCCGCAGGACTGAGTTCGAACCGAAGACCAGGTCGGCGCGGGTCGCGGTGTACTTGCTCTCACCGCTCTGACGATCGCGGCCTTCGAACAGTTCGCCCTGCTCGTCGGTAGCGTTCCAGACGGTGGCCATGCTGAGTAAGTTGACGAAGAAGTCATTGCTCAGGACGCCGACGCGATCGGTGAAGACCCCGTGCTGGCTGCCATCATAGTTGGCGCCCAGCACCCGCAGGCCGCCCACCAGCACCGTCATTTCCGGCGCGGTCAGCGTCAGCTGCTGGGCTTTATCCAGCAGCAGCGTTTCTGTCGAGACGCCACCTTCGATACGGCGATAGTTACGGAAACCATCCGCCAGCGGTTCCAGCAGATCGAAAGACTCGATATCCGTCTGATCCTGACGAGCATCCACCCGGCCCGGCGCGAACGGTACGCTGACCTGCACACCGGCAGCCGCAGCGGCCTGTTCGACACCCACGACGCCTGCCAGCACGATGATATCGGCCAGCGACGCTTTACCCGAGGCTTTCTGAATGGCCTGCAGCGTCGGCAGCACTTTTGCAGCAACGGCGTTCACCGGCCACGATTTCTGCGGATCCAGCGCCAGACGCGCACCGTTAGCCCCGCCGCGTTTGTCTCCGCCGCGGAAGGTGGAGGCAGAGGCCCAGGCCACCGACACCAGCTCGCTGACCGACAGTCCGGCATCGGCGATGGCGGTCTTCAGCGTCGCAATATCCGCCGGCGTTGGGTTGTGGATGGCGGCCGGTAACGGATCCTGCCAGATCAGGTCTTCTTTCGGCACTTCCGGTCCGAGGTAGCGCGATTTTGGCCCCATATCGCGGTGGATCAGTTTGAACCAGGCGCGGGCGAAGGCTTCATTAAAGGCCTGCGGATCGTTGAGGAAGCGACGGGAAATCTTGCCGAATTCCGGGTCAAAGCGCAGCGTCAGGTCGGTAACCAGCATGGTCGGCTTGCGTTTTTTCTCCGGATCGAACGGATCGGGGATCAGGTCCGGGGCGTCTTTAGCTTCGAACTGAATAGCGCCAGCCGGGCTGCGGGTCTGGACCCACTCGTATTTGAACAGGTTCTCGAAGAAGTAGTTGCTCCACTGGGTCGGGGTCTGTGTCCAGACCACTTCCAGACCTGAGGTGATCGCATCGGGACCGGCTCCGCTGCCGTAGCTGTTTGACCAGCCGAGGCCCTGCGCTTCAATCGGTGCGGCTTCAGGTTCTGGGCCTACGTGAGTGGTTACCGCTGCGCCGTGGGTTTTACCGAGAGTATGACCGCCGGCAATCAGCGCGACGATCTCTTCATCGTCCATTGCCATGTTGCCGAAGGTGGCACGAATGGCGGCGGCGGCGGAGAGCGGGTCGCCGCTGGCGTTCGGGCCTTCCGGGTTAACGTAGATCAGGCCCATTTCGGTGGCCCCCAGCGGCTGTTGCGCCAGGCTTTCCGGGTGACGATGTTCGAGCCAGGCCTTTTCATGGCCCCAGTCCACGTCCAGATCCGGTTCCCAGACATCTTCACGACCGGCGCCGAAACCGAAGGTGCGGAAACCGGCGTTTTCCAGCGCGACGTTACCGGCCAGCATATAGAGGTCGGCCCAGGAGATTTTCTGGCCGTATTTTTGTTTTACCGGCCACAGCAGGCGACGGGCTTTATCGAGGCTGACGTTATCCGGCCAGGAGTTCAGCGGCGCAAAGCGCTGCTGTCCACGGCCTGCGCCACCGCGACCGTCAACGGTACGATAGGTGCCTGCACCGTGCCAGGCCATACGAATAAACAGCCCGATGTAGCTGCCCCAGTCTGCCGGCCACCACTCCTGCGAATCGGTCAGCAGCGCTCTCAGGTCTGCCTTCAGCGCGGCATAGTCGAGTTTTTTGAACTCTTCACGGTAGTTAAAGTCTTCGCCGAGGGGATTTGAGCGGTTGGAATGCTGGTTCAGCAGGTCCACGCGGAGTTGATTAGGCCACCAGTCGCGGTTGGCGGTGCCGCCACCGGCACTTTGTGTGGGCTTCCCTGCGTGAAAAGGGCACTTCCCGGCGGATGCGTTGTTAGATGAATCGTTAGACGTGCTCATATCAGGCTCCGTTTGCTTTTGTGAATGCCATTACGATATACACTGCAACCAATAAGTGATACTTGAAAGAATCTACGGAATTAATAGTTATATCCTTTTAACAACAGGTGACAAAGAAATCCATAAAAAATTTGTGGATTAAAGCCAAAATACGTAAAGCAGCTTACGTATTTTCTTATTAGCTAATCAGTATAGGACACTGTAGCGAAGCCTCTGGTGATAAAAGCAGCGGTTGCAAAAAAAGCTAAGCAGGTGAATTCTGGTCATTTACTGGTTTCCGTCGCGACGACAAGAAATAAGATTACCGCGGTCGAGTTCCTGCGTTTATATAACCCGGTAGTGCTTGCAAAATGTGCCCGGGCCTGTTTTTGCTTGATTGCCTGCGGCGGGTCGTTGGTCGCACAGATGACCTGCACCAAAGTTACGCATTGCCCCAAAACCACTCCCCATTGTGGTGTGATGCCACGCTACTTTCAGTTATCTCACTGAATTAAAAAGAACAATTTTCTGGCATGCCCTTTGCAATCAATACATCAGAAGGCAGCGCAACAGACAATCAAGATGATCCAATAGCTGGCTAGGGTTCCGGTTCACGCAGGTGAATGTCTGGTCCGAGAGCTGGCGACCTCTGCGAGGTTACACGGCGGGACAAAAGCCCGGGAGACAGCAGCACCGTCAGGTGTCGCGCTGCTCCTGTTTTTGTGCCAACCAGAGGTTCATAATGAAGACATCCCGTGTAATCCGCTCGTTCATGCTGTCGCTGGCGCTGCTGGCCAGTTTCCCTTCCTTTGCCGCCGTAAAAAAAGAGTTCAACGTCTGCTGGACGATCTATGCCGGCTGGATGCCCTGGGGCGCCATCAGCAACGAAAAAATTATTGATAAATGGGCCGCGAAATACGGCATCAAAATCAATATCGTCCAACTCAACGACTATATCGAGTCGATTAATCAGTACACCGCCGGTCAGTTTGATGGCTGCACCATGACCAACATGGATGCGCTGACGATCCCCGCAGCGGGCGGCGTCGATACCACCGCGCTTATTACCGGCAGCTATTCCGACGGCAATGACGGCGTGGTGCTCAAAGGCAGCGCTAAAACGTTAGCCGATCTGAAAGGGATGCAGGTCTATCTCCCTGAGCTGTCGGTTTCGCACTATCTGCTGGTTCGCGGTCTGGAGAAGGCCGGTCTGCAGGAGAAAGATGTCAAAGTGGTGAATACCTCCGATGCCGATATTGTCTCCGCTTTTGGCACCAGCAGCGTCCGCGCCGCCGTGGCGTGGAACCCGCAGCTGTCGGCGATTAAAAAGACCCCGCAGACCAGCGAAGTCTTTAGCTCAGCGCAGGTTCCCGGCGAGCTTATCGACATGATGGTGGTCAACACGCAAACCCTGAAAGATAACCCCGCGCTGGGTAAAGCCCTGACCGGCGCATGGTTTGAGATGATGGCCAAAATGCATGCCGGAGATGCCCAGGCGCTAAACGCGATGGCGGCAGATTCCGGCACCGATCTTGCTGGCTACCAGGCGCAGCTGAAAACGACTCACTTGTTCTGGACCGCCGCCGAAACCCTGACATTCATCTCCAGCCCGGAGCTGGCAAAAACCATGCAGCGCGTGGCGCAGTTTTCATTTGATAAAGGGCTATTGGGTGAAGGGGCGCAAAGCGCCGACTTCATTGGCATGCGCTTCCCCGGCGACGTCACCGTCGGCGATAGCGCCAATACCCGACTGCGCTTCGACGATAGCTATCTGAAAATGGCCGCCGCCGGCCAGCTGTAATCATTGATGACGGGAGTGAACGCCATGCGCCAAATTAACCGCCATCCACAGCAGGGCATGCGGCTGATGCTATTGCTGCTGCCCTTTGTGTTGCTGATCGCCGCCTGGTTTATCGGCTCCGCTATTCGCCTTGAGGCTAACCCGCAGGACAAGCTGTTGCCCGGTTTGTCGCAGATGGCGGCGGCCGTCGAGCGGATGGCGTTTACGCCGGATAAACGCAGCGGCGAATACCTGCTGTGGGGCGATACGCTGATCAGCCTGACCCGCCTGCTCATTGGGCTGGCGGTGTCCGCGCTGATTGGCCTGAGCATCGGGATCGTTGCCGGCGTGTTTCCGCTCTATCGCGCGGCGCTGTCGCCGTTGATGACCGTGGTCTCGATGGTACCGCCGCTGGCGATCCTGCCGGTACTGTTTATCGTCTTCGGTCTCGATGAACTCTCTAAGGTGATGCTGATCGTGATTGGCATCACGCCGATGCTGGCGCGCGATCTTGAACAGCGGGCGCGGGAAATCCCGGCGGAACTGTTTATCAAAGCCCAAACCCTCGGCGCCAACAGCTGGACGGTGGTCCTGCGGGTGGTCCTGCCGCAGCTGCTGTCCCGTCTGATCACCTCGCTGCGTTTGCTGCTGGGATCGGCCTGGCTGTTTCTGATATCGGCGGAGGCGATTTCCGCTACCGCCGGGCTGGGCTACCGCATTTTCCTCGTGCGGCGTTACATGGCGATGGATGTGATCATCCCCTATGTCATCTGGATAACCCTGCTGGCCTGGCTGATGGATCTGGGGCTGCGCCAGCTGCATAAAGTCTGCTTCCCGTGGGCCGAAGGAGGCCGGACATGAGTTTTATCCGCATCAACAATATCTGGCAGGAGTACGGCGACCATGTGGTGCTGGAGCGCATCAATTTAGAGGTCAAAGAGGGGGAGTTTTGTTCAATGGTCGGCGCTTCCGGCTGCGGGAAATCCACCTTTTTGCGCCTGCTGCTGGGGCAGGAGCAACCGACCCGGGGGGCGATTACGCTCGAGGGTCAGCCGCTGGCTCCCGAGCCGGATCGCAGCCGCGGCGTGGTGTTTCAACGTTATTCGGTCTTCCCGCACCTGAGCGTGCTGGATAACGTGACCGTCGGTCTGGAGCTGCCATCTTCGCCGTGTTTTGGCCGTCTGTTCGGTGCCCGCAAGCGCGCTGCCCGCGAACAGGCGGCACAGATGCTGGACAAAGTGGGGCTCGCCCACGCCCTGGACCGCTATCCGGCACAGCTGTCCGGCGGGATGCAGCAGCGGCTGGCGATCGCCCAGGCCTTTGTGATGCAGCCGCGGGTTCTGCTGCTCGACGAACCTTTCGGCGCACTCGACCCCGGTATCCGTAAAGATATGCACGCACTGCTGCTCCAGCTGTGGAGCGAAACGCGAATGACGGTCTTTATGGTCACCCACGATCTGGCCGAAGGATTCAACCTCGGCACCCGTCTGCTGGTCTTCGATAAGGTACGCCACGACCCGCAGGCTCCCAACGCCTATGGCGCGCGCATTACCTACGATATTCCGCTTAATGAGACCCGGATGTCGCAGATGCTCAGCACCGGTACCGATAACAATGTCTATGCCTTAAGGAGATAGCCCGATGACAGCGCTTTTTCATACCTCACCAAATCTGCGCGAAGAATTTTTGCCGGGCGGGGGCCATACCTCGTTCATTTTACGCCGTGGACAGATCCTGCGTTTGACCGACATCGAGGGCGGTGCGAACGTCAGCATGATGATGCTCAACCCGCACGAGAAAAGCGAGCGTCTGAACCTGCCGGACACCCTCAAGGGACAGCACACCGCGCGACTGACGGCCGGACACTGTTTCTACTCCGATATGGGGCGGGTACTGGCGGGCATTATCGCCGATAGCTGCGGCTGGCACGATCCGTTCGGCGGGGTGCTCAATGCGCAAGAGACGGAAGAAAAATATGGTGCCGGTCGCTACCAGGAACTGCGCAACACCTTCCATCGCAACGGCACCGATAATCTGCTGGTCGAAATGGGCAAATGGGATCTCGGCCTCGAGGATCTGCTGATGGTGGTCAACTTGTTCAGCAAAGTCACCGTCGACAGCGAAGGGCGCTTTCAGTTTTGTGCGGGCCATTCCACCCCGGGTAGCTACGTTGAACTGTTCGCGCCGATGGATGTACTGATGGTCCTCACCGCGCTGCCGCATCCGATGAACCCGTCTGACGAATATGCTCCTCGTCCGGTCCAGCTGGACTGGTATCAGGCCGACGATGAGCAGGCGGCGGTCGAATCGCTGTTTACCCGCGATGAAAACCAGCGCGCCTTCACCAACACCCACCTGTTCGCCCTTTGAGGAGCCTGCGATGAGCCTTGTGACCAGTACCCGTAACCCCGCCGATGCCGTCTATCGCCACGTGATTCCCGCAGGCGAACCCTGGCTGTTCGAAATCAAAAAGGGGCAGACCCTGCGCCTGCTCGATCTGGAAGGCAACCAGGCTGTCGATACCCTGTTTTATTGCGCCGACAGCCCACGCGAGCGTTACGATCCGCAGCGCACGCTGCGCCGCCAGGGCAATGCCTACCTGACGACCGGCAGCGTGCTGTACTCCAACCTCGGGAATCCGCTGTTGACCATCGTGGCCGATACCTGCGGGCGCCACGACACCCTCGGGGGGGCCTGCGCGCAGGAGAGCAACACCGTGCGCTATGCGCTGGATAAACGCTACATGCATAGCTGTCGGGATAATTTTCTCTGCGCCTGTCTGCATGACGGCCGGCTGCATAAGCGTGATATTGGCGCCAATATCAACTTTTTTATGAACGTTCCGGTGACGGAAGCCGGCGGCCTGACTTTTGAAGACGGGATCTCTGGCGCCGGGAAGTACGTCGAGCTGCGCGCGGAGCGCAACGTGATCGTCCTGATCTCCAACTGCCCGCAGCTGAATAACCCCTGTAACGGCTGGAATCCGACGCCGGCGGAGGTGCTGGTATGGAACTGACCCGTTGGCAGCGCTGGCGCCTGCTGGCCTGGCGTCTGTTTGCCGTTCGCGCCGACCGCCTGTTAAGCACACCTTCGCGCAAGCCCTGAATGCTTGTGCGCCTCGGGGACGGCCCCGGGGACGTCGAATTTTTTGGCGGGACGACCCGCCACGACGCGAGTCCCTTGTATGTTCAAAACCTTACTGATTGCTAACCGCGGCGCCATTGCCTGTCGAATTTTACGCACCCTGCGCGCGATGCAGGTGAAGGGGGTGGCGGTCTATTCCGACGCGGATCTCAGCAGCCTGCATATCCGTGAAGCCGATGAGGCGATCGGCCTTGGCGACGGCCCGGCGGCGCAAACCTACCTGATGACGGAAAAAATCATCGCCGCCGCTGTAAAAAGCGGGGCCGAAGCGATTCATCCCGGCTACGGTTTCCTGTCGGAAAACGCCGCCTTCGCCGAGGCATGTGAAGCTGCCGGGCTGGCGTTTGTTGGCCCGACGCCCGCTCAGCTCCGCACGTTTGGCCTGAAACACACCGCCCGGGCGCTGGCCAAAGCGCAGGGCGTGCCGCTGCTGGAGGGGACCGGTCTGCTGGCCGATAGCGTTGAAGCGTGCCGGGCGGCGGACGCCATCGGTTATCCGGTGATGTTAAAAAGCACCGCCGGGGGCGGCGGTATCGGGATGCGCGTCTGTCGCGACGCCCGCGAGCTGACGGACGCTTTTGAGACCGTACAGCGGCTGGGGCAGAACAACTTTAGCGATGCGGGCGTGTTTCTCGAAAAATACATTGAACGCGCGCGCCATCTGGAAGTGCAGATATTCGGCGACGGGCAGGGCGAGGTCATCGCCCTCGGGGTGCGCGACTGCTCGATACAGCGGCGCAATCAAAAAGTGATCGAAGAGACTCCGGCGCCCAATTTACCCACCGCAACGGCGGTGGCCCTCTGTGCGGCGGCGGTCGCGCTGGGCAAAGCGGTCAGCTATCGCAGCGCCGGGACGGTCGAATTTGTCTATGACAGCGCGGCGCAACGCTTCTATTTTCTCGAGGTGAATACCCGGCTCCAGGTGGAACATGGCGTCACCGAGCAGGTGTGGGGCGTCGACCTGGTGCGCTGGATGGTGGCGCTGGCGGCCGGAGATTTACCGCCGCTCACTGCGCTGCTGGCCGATCTGACTCCTCGGGGGCACGCTATCCAGGCGCGTATTTATGCGGAGGATCCGGGCCGGCAGTTTCAGCCATCGCCGGGTCTGCTGACCGAGGTGCTCTTTCCACCGGCGGACGGCGAAACGCTTCGCATCGACCGTTGGGTAGAAGCCGGCTGCGACGTGCCGCCATTTTTTGATCCGATGCTGGCCAAAACGATCGCCTGGCGGCCAACCCGCGCAGAGGCTATCGCTGAACTGGCCCGGGCGCTGGCGAACACCCGCCTGTATGGCGTGGAAACTAACCGCATCTATCTCCAGCAGATTCTGGGCTTTGAACCCTTTACCCAGGGTGAACCCTGGACCCGTTGCCTGGAACAGCTGAACTATCGGGCCGCCACCGTCGAGGTACTCAGCGCCGGGACGCAGACCAGCGTCCAGGATTTTCCCGGACGGCTGGGCTACTGGGCGGTGGGCGTCCCGCCGTCGGGGCCGATGGACGATCGGGCGCTGCGTCTCGGCAACCGGCTGCTGGATAACCCGCCGGGAGCAGCGGCGCTGGAAATCACCCTGAACGGGCCAACGCTGAAGTTTCATTGCGCAGCCCTGGCGGTGGTGAGCGGCGCCGGCGTCCCGGTCACCCTTGACGGTATCGCGCAAGAGATGAACCGCGTATTGCCGATCCCGGCCGGGGCGACGCTGAAAATCGGCGCCGTCGAAGGGGCGGGGGTCAGAAGCTACCTCTGCCTGCGCGGCGGCATCCAGGTGCCGGATTATCTGGGCAGCAAAAGTACCTTTACTCTTGGACAGTTTGGCGGCCATGGCGGACGGGCGCTGCGCAGCGGGGATGTTCTGCATCTGGCGCCAGACGGCAAGGGAGAAACTGGCGCCGCGCTGCCTGTTGCGCTGGTGCCGCCGCTGGCAACGGTGCGTACCCTGCGGGTGATTTACGGTCCGCACGGTGCGCCGGAATTTTTTGCCGCAGACTACATCGACACCTTTTTTGCCACCGACTGGGAGGTGCATTTTAACTCCAGCCGTACTGGCGTGCGGCTGATTGGCCCTAAACCGCTGTGGGCCCGCGACAGCGGCGGCGACGCGGGGCTGCATCCGTCGAATATTCACGATAACCCTTATGCCGTCGGCGCGGTTGATTTTACCGGCGATATGCCGGTTATTCTTGGCCCCGACGGCCCGAGCCTCGGCGGTTTCGTCTGCCCGGTGACGGTGATTGAAGCCGATCTCTGGCAGCTGGGGCAGTTGAAAGCCGGCGACAAGGTGCGTTTTGTCGCCGTGGATCTGTCCACGGCCCGTCGACTGGCGGCTGGCTACCGGGAGGAGCTGGCGACGCTGGAGGCAATGCCCGTGGCGTGGCAACCCGCGCGGTTAACTTCCCCCGTGGTGATGAGCTGCGGAGAGGCGGATAAGCGTCTGGTGGCCCGTCTTTCCGGCGATACCCATCTGCTGCTGGAAGCGGGAGAGGCGGAGCTCGATCTGGTGCTGCGCTTTCGCATTCATGCTCTGATGCAGGCGCTGGAAAGCGGCTCCCGCGCGGGGGTGATTGACCTGACGCCAGGTATTCGCTCTCTGCAAATTCATTTCCAGCCGGAAACCCTGACGCTTGACGCGCTGTTGAGCTGGGTGAGCGTGGCGTGGGCGGCGGTGTGCGTCAGCGACGATCTGCAGGTGCCGACCCGGGTGGTACATCTGCCGCTGTCGTGGGACGACCCGGCCTGTCGCACCGCTATCGATAAATATATGACGACCGTACGGCGCGACGCGCCATGGTGCCCGAGTAACCTCGAATTTATCCGCCGGATTAACGACTTACCGGACGAACAGGCGGTATGGCAGACGGTGTTCGACGCCAGCTATCTGGTGATGGGGCTGGGCGATGTCTATCTTGGCGCGCCGGTGGCGACGCCGCTCGATCCGCGTCATCGTCTGGTGACCACCAAGTACAACCCGGCGCGTACCTGGACGGCGGAAAACTCGGTGGGGATCGGCGGGGCCTATCTGTGCGTCTACGGTATGGAAGGACCCGGGGGCTACCAGTTTGTTGGCCGAACGCTGCAGATGTGGAATCGCTATCACGAGGTCGCCGACTTCGCCGGTAAACCCTGGCTGCTGCGCGTCTTCGACCAGCTGCGTTTCTACCCGGTTTCTGCCGAGGAACTGCAACAGATCCGCCGCGATTTTCCGCTTGGCCGCTATCCGCTGCGCATTGAGCACAGCACTCTGCGGCTGGCGGAGTACCAGCAGTTTCTGCAGCAGGAAGCGGTAAGTATCGACGCTTTTCGCCAGCATCAACAGCGCGCCTTCAATGATGAACGCGAACGCTGGATAGCCAGCGGCCAGGCGCATTTCGATAGCCAGGAAGTCCCGGCTGACGCGGGTGTCGAGGCGCCGCTGCAGCGCGGACAGCAGGGCGTGGAGAGCCCGATCTCCGGCAATCTGTGGCAGGTGCAGGCCGCCGCGGGGAGTCATGTGCGCGCCGGCGACGTTCTGGTGGTGCTGGAGTCAATGAAAATGGAGATCCCGCTGTTGGCGCCGTGCGACGGCGTGGTGCAACAGATGAATGTTCAGCCGGGGGCGTCGGTACGCGCCGGGCAACGTGTGGCGGTGATCCTGGAGGAGAACGTATGAGTCAGCCAACCTTTGATTTACGTCTTGCGACCCTGGCAGAGGCGTATCGCCGCGGCGAATTGACGCCGCGCGCGCTGCTGGCCGATATCCGCCAGAAGGCGCAGACGCTGAATCCGGAGTATCAGTTGTTCATTCATATACTGACGGCGGAAGAGCAGGAGCCCTGGCTGGCGGCGCTGGATACGGTTGCGCCGGAGACGCTACCGCTGTACGGCGTGCCGTTTGCCATCAAAGATAATATCGATCTTGCGGGAATTGCCACCACCGCCGCCTGTCCGGCCTTCGCCCGCACCGCGACTGAGGATGCCACTATCGTGGCCCAGCTGATTGCCCTCGGCGCTATCCCGGTCGGCAAAACCAATCTCGATCAGTTTGCCACCGGCCTGAACGGAACGCGTTCGCCCTACGGCCGCTGCCGAAACGCGTATCATGCGGACTATCCCTCCGGTGGATCCAGCGCCGGTTCCGCGCTGGCTGTCGCGCTCGGAGTGGCCAGCTTCGCCCTCGGAACGGACACCGCCGGCAGCGGGCGGGTCCCGGCTTCTCTCAATAACCTGGTGGGACTGAAGGCCAGCAAGGGACTTATCTCTACCGCCGGGGTGGTGCCGGCCTGCCGGACCCTCGACTGTACGACATTCTTTACCGCCACCGCCGACGAGGCCAGCCGGCTGCTGGCCCTGACCGCACGGCTGGATCCGCGAGATGCCTACAGTCGCCGCAACCCGCAGTGGAACAGCCATCAGGCGTTTGGCGCCCCGACGCCGGGATTTCGCTTCGGCGTGCCGCAGACGCTGAATTTCCTTGGCTGTGCGCAGAGCGAGTCACAGTTTATGCAGGCGAAAGCACGGCTGATAGCCCTTGGTGGCGTGCCGGTCAACCTCGATATGACGCCGTTTCTTGCCGCCGCGCGCCTGCTGTACGACGGCCCGTGGGTCGCAGAACGTTATGCGGTGGTGGAACCATTGATTACGCAGCAGCCTGAGGCGGTGCTGCCGGTGATTCGCGAGGTGCTGGCGAAAGCGCCGGATACCGATGCCGTGGCCACATTCCGCGCAATGTACCAGCTGCAAGCGTACAAGGCGCAGTGTGACGCGTTGCTGGAGACGCTGGACTGCGTGCTGACGCCGACCTGTCCGCGCCCGGTGACGCTGGCCGAACTGGAGGCCGAGCCGGTGCAGCGAAATGCCGATCTTGGCTACTACACCAACTTTATGAACCTGCTGGATTATGCGGCGGTGAATGTGCCGGTCGGTTTTCTGGCAAACGGATTGCCCTCCGGCGTCACCCTGTTTGGCCGGGCTTTCACCGACCAGTACCTTCTCGGTGTGGCCGACGCGTTCCAGCGCGTACAGCCACTGCCGCTGGTCGGCGGGAATCTGCTGGCCGCATCGTTGCCTGCCGCCACCGGTAGCCACGATCGTATGCCGCTGGTGGTCTGTGGCGCCCATCTTGATGGCCTGGCGCTGAACGGGCAGCTGCGGGAGCGGGGCGGGCGTCTGCTGACGGCCATACAGAGCGCTCCGCGCTATCGGCTGTATGCCCTGGC
>Ga0182747_1000918_pt1 | contig 24720 bp, 28 predicted proteins | sample eDN3rd30CBELigBY_FD_128526 | JGI IMG/M metagenome (GOLD analysis project Ga0182747, IMG submission 128526) | Enriched backyard soil microbial communities from Emeryville, California, USA - eDNA 3rd pass 30_C BE-Lig BY (version 2) (version 2) | ecosystem: Environmental > Terrestrial > Soil >...
AGGGCATCTGCAGCCTGCGTCTTCCTCGCTGCAGATAAGGTCCGCTTGAAAAATAAAACGTCGTAATCGATTACATCGACGACAGGGGATTTCAAACGATAACGCTTAGCTGTAAGGAGCTTGTGCGACCCGCTCCCCTTGTGCATCTGCGGCGTCGCTCTTCTGAGGAGACCGTTCCTCCCCGACTCGGGCTGCTGGCGACGGCAGCCCATGACTTTGACGTGACTGGAGTGTGGTGATGGCAGGCAAGAACGTAATCCGGCCAGACCTCGTTCATGCCGTTTGCCAGAAGGTTGGCATCTCACGCGTTGCGGCTGCGGAACTGGTCTCACAGGCTCTCGGAGAGATTTGCGACACTCTTGCAGCAGGGGAGAGTGTGAAGCTATCGGGGTTCGGCATCTTTCATGTGCGCGACAAAGCAGAGCGCGTGGGGCGGAATCCAAAGACAGGAGTTGAGGTGCCCATCGAGCCTCGCCAATCTATCACGTTCAGCGCCTCGCCTGTTCTCAAGGCACACCTGAACCGAACGACCTCCAGGGCATCAGCTTCTGATCCCCAGGACATGGAAGCTCCCCAGCATGAAACGACATCTTGAGCTGAGACAGAAGTGGAGCACCTCTGCCAGCGCTGTTTTTGGCCGGTTGACTGGAGTAGCAGCGCGTCCTCCATCAAGTCCATATCGTGCGCTCGAACGACATTCTGGACAACGTCTCCATGTGTCATGAGTGAATTGCGCAGGTACGCATGAGCCATCACCCTTCAACAGACAAGCCGCTGATCACCATTCCGTTGCTGCAGCAGCGCGTGCGTGAGGGCCGGCGGATTGTGATGACGACAGCGTATGATGCCGTCACGGCACGCTTGGCTGATCCCGTCGTGGACCTGATCCTGGTCGGCGACAGCGTCGGCAATGTTTGCCTCGGCTTCGACACCACGCTCCCCGTGAGCATGGCGATGATGAACCATCATCTCGAAGCGGTGGCGCGCACGCGGCCGAGAGCCCTGCTCGTCGCCGACATGCCGTATCTCAGCTATCACCTCAGTCTGGAAGAGACCTTGCGCAATGCCGGTGGCTTTCTCCAGCGCGGAGCCAGCGCGGTGAAGCTGGAGGGCGGCGCCAAGCGCCTCGAGACCATCCGCGCCCTGGTGGAGTGCGAGATCCCGGTCATGGGCCATCTCGGCCTCACCCCGCAGAGCGTGCATGCCATGGGCGGCTTCAAGGTGCAGGGCCGGGCAGCCCACGACGCCTTCCGGATCCTGGAGGACGCGCACCGGCTCCAGGAGGCGGGCTGCTTTGCGCTCGTGCTCGAGGGCATCCCCGCCGGACTAGCACAGCGGATTACCCACACCCTCAGCATTCCCACCATCGGCATCGGGGCCGGCCCGCACTGCTCCGGCCAGGTGCTGGTGCTGCATGATGTGCTCGGACTCACCCAGGGACACCGGCCCAAGTTCGTGCGCACCTACGTCGACGGCTTTGATCTGCTGCAACAGGCGCTCGGGCACTGGGCCGCTGACGTGCGCCGTGGTGTCTTTCCGTCAGCGGCCGAAGCCTATGCCCTGCCGGCCGATGTTCAGGCGGCGGTGGCCGCCTGGGCGCCACACTCCTCCAGCCGCTCGTGAGGCTCCCGATGCTCACCTTCCGCACGATCAAGTCGCTCGACCAGTGCCTGCGCGGCTACCGCGCCGCAGGCCTGCGGGTCGGCTTCGTGCCCACCATGGGCTTCCTGCACGCGGGCCACCGCGCGCTGATCGAGGAGAGCGTCGCCCGCTGCGACATCACCGTGGTGAGCATCTTTGTTAATCCGACCCAGTTCGGGCCTGGCGAGGATCTCGACCGCTATCCACGCGCGCTGGAGCAGGATCACGAGCTCTGCCGCACGGCGGGGGTCAGCCTGATCTTCGTGCCCGATGCGGGCGAGATCTACCCGCCCGGCTTCCAGACCTCTGTCGAGCCCGGCCCAATGGCCGCGCCGCTGTGCGGCGCGGTGCGACCCGGCCACTTCCGCGGGGTAGCCACTGTGGTCACCAAGCTGTTCACCATCGTGCAGCCGGATGTTGCCTTCTTCGGCCAGAAGGATTTCCAGCAATGTGCCGTGATCCGGCAGCTGGTGCGGGATCTCAACTTAGCCGTCGAGATCGTCACGGTGCCGACCGTGCGCGAGCCGGACGGGCTGGCGCTCAGCAGCCGCAACAGCTACCTGAGCCCCGCGGATCGGGTGAGAGCCCGCTGCCTCAGCGAGGGCCTGTTCGCCGCCCAGGCCGCCTACGAGGCGGGGGAGCGCGACAGCCAGCGGCTGATCGAACTCGCCCGCGCTGCCATAACCGAAATCGACCAGCTGCAGTATCTCGAGCTGCGGGATGCCGGCACGCTGGACGCCATCCAGGGCTTGGTCGAGCAGCCGGCCGCCCTGTGTGTGGCCGCTTATGTTGGGGCCACACGCCTGATCGACAATGTGCTCCTGACTCCTCCGCCTACAGCTCTGTCCGATCACGAGCTAGAGTCAGTTTCGCATGCAATCAATCGGCAGGCTACATTCGACGCGGAAGGACCGCAATCGTCATGACGGCACGATCCCAGACCGATGCACTCATTCAGGAGCTGAGCACCCGCCTGATCGCCGGTGCAACGGCCACCGAAACGCTCGTGGCCTGGTGCGACGAGCATGGCCTCTCGCAGGGACCGATCAGCGTCGAGTGCAACCAGCGGCACGTGCTTTCAGCCATGCCGGACAATATCAGCGCAGCTTTAGCCCTAGCGGCAGGCGAAATCATCCATTTCCGACAGGTTCGAATTGTGCGTGGTCCTCTGCCGCTCGCGAGGGCGGAGAATTGGTTTGTGCCACAACGCCTGGCGGCGGGCATGAAGGATGTTCTGCAAACGACAAACGTGCCGTTTGGAATCGTCGTTGCTCCGCTCCGTCCCGCCCGTCGCACTCTCGTTGCGCACGTTCGGCCCCTCACGGCTGATCCTTCTGAGGATCCGTTGCGGCTCAGCGGCCCAGCGCGCCAATACCAACCTGACATCATCCTGGAGCATACAGCTGTGATCTGCAGCGGGACCGGGACGGCGCTCGCGCTTGTGAAGGAGCAGTTCTTCTCCGACCTCGTCTCGTTTGCGGCCGAAAGGCCATCTGTGAGTCGAGTTCTCGAAGGGAGCTCGCAAGCAGCATCAGCGCCGCAGAATGTGGGGCTTGAGCGATAACAAACCAACATGATCCGGCTCCTCAGGCCCTCCAAGACCCTGCCCTGATTGAAGAGATGCAGTACCTGGATCATCGGATCCGCTTAGGGCCGACGCACACTGGTTGGATCTCCTTCGTAGCGCGGCAAGGCCAGCGCCCGACGATCCTGCTCGCATCCGATCGCGACACCTTGCTCGCAGAGTCGCACAAGCTGATCGAGCGACGAAATGAGGGGAGACGTTGAGGTGAGGGGCTATCAACTTCTGCAGCTGGCGTCCGGCAGCTATGACCTCGTACTGGGCAACGTGATCATCGGCAGCGTCGTCCGCTGTGGCTCCCGCAGCAAGACCGTGACGTGGATCGTTGAGCTTCTGGACGAAAGCCTGGAAGCCCCACCTCCCTCTCCCTTTACAGCTGTCGAGGCGGAATTCGCAACTCTGGAGGAGGTATGTCGCTGGCTGGGCGGCGCTCCGGTCCGGCCTCTCCGCAAAGGCGATAGAGTGCCGACACTGCCGGTTCCAAGGTGAGGCCACCAGCGGGTCGCATCGGTTCGCCGCGAATGGCTGGACGTCAGGCGAAGGCAGACCAGAACAATGCCTGAGGTGCATTGTACCCAAACGCTGTGCGTGCAGGAGCGTGCACGCGATAGGAAGCACGATTCACGTCGCATCGCAGGCGAGCATTGAGAGCCGAACTGGCGGCTTCAGGTGGAGAGCATCCGTTCAACCGCGACTTTTCAGGAGATGTCATGTTGAGCCGCATTGTGAACGATCGGCCCGGAACGGTCGTTGATCTGTGTCTCATGATCTCTGCCGCTTCCTCTGCGATCACGGCCATCTATTTATGCTCGCAACTGCCATAGGTCAGGACAGCGGCGGGTTCGCATCCCGCAGCATGCAGAAGCATGTGGTGGAATGGAGTCGCAGCGTTTTTTCCGCCGTCGCATGAAATGGCCGCGTTGGTGCCGTCAGCGCTTTGCTCGAAGATCTGCGTCGTGCGGCAGCATGCGTGATTTGAGATCAGCATCCTGTGCCACCAAGTGCTGCCGGTAATGGATTATGACGCCGATGAAGAAAATTCTTCTCCGTGGCGGCCGCGGCAGCAGCCGCATGCATCCAGCGCAGCCCTTTCATGAAGCATGTTGCATTGCAAAGAAGTGGAATGCAGCCGATATGAGCAGCGGCTGATTTCAACGTGGCGCCGCTATTTTCCTCCCGACGCTGCCGTGTCGGCCGTTCCCTCTGGAAGGTTTTGACTTTTATTTGTCGGACCTCACTTCATGCCGGGCCTTTGGCCCGGCTCTTTTTTGTTTGGATGATACGGGTCAATTGACCGTTGTCGCGCCCGTTTTCCGATCCCACACCTGCGATCCGTAAGTTCAAGGCCTCTTATTGCGAAGAGCCGAGGTCAGGCCTGATTGTAACCAAAGATCGACTTGATCTCGAGGAACTCTTCGAGCCCGAACACCCCACGCTCGCGCCCGTTGCCGGACTGCTTATAGCCGCCGAATGGTGCCGCAGGATCACTCGGAACGCTGTTCAGATGGACCATGCCGGCGCGAATGCGTCGGGCAATCTGCCGGGCACGCTCAAGGTCCGCCGAGGTCACATAGCTCGAGAGACCAAAGCGCGTGTCATTGGTCATCTCGACGGCTTCGTCCTCGCTGTCGTACGGCAGGATGGAGAGCACAGGCCCGAAGACCTCCTCCCGTGCGATCGTCATCTCGTTGCGCACGTCCATGAAGACGGTCGGGCGGACATAATACCCCGCTCCAAACGGGCGGGCAGGGCGGCCGAGCCCTCCCGTGACGAGCGTGGCTCCCTCCTGCAGACCGGAGGCGATCAGGCTCTGAACCCGTGCGAACTGCGCCTTGTTTGCTACCGGGCCAAGGCTGGTTAAGGGTGAGCGTGGGTCGCCCACCAGCAGGTCCTCGGCGATCCTTGTGGCGAGCGCGGCCGCCTCCTGCTGGCGCTGCGCCGGGACGAGCAGGCGGGTTGGGGCATTGCACGACTGACCAGAGTTGGCGAAGCAGGCAGAGGCCCCGTGGCGCACCGCCGCCGCGAAGCTCGCATCATCGAGCAGGAGGTTGGGCGACTTGCCACCCAGCTCCTGATGAACCCGCTTCACGGTGTCGGCTGCGGCTTTCGCCACAAGGATTCCGGTGTGGGTTGAGCCCGTGAAGGACGCCATGTCGACATCGGGATGAGACGCGAGTGCCTGGCCGACGGTGGGACCATCGCCTTGGACGAGGTTGAACACGCCCGGTGGCACGCCGGCCTCATGCAGGATGTCCGCAAAGATCGAAGCCGAGGCGGGCGCGACCTCACTGGGCTTCAGGATCATCGTGCAGCCGGCAGCAAGCGCTGGGCCAACCTTGCAGGCGATCTGCAGCAAGGGCCAGTTCCACGGCGTGATCAGCCCGCAGACGCCGATCGGCTCGCGGGTAATCAGGGTCGAACCCAGCAGAGTGTCGAACGCATAGGACTCCGGCGCCATGATGCTCTGCTGCAGATGGGTGAGCCCGGCCGGCACCTGGCGCTCGCGCGAGGGTGAGGGGGCTCCCATCTCCAGCAGGACGGCCTTGACAAGGTCATCGGTGCGTTGCCGGTAGCGCTCGACGATGGCGCGCAGCAGATCCAGCCGCTCCCGTCGTGTGGTTTGGGCGTACGCCCCGAAGGCGTGTCAGGCTGCGGCAACGGCGCGGTCGACATCCCCGACATCACCGGGGGCAAAGGTCGCGAAGGCTGCCTCGGTGGCAGGGTTGATGAGGTCGACGAACCGCGGGGTCTCAGGTGAGACCCACCATCCGCCGATATAGGGGACTATCAGGAATTTCGTGTGGGGCCTTACGATGACCATGAGGGAGACATCGCATGGCACGCCGCAAGGAATCCCGTATTCCCGACCATCTGCTCGATCAGCTCCTGGCCGGGGCTGATGCCCAATCAGCCTTTGCCAAGGATGGACTGCTCGACGAGCTGAAGAAGGCCCTCGCCGAGCGGGCGCTCAACGCCGAGATGGACCATCATCTCGACCAGGAGAACGAGGCCGGCAACACTCGCAACGGCTATGGCCGCAAGAGCGTGCTCACCGACACAGGCAAGATCGACCTGGAGATCCCGCGCGACCGCCTGGCAACCTTCGATCCGCAGCTGATCGCCAAGTACCAGCGGCGCTTCCCGGGCTTCGATGAGAAGATCGTGTCGATGTACGCTCGCGGCATGAGCGTGCGCGAGATCCAGGGGCATCTACGTGATCTGTACGGCATCGAGGTCTCGCCGGATCTGGTCAGTGCGGTCACCGATGCGGTGCTGGAGGAGATCTCGGAGTGGCAGAGCCGTCCCTTGGAGGCGCTCTACGCCCTGGTGTTCTTCGACGCCATCCGGGTCAAGGTGCGCGACGAGGGCACAGTGCGCAACAAGGCCGTCTACCTGGCGCTGGGTGTGCGGCCGGACGGCGCCAAGGAGATCCTGGGCCTGTGGATCGAGCAGAGCGAGGGAGCCAAGTTCTGGCTGCGGGTGATGAACGAGCTGCGGACCCGCGGCGTCGAGGATGTGCTGATTGCCGTGGTCGATGGCCTGAAGGGCTTTCCCGAGGCGATCACGGCGGTGTTCCCCGAGACCCAGGTTCAGACCTGCATCGTGCATCTGATCCGCTCGTCGCTGGCCTTTGTCTCATACAAGGACCGCAGAGCCGTGGCGGGCGCGTTGAAGGAGATCTACCGGTCCAAGGACGCCGAGGCCGGCCAAGTGGCTCTGGAGGCGTTCGCAACCTCGGTCTGGGGTCACAAGTACGAGGCGATCGCAGCTTCCTGGCGGCGTCACTGGGCGGCGGTGATCCCGTTCTTTGCTTTCCCTGACGAGGTGCGCCGGATCATTTACACGACCAACGCCATCGAAGCTCTCAATGCCAAACTGCGCCGGGCCGTGCGGGCTCGCGGGCACTTTCCTACGGACGAGAGCGCGATCAAGCTGTTGTTTCTGGTCTTGAGGCAAGCGCAGAAAGAGTGGAAGATGCCGCCACGGGAATGGGGTATGGGGAAAGCCCAGTTCGCCATTCTCTTCGAAGGCCGCTTCAGGCTGGGATGATGAACCCGGCCCTTACACAGAAATTCCGACAGTCCCCCGATATAGAGCTGGTGAAGATGTTGCACCGATCTGCACCCCTTGCTTCGTCAGCGGCAATCTCAATCATTTGGGTTGGATTGAGGACGTATACCACAGCGCCTCTTTCGCAAGGTCTGAGCGGATTGTTCGCTAGGACGACATTACTCTCTTCACCATGCTACGCCGCGTCGTCAAGAACCTGCAGAAAATCCAGGTTAGACCGCGCGACAGCTCGCCGAATACGCTTTCTTGCTGGTTGGGCTGAGACACCTCTGATATTCTATGAGACCGAGCTCGTGCACCTTGGAGCCCCGCGGCGGTTATGCCGTAGCTTCCCGCTAGATCGCTAGACGTGAACTCGGTCATCCGCCTTGCCGGCACGGACGCCGTCGGGAGTACTGGTAGAAGTGCTACCTTAGGAAGAGAACTGCAGCCACTGTCTTGTGCCAGGGCGACCGTGTTGACACCCGCCCCGATGTAGTCCTTGATAATCTGGCACTGACGGGTGAGCACATCAACGATGCCTCTCGTTGCCTCGTTCGTCTGCCGCACATTCATCGGCACGTGAGCCGATCCGGTCGCAGCCTACCCGGTCAAAACAAGGAGCCCTGGTGAAAACCCTCGTCATCTGTTCCGGCGGACTGGACTCCGTCACGCTCGCGCACAAGGTTGCCGCTGAGCAATCCCTCACCCGCCTCGTGTCGTTCGACTATGGCCAGCGCCATAGGAAAGAGCTGGCCTCGGCTAAGGCCTGCGCCGTGCGCCTCGGCGTGCCGCACGACATCATCGACATTTCGGCCGTCGGGCGGCTCCTGACCGGATCGGCGTTGACCAGCGGGGAACCTGTGCCGGAGGGCCATTATGCGGAGGACACCATGCGGATCACCGTGGTACCCAATCGCAACGCCATCATGCTGGCGATTGCCTTCGGCGTGGCTGCTGCCGAACAGGCCGAAGCGGTGGCAGCCGCAGTTCATGGCGGTGACCACTTCATCTATCCCGATTGTCGCCCAGGCTTCGTTGAGAGTTTCGAGACCATGCAGCGCCATGCGCTGGAGGGGCTAGCGAGCATCATCCTCTACACGCCCTTCGTGCGGCAGAGCAAAGCTAACATTGTGCGCGAAGGCATCCGGCTGGGTGTGCCTTTTGCCGACACTTGGTCTTGCTATCAGGGTGGCGAGCGGCACTGCGGGCGCTGCGGCACGTGTGTCGAGCGGCGCGAGGCCTTTGACCTCGCGGGCGTAGTGGATCCCACCCTGTACGAAGACCCGGATTACTGGATTGAGGCGTGCCGGAGGCACCAGGAAAAGCAGCCCTCCTGAGGCTCGGAACTGGCGATCGCGTGGCAAATGAAATCGCTTCCCTGGAGGGTATTAACATGAACCTTGAGACACGCCGCAGGATCGAAGGTATTGCGGTCTTCGTGGGCTTTACCGCTTGTATTCCAGTCGCCAACTGGATGATCGGCCATGTCGGCACGGTTTGTGTGCCGGACGGTCCATGTCTGATCCCCGTTGCACCAGGCTTGGCCGCTCCCAGTGGTGTCCTCGTCGTCGGTCTGGCACTGGTGCTGCGCGATTTGATCCAGCGGCGTCTGGGGCGGCATTGGGCCCTGGCTGCGATTGGCCTTGGGGCCGTACTGTCGGCGGTTTTCACGCCGCCTGCACTTGTGCTCGCCTCGACCGTGGCCTTCCTGCTATCCGAACTCGCGGATCTGGCAGTGTACACACCATTGCAGCAGCGAGGGCTGGTCCTGGCTGTGGTGGCCAGCAGCATCGTCGGCCTCGTGATCGACAGCATCGTCTTCCTGGCTCTGGCGTTCGGCAGCCTTCAGTTCCTGTTGCCGCAGATTCTCGGCAAAACCTGGATGGTGCTGGTGGGCATTCCGGTGGTGTCCTGGCTGCGCCGGCGCGACGAGCGGATCGGCATGCCCGTGCGGACGTGACGGATCAGTGCATCAGCCTCAGTTCCGTGTGCGTTCGCTTTTCCGCACCGCTTGCTGGATTAAGTAAGCACGCCAAGGAAGCCGCCCTTCATCTGATCTTTGACTGCTGACGTCATGCGACTCACGATCCACCTTGAACATCTTGGCAGCCTTGACGCATTCACCTGCGCGCAGACATTGTCGCACCTGCCCGATCTGCTGTTCCTGGATAGCGCTCTGCACCATCCTGATCTCGGGCGCTACTCCTTCGTCGCCGCTGACCCGTTTGGCCGGTTTGCCGTGCAGGATGGACGAGCCCTTTGGAACAGCGATTCCTTACCTCAACCGCCGCTACCCGCACTGCGCGCCCTCTTAGATCGGTACCACCAATCGAGGATTGACGGCCTGCCGCCCTTCCAAGGTGGTGCGGCAGGGTATCTGGCCTATGATTTTCGGCACACCCTCGAGAGGCTCACACCGGCGCCGGTCGACGTCCCATGTCCGGAGGCCGTGCTCCCATTCTACGATGTCGTCGTGAGCTTTGATCACCGGAGCGGCGACGCATGGCTTCTTTCAACGGGTTGGCCAGAGCAGGACCCAGACAAACGCCAGAAGCGGGCTGCAGCTCGCGCTCAGCAATTCCGGAGGCTTCTCGGCAATGGACCGCGCCCGCTCCGTGACTGCAAGCTCGCGAGCTCATGGACGTCGAATTTCTCGGCCAGCGGCTACCGGGAGGCCGTCAAGGCCGTGATCGACTCCATCCTGGCCGGAGACATTTTTCAGGCGAACATTGCCCAGCGCTTTACCGCTCACGTTTCCAACGGGATCGACGCGCTTGCCTTCTATGGCCAACTCCGCCGCATGAATCCTGCCACCTTTGGCGCGTTTCTCAACTTCGACGAGATGACGATTGCTTCGAGCTCACCCGAGCGTTTTGTGAAGGTTGACCGGGGCACTGTTGAAACACGCCCGATCAAAGGCACAGCTGCACGCTCCTCCGATCAGCGGCGCGACCGAAACCTGGCGGAGGCGCTGCTGCGCTCCGACAAGGATCGCGCCGAGAACTTCATGATCGTCGATCTGTTGCGCAACGACCTGTCGCGGGTGTGCAAGCCACACACCGTACGCACCCCGGTGCTGTGCGGCCTGGAGAGCTACGCGGCCGTCCACCATCTCGTCTCGGTCGTCGAGGGTCAACTCCAGCCAGGCCTTACGGCGACTGACGTGATCGCCGCCTGTTTCCCAGGCGGGTCGATTACGGGCGCGCCGAAAATCCGCGCCATGGAGATCATCACACAGATCGAACGCTGTGCCCGGCAGGTCTATTGTGGCTCCATCGGCTACTTTGGCTTCGACGGAACAGCCGATATGAACATTGCGATTCGGACCGTCATACTGACGGACGAATCAGCGGCGTTTCATGCCGGCGGTGGGATCACGGCGCTGTCCGACCCGCTGGCCGAGTATGAGGAAACATTGGTGAAAGCCCAACGCATTTTTGCGGCCTTTGAAGCATAGACGACCAGAATGATCCTGATCATCGACAACTATGACTCCTTCGTTTTCAACGTGGCACGGTACTTCTCTGAACTGGGCGAGACGGTGAAGGTGGTCCGCAATGACGCGATCGACGTCGGCGCCATTCGGGGTCTGTCGCCGCGAGCGGTCGTGCTCTCACCCGGACCATGCTCTCCGTTAGAAGCCGGCGTGTCCTGCGAGATCGTCCGGCATCTCTCGGGAGCGCTCCCGCTTCTGGGGATCTGTCTTGGTCATCAATGCATCGGGCAGGTCTTCGGATGGCGGGTCACACAGGCGCGCCGGCCCGTGCATGGGCGCTCCTCCGCGATCCGTCACAGCGGCCAGGGCATCTTCAACGGCCTGCCCAATCCGTTGCAGGCGGGGCGTTATCATTCGCTGATTGTGGAAGAGGACTGGAACGTGACGGAGTTGGCGGTGATCGCGCGTTCCGAAGATGGCGAGATCATGGCCCTGCAGCATCACAGCCATCCAACCTTTGGCGTGCAGTTTCATCCGGAGTCCATCCTGACCGAGCAGGGGCACACCCTGCTGTCCAACTTCCTCGATCTCGCTGCGAAAGTCGGGGGGAGCCGCCATGCTGTGGTTTGACGGGACGATCTCGGATGATCCGCGAACCGGTTTCGATTTGCGCGACCGAGGGCTGCTGCTGGCGGACGGCTTGTTCGAAACGCTGGTGGTTACGAAGGGTCGAGCCTTCATGCTGGACGCGCATCTCGATCGCCTTCTCGCCGGTGCAGCTGCGTTGAACATCCCAGTGGACGGGGAGTCTCTGCGACGGCCAGTGGATGATCTGATCACCGCTCTTCCTCAAGGGGGCATCATTCGCCTCACCCTGACCCGAGGAGTGGGACCCCGCGGTTTACGGCCTCCGGCTCACCAACAGCCCACCATCTTCGCGGCTGCGTCCGCACCATGGTCGCCGAATCCGACGGCTGCGGAGGCGCGCCTGGCGACGGCACAGATTCGGCGCAATCCTTCTTCGCCCACATCAAGATACAAAACTCTCGCCTATCTCGATAATGTCCTCGCCCTGGAAGAGGCGCTGGGCCGAGGCGCTGATGACGCACTTCTCCTGGCAATAGGCGGGCAGGTGGCCTGCACCAGCGCCGGGAACATTTTCGTTATCCAGGGAGAGAGCCTCCTCACCCCGTCTCTCGACGATGGCGTGTTGCCCGGAATAACCCGTGCCCTTGTTCTCAACGTCGTGGCCCCTGAGCTCGGGCTGATCCCTCGAGAGGTGAGCCTTTCGAGGGAGAGCCTCTTTCACGCTGATGCCGTATGCCTGACCAACTCTGTGGCGCTCGTGACGCACGCGACGGAACTCGATGGCAAGTCGCTCTCCCGCTCCAGGCGGGAGACAGTCGAGCATATTCGCGCCAAGCTCCTCGCCCTGACGGTTAACAACGGATCATGAAGTCGGCCTGAGATTGGGAATGGGTGCAGCAGCCCCGTGTCCAGCTAGGCCAGCTTCGTGATGCCAGTCCAGTCCACGTGAGCGAGCAGATCTGCAACGGTTGTCCGGCCGAGCTTCAGATCAGGTGCAATCTCGGCCAGCGGCACCAGAACGAAGGCGCGCTCCGCCAGATACGGATGGGGAAGGTTCAGGCTGGGGGTGCTCACCTCAAGATCATCGTAGGTGAGAATATCGATATCGATCACCCGAGGGCCCCACTTGACCTCACGGATCCGTCCGAGCTCCCGTTCCACCCGAAGGCACAGGGCCAGAAGGCTATCGGGCGCGAGCTCGGTTTCGGCGACTGCGCAGGCATTCACGAACCAGTCCTGAGCAACGGGCCCCCACGGCGCCGTGCAGCAGTCTGCAGAGCGCGCGAGAATTCTTGCCCCGCCCGCGTCAAGAGCCGACAGGGCTTTGGCAATATTGCCGCGCTTGTCACCGAGATTGCTACCGAGGCCGAGCGTGACCCTAGCCATCGCGCGACCGCCTGATCTCGACGCTCACACCATCGAGGATGAACGGAACCGGAGCCTCAGGCTTCTCGACCCGGACTATCACAGATGTAATCCGTGGGGATCGCTCGAGCGCGCCTGCGGCAATTGCCTCAGCCAAGCCTTCAATGGTATGGAAGCGACGCGTCGTGCCGATGTCATGAACGAGCTTGGCGAGGCTCGCATAACAAACCGTCTGCCGATAATCATCGGCCTGCCCAGCCGGCTTCAGGTCAAGCGAGCAGATCACGCTGACATAGAAGCGCTGCCCCAGACGGGCTTCTTCGGCGTGAACGCCATGGTGGGCGTAGAGCGCCAGACGGTAGAGCGTGATCGTATCGGTCAACGTATATTCCTCAGCAGGATGTCAGCGACACGGCAGGCCTCCACATGAGCCCGCACGTCGTGAACACGAACGATGTCGGCACCCCGGCTCACGGCGGCCAGATGCGCTCCCAGGGTGCCAAAGAGCCGGTCTTGTGGCGGGACTTGCGGATCGTAAAAGCGGCTCAGGACCGATTTGCGGGAGGCTCCCACGAGCACGGGGAAGCCCAGTGCCTTCAGCTCCGGCAGGCGGCGCGGCGTCTCAAGGTTCTGGTCGGCGGTTTTGCCGAAGCCGATTCCGGGATCAAGGATCAAACGTGCATCCGGAATGCCGGCTTGGCGGGCGAGAGTCAGGGAGTGCTCGAAGAAACGCAGCATGTCGGCCATGATGTCGAGCGAAGCATCGACCTCGGCGCGGTTGTGCATCACAATGGCGAAGGCGTCGTGCTCCGCCACGACTGTCGGCATATCGGGATCACGCTGAAGGCCCCAGATGTCGTTGACGATCCTCGCCCCTGCGACGAGGGCAGCCTGGGCTGTCGAGGCTCGATAGGTGTCGATCGAGATCGGCACCTTCAGGATCTGCGCAAGCTCACGAATAACCGGGATGACGCGCCGCTGCTCTTCCTCGGCCCCCACAGGCATATGGCCCGGACGCGTGGATTCCCCGCCGACGTCAATGATGTCAGCGCCCGCCTTCTCCATCTCGCGGGCATGCTTGACCGCAGTGGCATGATCGCTGAACAGACCTCCATCCGAAAACGAGTCGGGCGTGACGTTCAGGACACCCATGATCAAGGTGCGTGTGCCGAGTTCTTTCAGGATCGCTGTCATGGCTCACTTCAGGTCAGGACGGGTCTTCTTCTGTCGCGGTTTGCGCTGGAAGTCGAGCTTCGGTTGATAGGAAAGCCAAGAGGCACTGCTCGAAGCCAGCCACAATTTCCGTACACACTCGGCTTCTGTGCTTGAGCAGACCAGGTTTCTTTATCCCTGCTGCTGAGAAGCCATGGCGGCTCTGAGGAGGCGTGTGTGGAATGCATTCTTATTGACACCTGCATGTCTATTGTCGTTTACGCCGCACAGAAGCGGATGGGTGAGCACTTGGTAGAGCCGCGCGTTCACAGGTCCATCCAGTCCACCTTCATCGGCACGCAAGCCGATCCGGTCACAGCCTACCCGCTCAAAACAAGGAGCCTTGGTGAAGACCTTCGTCATCTGTTCCAGCGGATTGGACTCCATCATGCTCGCGCACAAGGTTGCAGCTGAGGGAACCTTCAAGCACCTCAGGGTGCCGCACGACATTATCGAGATCTCCGCCGCCGGAGGTTTCCCGATCGGATCGGCGCTGACCAGCAGCCACGTGTCAGGCGCAGGCTCGCCAACGAGACCTGACTGGCTTACGCCCTCAAAGAGATCTTTCTGACGCTTCAGGGCGAAGGCGCCCCGGCGGAAGGTTTGCGCGGCACTAACAGTAGGCGTCGCGAGAACGGAGACTCCGGCGCCCAACGCCGTACGGCGTGAGTGCTTAGGACCAATTGGCATGAAAGTGATGCAGGGGTCCGTGTCCGCGCCCGATCTGGAGTTGGTCGGAAGCACCGATGGCGGCACTGATGAAGCTCTTAGCCGCTGCAACCGCATCGTCGAGCGGCAGGCCTTTGGCGAGCCCGGCTGCAATGGCTGAGGACAGTGTGCAGCCGGTGCCGTGCGTGTTGCGCGTGTCGACGCGAGAAGCTGCAAAGCGCCGCATGCCCTGCTTATCCATGAGAATGTCGGTGCTCTCTAGTCCTGTGCCGTGGCCGCCTTTCACCAGAACGGCCTTGGGGCCCAATGCGAGGATACGCTCGGCCTGGCGGCACATGGCCTGCTCGTCCTGGGCCAGCGGCTCGTCGAGGAGGGCCGCGGCCTCCGGAAGATTGGGCGTGACGAGCAGCGCCACTGGAAGCAACACGCGGCGCAACGCGTCAACGGCCTGCGGCGCAAGCAGACGGTTGCCGCTTGCCGACACCATCACGGGATCGAGTACAATCCGCGTCGCGCTGTAATGCGCAAGCCCTTCCGCCACAGCTCCGATGATGGCGGGTTGGGACAGCATGCCGATCTTCACCGCATTGACGGTGAGATCGGAGAAGACGCTGTCGATCTGCTGCGTGACGAAGTCAGGCGGAACATCGTGAATGCCCTGAACGCTGATGGTGTTCTGCGCCGTGAGCGCGGTGATCACGCTGGCACCATAGACGCCGAGAGCCGATAAGGTCTTGAGGTCCGCCTGGATGCCGGCGCCGCCGCCTGAATCCGAGCCCGCGATAGTGACGGCGATGGCGGTCATGCCGGAACGCTCCGCGATGTCAGAGCCTGATCCGCGATATGTCGCAGCCGCCCTACGAGTGGCTGTCTTGTGGGGTCGAAGGCTGCCACCAGGGCCGTTGCAGTGCATCCCATGGCGGTGACGCGAATCATCAGCGGATGGCCGTTTTCGATGCGGATAATGCGTATCCCATCCGCGATCAGATCCTCCGCGCCGGTCAAAGCCACGACAGTGCCATAGGCCTTTGCGAAGGCCTGAGCGGTCTCAGGCGACGCATCGTCTCCCACAAGAGCCCGGAACTCGTCCGCGTTGCAGCGCAGGACCCACGGCCTTTTCGCGAGGCATGCGCAGGCGAATTCCAGACGGGGAGACGATGCATCGACAAAGACAGGATCGAGGATCCACGCCCTATCCTGGGCCTGAGCAGTGGCAATGGCTCGGGGAATCGCATTCCTGCGGTCGATATCGAGAGTTCCAAGATTGACGAGCAGCGCAGCTGAACGGCCTGTAAAGGCAGAGACTTCCTCTGGAGCGATTGTCAAAAACGGAATACCGCCAGCGGCCAGAAGAAGATTGGTGGTGAATGTCTGGGCTGCGGCGTTCGTGAGCGCATGCACACGCGTGTGCTCGCGGCGAAGACGGTCGAGCAGAAGCCCTGCCAAATTTGGAAGATTGTGGGCGTCGCAATTGGACGCTGGTGCGCTCGTCATCTCGCAGTCCCTCCGCCGGCATGATCCGGATCAGGTTCGATGGGTTGGTCTCGGAAGAGACCTCTCAGCCCGGACGGGCACCCCAAGGAGATATCTGCGAGATAATCCCTTCGTCCTCATTTGGCAAGGATCGTCTCGCACACTCCCAATGCTGGTTGACAGCAACGTGTGTCTCGCGGAGTATTCGCTCTGTTCCGAGGGGAGCCCTGTGAGGGGCTGAGAGTCGGCTGATCCGCCGTGACCCTTGAACCTGATCCGGGTCATACCGGCGGAGGGACTGGAACTATCGAGCACTATCAAGAATCCCTCAGCTCGCTTTGCCCGGATCTCCCTTTTTCTAAGAGGAGAGATCCAGTGACCGTTCACGTCGACAAGCCCAAAGGCGCTCCCCAATCCGTCACCACCGGCCCGATCCAGGGATCGCGCAAGGTCTATGCCACGCCGGAAGGCCGGCCTGATATCCGGGTGCCTTTCCGTGAGATTGTCCTGACCGATCCCGACGAAGCGCCTGTACGCGTCTATGATCCTTCCGGGCTCTACACGGAGGCCGATGCGACAATCGATCTCGTCAGGGGGCTCCCGCTCGTCCGTGAACCTTGGATCGCGGCGCGGAACTATGCGGCGATCGAGGCGCGTCCGGTGAGGCCCGAGGACAACGGGAATGTCTCGGCCGATGCGCTCGTGGCGCCATGCCCAGCCGCGCGTGTCGTGCGCCGCGCTGCGCCGGGTCAGTTGGTGACGCAATACGAATTCGCCCGCGCCGGGATCATCACGGAAGAGATGATCTACGTCGCCCATCGCGAGAACCTTTGTCGCGAGGCCATGCGGGCAGAAGCAGGGGCGAAAATTGCCGATGGCGAGAGCTTCGGGGCCAGTATCCCACCCTTCATCACGCCGGAGTTCGTGCGCCAGGAGGTAGCCCGAGGCCGCGCCATCATTCCGGCCAACATCAACCACCCCGAACTGGAGCCGATGGCGATCGGGCGCAATTTCCTGGTGAAGATCAACGCCAATATCGGCAATTCCGCCGTGGTCTCGACCGCAGCCGACGAAGTGGAAAAGCTCGTCTGGGCGATCCGCTGGGGCGCCGACACGGTGATGGATCTCTCCACCGGGCGCAACATTCACAACATCCGCTCCTGGATCCTGCGCAACTCACCGGTGCCGATTGGCACGGTACCGATCTATCAAGCGTTGGAGAAGGTGGGTGGTGATCCGGTGAAGCTCGATTGGGAGGTCTTCAAGGACACGCTCATCGAGCAAGCCGAGCAGGGCGTCGACTATTTCACCATTCATGCGGGCGTGCGGCTTCCCTATGTGCCGCTCACGGCCAACCGCGTCACGGGCATCGTTTCCCGCGGTGGCTCGATCATGGCGCGCTGGTGCCTGGTGCATCACAAGGAGAGCTTCCTCTATGAACAGTTCGAGGAGATCTGCGACATCATGCGGGCCTACGATGTCTCGTTCTCGTTGGGCGATGGGCTTCGCCCAGGCTCCATTGCCGATGCGAACGATGCCGCGCAATTCGCGGAGCTCGAGACGCTGGGAGAACTCACGAAAATCGCGTGGGACAAGGGCTGTCAGGTGATGATCGAAGGTCCCGGTCACGTGCCGATGCACAAGATCAAGGTGAACATGGACAAGCAGCTTCGTGAGTGTGGCGAGGCGCCCTTCTATACCCTCGGCCCGCTCACCACGGATATCGCGCCGGGTTACGACCACATTACGTCAGGCATCGGCGCCGCGATGATCGGCTGGTTCGGCACGGCGATGCTCTGCTATGTGACGCCCAAGGAACATCTGGGACTGCCGAACCGCGACGATGTGAAGACGGGTGTCATCACCTACAAGATCGCAGCCCACGCAGCGGACCTCGCGAAGGGGCATCATGCGGCGCAGGCGCGGGATGACGCCTTGTCCCGGGCACGCTTCGACTTCCGCTGGGAGGATCAGTTCAATCTCTCCCTCGACCCGGATACAGCGCGCGCCTATCACGACGAGACCCTGCCGAAGGACGCGCACAAGGTGGCCCATTTCTGCTCCATGTGCGGTCCGAGGTTCTGCTCGATGAAGATCACGCAGGATCTGCGGGCGGAGGTGGCAGCGATGAGCCCCGAGGCTCAGGAGCGGTTGGTCGGCATGCGCGCCAAGAGCCACGAATTTCTAGCTAGCGGCGGAAAACTCTATGTTTCAGCCTCGGAGTAGCGGCATGCGCATCCGTGTCATCGGCGCCGGAGTCGCTGGCCTGACAACAGCACTGGAATTGGCTGAGCGGGGTGCTAGGGTCGAGGTGGTTGACCATGGCCTGCACCTCGGTGCGGGCGCTTGTTCCTGGTGCGCGGGCGGTATGCTCGCGCCCTGGTGTGAACGCGAGAGCTCAGATCCTGCCGTGGCGGAACTGGGCAGCCGTGCGATCGAGTGGTGGCTGCGGCGATTTCCAGGAACCACGCGCAAAGGCACATTGGTGATCGCACAGCCGCGCGACGCTGGCGAACTCACGCACTTTGCTCGCAGAACGGAGCGTTTCGACTGGGTCGACAGCGACCGGATTGCTGACCTCGAGCCTGATCTTCAGGGACGGTTCCATAAAGGCCTGTTCTTCCCGGACGAAGCGCACCTCGACCCCCGCAGCGCGCTGACGGCACTCGCCGCGCGTCTCCAAGAGCTCGGTGTTGCCATACGATTTGATACCGAGGCCTCCATAGGGGATGGCGATGTGGATCGCACCATTGACTGCCGCGGCTTTGCCGCACAGGGAGATCTTCCGGACTTGCGCGGCGTCAAGGGTGAGATGCTGCTTGTCAAAACACGGGAGATCTCCCTCCAACGCCCTGTCCGCCTTCTTCATCCGCGCATCCCCCTCTACATCGTGCCACGCGCGAGTGGGCTCTTTATGATTGGAGCGACGATGATCGAGAGTTCAGACCGCGGTCGCGTCACCGTGCGCTCAGCGGTTGAGCTTCTCAATGGAGCGTACTCTGTCCACCCGGCCTTCGGCGAGGCCGAGATAATCGAGTTTGGAGCCGATGTGAGGCCTGCCTTTCCTGACAATCTGCCCGCCATCCGCGAATGTGGCCGAACGATCTACTTCAACGGCCTGTACCGTCACGGATTTTTGCTCGGCCCCGCCTTTGCGATCCGGGTTGCTGATGTAGTATTCCAGAGTTGAGAGACAAAGCATGAAGATTATCCTGAACGGCGAGGAGCGTGAGATCGAAGAGCGGATCTTGTCGCGCGCTTTGTGTGAGCTCGACTTCGTCGATGCCGTTGTTGCCACGGCCGTCAACGAACGGTTTGTGTCCGCTTCCCAGCGATCGGCCATCGAGCTGAACGACGGTGATCGCCTCGAAGTTCTCGCGCCCATGCAAGGGGGCTGAGGCATGCAGTTTTATGATGTCGAGCTTGCGTCACCCCTGATGCTGGGAACCGCACAATATCCATCACCGGCCATCCTGGCAGCGGCTGTCCAAGCCTCGGGTGCGGAGGTGGTGACCGTCTCACTCCGGCGCGAGGCGAGTGGCAATCTGGCCGGACAGGCCTTCTGGTCGATCATCCGCGATCTCGGCACCCGCGTTCTGCCCAATACGGCTGGATGCCGCACGGTCAAGGAGGCGGTCACGACGGCCCATATGGCGCGGGAGGTCTTTGGTACGCCATGGATCAAACTCGAGGTGATCGGCGAGGAGGACACTCTCCAGCCTGACGTCTTCGGCTTGGTCGAAGCTGCGCGAATTCTGACCGAAGAGGGATTCCAGGTCTTTCCGTATACGACGGAGGATCTCGTTGTGGCCGAACGCCTGCTAGCCGCAGGATGTCGGGTTCTGATGCCTTGGGGTGCACCGATCGGCTCAGGACGAGGCCTTAACAACATATTCGGGTTGAAGATGCTCCGGGCCCACTTTCCCGATGTGCCGCTTGTGATTGATGCAGGGATTGGATTGCCCTCACACGCGGCTGCCGCCATGGAACTTGGGTTCGACGCGGTTCTTCTGAACACCGCGGTTGCCAAGGCCGGTGATCCGGTCGGAATGGCCAAGGCTTTCGCCCTGGCGGTTGAAGCAGGGCGGCTGGCACGGCACGCCATTCCGATGGAGCCACGGGAGATGGCGAGCCCGTCGACTCCGGTCATGGGGAGGGCGATGCTGGCATGACACTCGTGCTCGACCCGTTCTATCTTATTGTCGATAACGCCACTTGGGTCCGGCGCCTAGTACCGCTCGGCGTCAAACTCGTTCAACTTCGCATCAAGGGCGAGTCCGATGCCGCGATCGCAAGTCAGATTCGAGAGGCGAAGATCTGTTGCGAACAGCATGGCGCTCAACTCGTGGTCAACGATCACTGGCGGCTTGCCATTGCGGAAGGCTGCACCTTCGTTCACCTTGGGCAGGAAGACGTCGCCAGGGCGGATCTGGCAGCCATTCAAGAGGCTGGAATTCGGCTGGGTGTGAGTACGCATGATCACACCGAACTCGATCAGGCGCTCTCAGTTGCGCCCGACTACGTTGCTCTGGGACCGATCCATCCGACAGTCCTGAAGCAGATGCCCTGGGGTCCCCAAGGCTTGAGCCGCATCACGGAATGGAAGCAGCTCATCGGCGAGATCCCGCTCGTTGCGATCGGTGGTCTCACCATCGACCGCGTTCCAGGTGTTCTGGCTGCGGGGGCTGACAGTGCGGCGGTAGTAACGGACATTCTCCGTCACCCGGACCCGGAGCAACAAACCCGCCGTTGGATTTCATCAACGAGGATTATGGGATGACCACACGTTACGCACGGCAGATCATACTCCCGGAGGTGGGTGAGGCTGGCCAAGCCAAGCTTGCTTCATCCTGGGTGCTGGTCGTCGGGGCCGGCGGTCTTGGGTGCCCGGTCCTGCAATATCTCGCGGCCGCCGGTGTCGGGCGCATCACGATCGTGGACCATGACCACGTTGACGAGAGCAACCTTCACCGGCAGCCTCTCTATCGCACGACCGACATTGGCCAGCTAAAGGTCGAAGTTGCGAAGCAGGCTCTCGAAGTCCTCAATCCATTTGTTGTCGTCGACGCGCGTGCCATCTCTCTTGACCCTGCCGCGGCAAAGGATCTCGTGAGAGACGCGGATGTGATCGTGGACGCCGCCGACAGCATCGCGGTCACGTACATTCTGAGCGACGCCTGTAAGGCAGCGGGCAAACCCTTGGTCAGTGCGTCCTGTGTAGGCTTGAAAGGCTATGTTGGTGCCTTCTGCGCCGATGCTCCGAGCTACCGATCCGTATTCCCGGATATTCCTCAGAACCTCGGGAGCTGCGGCACGCTGGGTGTCCTGGGCTCGGTCGTTGGCGTACTTGGCGGCTTGCAGGCGCAGATGGTATTGGCCGTGATCCTGGGTCTGGATCCGTCACCGCTCGGGCAGCTGGTTTCGGTTGATCTGCAGAAGCTGGAGTTTGGCGGGTTTTCTTTCCAGGATGCCCCGGACCCGGCTGGTTTCGCTCCACCCTTTATCGCGTCATCGGATGTCACTGCCGATGATATCGTCTTCGAACTCAGAAGCCTGGATGAGGTGTCGGTCTCTCCGTTTCCGCAGGCCCGCCGCGCGACCGCTGACACGATTGTGGAACGGAGCCGGGATATCTCACATTCGAGCCGGATCGTGCTCTGCTGCCGCAGCGGTTTACGAGCATGGCGGGCAGCAAGCCTTCTGAGGGATCAGGGCCATCAGAAGCTGGCGCTCGTCGCAATGGGCGATAGCAATGAAGTGTGTCCGCAGAGTGTTTGAGCGGTTTGTAGGCCGCACTCTTTCATCTCCGAAACGCATCGACGCGATCGGCCTCCAATGCAACGGTTTGATCGAGCAACACCACCTCGCATTGCATCTCGACAAACGTTGTCAACCCTCGCTGACGCACGTCCCAAATTCGCCCGCACAGCCGGAACGGCGCGTCGCATTCAATGGCCTGCCGGAAGCGCACGTTTCGGAGGGCTGCAAGCCAGCTGCTCCGGGCTCCTGTGACGAGATAGGTCTTCCGGATCAAGAAAGGCAGGAGAGCGAGGAGCAGGTGACCCGGGACGATCGTTCGCCCGCCGGACAATTCGTCAGCGGCGAGAGACGGATCAACATGAATCCATTGCGGATCGCTGGTCAGCGCCGCGAAGGCATTGATGGTCTCCTGTCCCACCTGGCGCCATGCTGTCGGACCGAGTGGCTGATGCAGGAATTGGCCGAGATCCGAGGCCTGCTTGACGCGCAAGGGTTCACCCATGACGCTCTCCGGAAGAGCGCAGGAGAAGGGCGCTTCCCAGTCCTCCGGCAGCCGCAATCGCCGCCAGCCCAAAGCCATCACGTTGCAACCGCACCATTTCGTGCCATAACCTGACAGACAGGATGGCGCCGGACGCCCCGATGGGGTGCCCTCGCGCGAGAGCGCCACCGCCACAGTTGACGCGTGTTGCCTCAAGACCGAGCGCCACGATCCCGGCCATGGCTTGCGCCGCAAAGGCCTCCATCATCTCGACACGCGATAGTTCGGATATAGCCACGCGATGCCGATCAAGCAGCCTGCGCACGGCCGGGATTAGGGCAAGGCCTGGCCGGGTTGGATCACCACCCACGCTGACTCCGCCAACAATCTCGGCAGCCGTCCTCCCCACTTGTCTTGCCGTTCGCTCAGACGCAACGAGCACGACGGCTGCGCTGTCGGCCTCAACGGCGATCGTCGCTGCTGTGATCCCATGCATGGGGCTGCCGGCCAGCACGGGCAGCCGGCGACAAAGTGCCGGTGTCAGCCGGCGCGCGAAGCCGTCCCGCGTGACACCGCCGAGCGGCACAATCTCGTCCACGTGCTGCGCGCTCAGGGCTTTGGCGTGGCTCGCCATGGCGAACGCTTCCTGATCGGTGCGCCGGATCGCGAGTTCTTCTGCCAAGGCGGCTGCGGCCGGGATCATGTCCGGATCCCGCTCAGGCCACGGCGTGAAGGGAGGACGGTCGTACGGCCGCGGCGCGTCAGAACCTTTGGGAGGCCTGATCCGCAGGGGCGCGCGGCTGTAGCTCTCCACGCCGCCCGCCACGATGAGATCGGCCTCGCCCGCGCGAACACGGCTTGCCGCTGCCCGGATCGCGTCCAGGCCGGCGCAGCATTGGGTGTCAAGCGTCAGGGCGGGGATCGTCTCTGGCACGCCCGCGGCGAGCCCGGCCAAGCGGGCCGGGTTGCCTCCACCATACAGAGCATTGCCCAGAATGACCTCGTCGACCCGTGCGGCCGAAACGCCGACATCGTCAAGCGCCGCGCGGATGGGCGCTGCGGCCAGTTCGTGCGCCTCAAAGCCGGCCAAGGCCCCACCGCGCGGGGTGGCGGCGAGACGCCGCGCCGCAATCAGGAACGCGCGGCTCATCGCAGAGCCTTGTAGCGGCCCTGACACCAGGCATGACGCAAGGCTTCAAGATCCGTCTTGCCCGAGCGCGTCAGCGGCCAGTCGGTGACAGCCCCATAGAGCCGCGGCACCTTGAACAGCGGCAACGCCAGTCGAGCATGAGCGATGAGAGCGGACCGGCTGACGGTCTGATCGCGCAGGGCGACCAACGCAATGATCCGCTCGCCCCGCTGGGCATCGGGCATGCCGAGCACGGCCACCGCGGCGATGCCCGCGTGACGTGCGAAGACCTGCTCGATCTCCTCCGGATAGACGTTCTTGCCTGACGAGACGATCATCCGGTTAGCGCGGCCGACCAGATGCAGAAAGCCGTCGGCATCCAGAAAGCCGACGTCACCCACCGAGACCGCCGATCCCGCGCGCCAGCAGCCGCCCGCCCCGCCATAGGCGTAGTTCATAAACACCAGGGGGCTTTCGACGAACACTCGTCCAGGCTGGCTCACTGGCAACACCCGCCCAGCCTCATCGCGGATGGTGATGGTCACTCCCGGGAACGCCCTGCCCACCGACGATACAGGCACCGGCTCGTTGTCCTTCGCCACCGTCACGAAGCTCAGTTCGGACGCCCCATAGAACTCGGCAAAGCGGGCATTGGGCGCCAGGGCCGTGAGGCGCGGCAAGGCCTCCGAGAACCACTTGGCGCCCGAGCTCAGGGTCCAGCGCAGGAGGGACAATGGCTTTTGCTGCCCCTGCTCGGCCGCCTCGATCACCATGGCGAGCTGCGTTGGCACCCCATACAGCACCGTCGCCCTGTGTTGCGTGATGAGGTGCAGCACCTGCGTCGGCTTGAAGCGACGGCTCAGGATGACCGTTGCACCGGCATGCAGGCCGTTCATGAAGGCATAGAAAAACAGGGAGTGGGTAAGGGTCCCGGGGGCAAGGACGACATCGGTGGGACCAAGACCGAACTCGCTCGCATCGCCCTTGAAGCTCTCCAGCCAGGAGCGATGGGAGCGGCGGTATCCTTTGGGCTCCCCGGTCGATCCGGACGTAAAGCCGACATAGAAGGCTGTGCCGGGATCCGTCTTTGGGACTGCTCCGGGACAGGGAGGAACCAGAGACGCGCTGAGCGTTTGGGGTAGCGCCGATGGATCAATGAGAACCGCCTGATCGCCCATGAGACTTGGGCTGGCGGTGAACACGCGGGCAGGGCGCAGACTGGTGAGAACTCTCTGCGTCATCTCGGCGGGCCAATCCGGATCGAGGATCTGGGCTTCGCGACCCGCGCGGGCCGCGGCCAAGCTCAACAGCGCCAGAGGCAGACCGTTAGG
>Ga0182747_1000921_pt1 | contig 24640 bp, 28 predicted proteins | sample eDN3rd30CBELigBY_FD_128526 | JGI IMG/M metagenome (GOLD analysis project Ga0182747, IMG submission 128526) | Enriched backyard soil microbial communities from Emeryville, California, USA - eDNA 3rd pass 30_C BE-Lig BY (version 2) (version 2) | ecosystem: Environmental > Terrestrial > Soil >...
CGCGACCTCGTGCTCGAACCGTATCGGGGATAACGATGCCAAAGCTCAAGCTTGCCGCACTCGAAGACGATAAGCCCGTCAAGGTGTCATTCGAACTTCCAGCAGACGTCCATCGGCAGCTCATCGCGTATGCGGAAATCTTGGCAAGGGAGACAGGCAAGCCCGTTTCCGATCCTGTGAAACTCCTTCCTCACATGATCCAGCGATTCATGGCGACCGATCGGGGATTCGCGAAGGCGCGTCGGCAGCATGGCACCACTTCTACGTAATCCTATTTTCGAAGCACGATCTGCTCCGCCCGCCACAGTCCGCCCTGGTGATCACCTGCTCGAGCAGGCGTGCCGAACCTCATCGTAGGAGCCGGTCTCGAAATAGACCTTGCTCAGTTTTAGCACGAGGCCAATGTCAACAATGATATTCCTGCGTTTGCAGAAATAGCCCTGATCACTTTGCCAAAGGCGGACGTCCTCGTCGCCGCCCTCAGGGCTATCGAACTTCCATCCCGGGATAAATTCGAACAGGGCGAACCCAGTAGCGGAGCCACCGACAATATTGAACGAGGTCTCGTCATCGAAGCAGGAGTCTACATCGTTCCAGCTCAATTGGACGATGGGGAATTCTGCGTCGTCCATCTGCCGGATTGCAGCCGAGACATCTACCCAGCTCGGCTCTCGAACTTCAACACAATGCCAGTGTTGTCGCGGCGGGTAATGCAGGACGGTCAGATGGCGTGCTGTCATGCTGTGAACTCGGAAGGTAGACAGCCGACTTTTCCTAGCCCCCGTTTCGTGCACGAGACGCAACCTGCATTGCATCTCACGCGCCTACCCATTCCTGACTTCTTTGGGAAACGACTGGCGGTGGTCAAGTATTGAAGAGATTCTTCCGCATGAACGACGACGTGAACGAGCCAACGAAAAAGTTCGATGCATCCCGAGCCGCAGAATATGAGAGTCAGAGTCGAATAGCTCTTGCTGGTTATGACGCTTGTCATGAACTCGCGGCCTGCATTCTGGCTGCTGCCCTTGGAACTGGCGGAAATCGGCGGATTCTTATCGTCGGTATAGGTGGCACCGCCCAAGAAGTGATTTCGATTTCCCGAATTGAGCCGACGTGGGAATTTACCGGCGTGGACCCTTCGCAGCCAATGCTCGCGCTCGCCGCGGAACGGCTTGAGGCGCACGGGCTAAGCGACAAAACCATGCTGCATATCGGGACCTTAGATAGTCTTGCGAGAGAGCAAGATTTTGACGCCGCCATGATGCTCGGGGTGCTGCATCATTTGCCAGGCGATGACGCGAAGAGCGCCATTCTGAAGGCAATTGCAGATCGGATCGCGCCGGGCGCTCCTCTTATTCTAGCCGGTAATCGCTATGCCTACGCCAGTAAGCCGCTACTCCTTGCTGCGTGGGGAGAACGTTGGCGAATGCATGGCGCGGCGAGCGAAGAAGTGAAGGAAAAGCTCGGCAAGATTCTACAAGGTGCCGACCCACCCCACTCCTCAGAATCGGTATTTGAGCTACTTGACGGGGCAGGTTTTGAACAGCCGGAAAGCTTCTTTTCGAGCCTGTTTTGGAACGCATGGATTGCGTGGCGAAAGCGCCCTTAACAGCCGCACACCCAACTGGGTAGGGTTTTTGGTTGCAAGGGCCGCGATGATAAGCCTAGCGCCCGCCGCGTGCGCCGATATTGAGGCGCGGCCGTGTCGCGTCAATTCATTGCGTGACACGCGCCCTTTGTTGCGTGCAGCGCGCCTATTCGCGGCGTGAGCAATTCGTCACTGTTCAACCAACACGTTGGCAACCAATCGGTTGGATACGATGACGGACGATCGACTGAGCAACATCTTCTTCGCCCTGTCCGCCAGAACGAGACGCGACGTTCTGACACGGCTTGCCGCCCGCGACGCAACCGTCAAAGAACTGGCCGAGCCCTACGACATCAGCCTCGCGGCCGTTTCCAAGCACCTCAAGGTCTTGGAGAGCGCTGGCCTCATCTCGCGACGCAAGGATGCTCAGTTTCGCCCATGCCACTTCAATCCCGCGGCACTCCAAGCCGCAGACGATTGGCTGGCGGATTACCGGCACTTCTGGGACCGCAGCCTCGATAGGCTCACGGAATATCTGAGACAGTCCATGTGACCTCGACCGACTGACCAGTGATCGGACCCGCTCCCATTTTCCATAGCTAAGAAAGGCATCATGATGACGACGCAAATAGACCAGAACTCTACAGAAAAGCCGGTGATCACGATGAGCCGCGTCTTCGATGCGCCGCGTGACGTGGTTTGGAAGGCTTGGACGGATCCAAAGCATGTAGCGCAATGGTGGGGCGGCGAAGGTTTCACCAGCCCCGTGTGCGAGATGGACGTCCGCGTGGGTGGCGCATGGCATCAGATCATGCAGTTCCCTGACGGCACCAAGATTACGATGGACTTCGTCTACACCGAGGTCGATCCCCCAAAGCGCCTGTCCTGGCGTAACGCGGTAACGCAGCCGAACGGTCCGCCGTCCCTGCTTCAAACTCTATCGTTCGAGGATCTCGGCGATGGCCGAACCAAGTGGGACTTGGTCGCCTTGGCTGAGTCGTTCGAGCAGCGAGATATCGCGGCTCGTATGGGCTTTGCGGGCATGGTGACGCAAGGCCTTGATCGCCTGGCGAAGCACCTCGCAGCTGCTGAACGTGTCTGACTGTAAGTCGCGAGCCCAGCATCTGGCATGGCAGGGGGAAATCGATGGACACACCGATCGACGGTCTCATCAATTCGAAGGTCCAGCGTCTAATCGGATGGATTTTCACCGTCCTAATCAGCGCACTACTGGGCTTCTCATCCGTGATCAAGCTCGTGGCTGTGCCCGAGGTTCGACAAACCCTGTCGGGCCTCGGCTGGCCAGCTCACCTCGACTTTACGGTGGGCGTGATCGAACTGATCTGCCTTGCGCTCTTTCTGCTCCCTCGCACCGCGGTTCTCGGCGCGGTGTTGGAAACGGCGCTGCTTGGCGCGACCGTCGCCCTGAAGCTGCGCGTGGGCGATCCAATGATTACGCACGTACTCTTCGGCGTTTACATGGGATTTTTCGTCTGGGGCGCGCTGTACTTCCGCGAACCCCGAGTTCGCCAACTAATGCCGTGGCGGGGTCTACCTTAGCTAAGCATTCGCTGTTTCCGTCGCTCGCGACGCGTCGCCGGGCGGCTCGTCCGGATACGGCCGGCCGCTTGAACGTTCGCCATCTCCCTCCCCCAAGTCCCGCTCATGCCCGATCATCGATGCTAGGCCGGCGACGGCCGCTTCCTGGGACGACCATCCGCGTCAGGAGATTCAAATTGATCATCGCTCAGATCACCGACCTTCACGTGGCATCGACTTCCGCGCCTTTGTTCGGGCGCGTCGACACTCGCGAGCACTTTCGAAGAGCTATCGACCACCTACGCGGAATTTCGCCCTTGCCTGACCTGCTCGTCTTGACCGGCGACCTCGCGGACACAGGCTCGCCGGAAGAATATCGATTTGTTCGCGAAGCGCTGGATCAGCTTTCGATCCCATCATTCATCATTCCGGGCAATCACGATAAGCGCGAGGCGCTGCGAGAGGTATTTCAGCATCATCAGTACCTCCCGCGATCGGGCTATATTCAATACCTCTTGTCGCATTTGCCCCTTCAATTGATTGGTCTCGATACCCTAGCAGAAGGCCACGGCCATGGAGAGCTGTGCCAGGAGCGGCTGGACTGGCTCGATGCTCGACTCGCCCAAGCTGACAAGCCGGTCATCTTGTTCATGCACCATCCTCCTGCTGCGACCGGCCTCGACGCCATCGACGAGATGGGATTGCGCGTTGGCGCCGACCGGCTCGCCGAAATTGTGCAACGCCACCGAAACGTTGAGCGAATCCTCTGCGGCCATGTCCATCGCCCCATCTCCTTTCGTTGGGCGGGCACAACGGTCTGCATTGCCCCCAGCAGCGCGCATCAAGCGACCCTGGATTTGGCGCCCGGCGCTGAACTTACTTTTATGATGGATCCCCCGGCGGTCGGGCTTCATCAGTGGATGCCACCAACCGGACTCGTCTCACATCTAAGCTTTATCGGGCCGTTCAGTGGGCCTCATTCGTTCTAATGCCCTATCCGCACTGTGCTGAACAGTCTTGCGCGCGGCACCCAGCGCGTCCTGCGCCGACTGCGATGCGGGGCTGAGCCCAATGTCGAGGCCGAATGACAAAAAGGCATTGCCACGGCCCGACCACGCTTAAATGAATAGGCGGCTCGGTCGCCAGTACCGGACGTTGTCAGTTTTCACTGCCACCGCATACACCGACGGAGCCGCCTCCCGGCGGAAGGCGAATGCAGCTCTTGCTCTTGGCGAATGCACTTACGGATGGGGTAAGATCGACCCCTGATTGCCAACCGCCGGCTTGTGCCGACTGCGCTGCTGGAGCACCCCAGAGCGATTCGACATTATTCTCGCGAGGCTAAGCATGCGACGAAGAGCCGGATTGTCGTTTCGCGGCGACCAAAATGCGCAAAATGGCAACAGCTCCGCCGCGAGAGGCTTGTAAACAACCCCTGGAAAGTTCGCTCCCTCGGTTGCTTCGCTGGTCAGCGTCAGACCTCCGCCGATCGAGACCAAATTCATAAGGTTGTCTCTGCTTACACGATGGCGTTCGATACTAGGATGGTGGCCCAGCCCGGCTAAATGCTTCACCAGGTAGTCATGGATTTCGGGACCAGGATCCGCTTCGCTGACAATGAAGCGCTCGGCGCGGAGATCTTCCCATGAGAGCGCGGCAAAGTCCGCCAACCTGTGTAGCCGGGGCATCGCAACAAGAACCCGCTCGTCCCAAAGATGAAGCCGATCGCAACCATCGACTTCCTGCTCACCCGTTAGAAAGGCGATGTCCGTCTGATGATGCCGGACGGCCGAGAGGTGTCCGCTCGGACTTCCTTCGAATACGTCAGTCCGCACGTCAGGATGCTTGATCAGGTACTCACGCAGCAGATCCGCCAAGAAGCCTGAGGCGAGTGACGAGAATATCCCAATGCGCACCGCGCCAGATTCCCCGCGCCCTATAGCGCCAACTTCGACCATGGCATGCGTCACCTCTCCCATGGCACGACGGGCGTGATCGAGGAAACGTTCCCCCGCGTAGGTGAGCTGGACGCCGCTAGCGCGTCGCACGAATAGAGCTGCCCCAAGTTCATCCTCGAGGTCCCGAATCCGACGGCTGAGCGTAGATTCCTCAACCGAAAGTGTCCTCGCCGCGCGCCGAAAGCTGCCATGGTCGGCCGCTGCGATAGCATATCTCAGGTGGCGCAATTCCACCGTCACGGGGCGCCTCGAGACACAGATCGTGCTCGAGCTTCGTCCCGGAGAAAGGCAACGAATCTGCCGACCACTGCTTCTTCCCTGTCGGGTGTCCAAGTGAGATCGACGTCCACCCATGCATCGCTCTCGGCGACGGGTTTGACGGTCACTCCGGGGCAGGAAAAGTCGGTCCGACTTTCCGCGATTAAGGTGACGCCGAAGCCTGCGGCAACCAGGGTCAACAAGCCTCGCCTGCTCACCGGGTGGGAGTGCAGCGATGATCCCGCGCCTAAGAGCGAACTGATGAATTCTCCCGAAAGTGAATCCGCACCGCTTTCGTGAACGAGCACCACTTCTTCGCGGAGCTCATCCCAAGTTACGGAATTGCTGGCGGCAAGCCTGTGCCGCACGGGTACGGCAGCGACGATCGGCTCCCGATAGATGGGGACAGCTACCGCCTTCGGCCATAATAGATGCCGCGGCACGAGCGCCGCGTCGAGCCATCGCTCCTGCAGTGCAGGTGCAATTTCCTGCTCATGCAGTTCGTGGAGCACGAGACTGACCATTGGGTGGGCAACCCGCCAGTCTCGAAGTAGCTCGCAAATCAGTTCCCCAGAGGGCGGCACCTTCACGCCAAGCCTGATCTCTCCTAACTCACCGTTCGCATTACATTGCGCAGCGCGTCTGATTGCATGAAAGTCTCCGAGCGCGCGGCGGACATGGACCATGATGGCCCTCCCGCCGGCGGTCAGTCGGACGCCGAAGCGGCCCCTTTCAAAAATCGTGAGTCCCAGCTCATCCTCGACCCGGGTGACGCCGCGACTTACAGTCGACGCGTAAATGCCGAGCCGCTTCGCGGCCTCGCCGAAGTTTCCGGCATCAACCGTTGCCGCCACGTATTGCAGATCGATCAGTTCCATCGATCAGCCAGAAGACTTAGGCTGCCGCTCGGTGGTAAGTTAGAACTGCCACGCCCATTGGAAATGTTTGCGTCTCAACCAGGTCCATCTCTATCTTTTGCTCCGCGTCAGGAAACAGCCGGCCTCCGACCCCAAGAGCAAGGGGCATAACCATGAGGCGATACTCGTCGATCAGCTTTGCCCCTGCTAAGGCGTGGGACAAACGCCGGCTGCCGGCGATAAGGATCGGACCGCCATCCTGCTGCTTGAGGCTGGTGATCTCGCTCGCTAGGTCCCCTTGAATGACCCGGCTATTGTTCCAATGCGCCTCGCTTACCGTACGTGATGCGACGAGCTTTGGCATTGCATTCATCTTCTCTGCGAACGGCCCGGATCGAGACGGCCACGCGGCAGCGAATGTCTCATAAGTTACGCGGCCAAGAAGCAATGTCTCTGCTTCTTCGACCTCATTGAACTTGTAAGCGAATTGCTCGGGGCTTTGGTAAGGCGTAACCCATCCACTCCAAGAGCGGTCCGGCTCAGGCGATGGTGCCTCCATAACCCCGTCGAGTGTTACAAAAGCCGAGAGTATTAGCCTTCTCACAATCTTCTCCCTTCAAAGTGCATTTGGTTTCCCGTGATCGCTGCCTGCGGCGTCCGCTTTCCGGTGCGAGGATGCCAAAGATGGCCGAGCCCGGCTCCGACATCATGGGGCCGGACCGGGCCGCGCCGGCCTAGGTCGCAGTTGTCGCTTTGATGTGCTCGATGAGCTGGTCGAGCGCTGTCGCCCAGCCATTATGAAAGCCCATCTGCTCGTGCCGCTGGCGGCCCTTCTCGTCTTTATGGAGGGCCGTGGCGACGTAGCGGGTGCTCTTCCCAATCGACTGCAGCTCCAGCACGACGGTCATCCCAAACCGAGTGCCGTCCGCCGGGCGCCAACCCGGAAGCAAGGTGTCCGTCCAAACAAGCCGCTCGCCAAGAACGACCTCAAGGTAGCAGCCGATATTATCGACTGTCGCGCCACCTTCGGGGGCTTGCATCACCGTTCGGAAAATGCCTCCTGGTTGGAGGTCGATCTCGCAGTGTATCGTGCGCCACGGCCTCGGCGTGTACCACGCTTTGAGGTGCTCCGGTTGGGTCCAAGCCTTCCAGACCAATTCCCGCGGGACCTCAACGACCCTGTCGAGGACGAGGTCGAGTTGAGGGTCTGGCTTCTGCAGCACCGACTTCTTCATACATACTAGCCTTCTTCTTGATGGAATTTCAGCATCAGCGGCAATCGCCCGAAATGCGTGAGACCGGTCGATGTCGCTCGGGTCCAATGAGGCTGGTCAGGACCGCCGCGTCCGCACACCTCATGGCGTGTTCTTCCGATCGTTCTTCAACTGAATGACGTACTCATCCAGCTGATCGAGCCGTCGCTCCCATAGTTCGCGCTGCCGGCCGAGCCACTCCTCTGCAAGCCGCAGCCGTTTCGGGGCTAAGCGATACATTCGAACGCGCCCTGCCTTTTGCGAGCTCACCAAACCGCATCGTTCGAGCACGCCGAGATGCTCGACGAACGACGGCAGGGCCATGCCAAACGGCGCAGCAAGCTCGCTCGCACTGGCCGGGCTTTGGCTTAGGCGTTCGAGCACCCGCCGCCGGGTGGGATCCGCCAGCGCCCGGAATACGGTGTCGATGGGTTCAAGCGCAGCGGTGGCGACCATCAAATGCTCTCTCACTAGAGGATTTGCAGCGATACTAATGGCGAGCGTCGCTTAGGGCAAGTCCTAAGTGATGTGCCGGTTTTTGTCGGCAATTCAGCTACTCGCGACTAACTGCCTTAGGTTTTTTCCTAAGTGACTCTGTCAGGCGCGTCCGTATAGGCCGGCGTCGTCCGGAGCGTCGCGGGGCTGTGACAACGTCAAATTGAGTGCTTGCCGACTTACCCACCCGTGCGCCAGCACGCAGGAGATCAATTTCCTCCGCCTGCCGGAGCAGCACGTCACCGCGTGCTGATCGCACGCTGCTCGGGAGCCGGGGAATGGGCCTCGCTCAGGAACTCTCCGCGCAAGCTACCTAGCCATTCACTTAGAAACCCTCGAATGGCGCATTGGGTCTCGCTAATCCCGATGACTGCTGCGCGCGAAGGAAACGACTGGGCCTGGCGTCAGGGTCGTGTGCATCGCGCAAAGGCGTCTCTCGCGGCATCACTGTCGCTTGAACGGGAACAAACTCATTGCCCTTGAGCGCTACGGTAAAGTCCACGGCTGCCTTAGCGGCCCAACATATACAGGAGGGCCTCCGAATTGATCTGCTGTGACATCAATGACCGTCGAGCCGACTATCAACACCGTATGGAGGTCGGCGTTGTAGCGACCGCGCCGGACGGTTCCGCAGTGGAGCACAGCACGCAAATAGGTTGAGCAGAGCCCACAATTCAGAGCCGGAAAGAGCCTGCGAGAGTGCGACAGGAAGAGATCGACATCAATGTCTGGCGCGTATTCGGTATACGCTCGTCGTGCAACTGATACGTCGAAGCAACCTGACTCGAACGCCCTGCGCGTCTGATGGGCCTTGGCGCGAATCTCTGCGAGGCAAGGATGAAGCGGATCAGGCATTTGTAAGATGTGCTCCAAGCGGCAGTGAGGACGGAGCTTTCCTATGCTCATGCTTCCGGCGTAGACTCGGTCTTAGCAAATTCGGGCCGCGAGTTCCGTTGCAGCCGACGCAGGTTTTAGTGCGCGCCGCGCACGTTATAACCGGACGGAAATGACCCTAGCTAAAGGGTGACGACATTTCGGTCATTCACGCACGACCTCGCACGCACGCCCCCTCCTGCTCGACGGGAGTCACGTCGGACTCGGGGCCTCTGAACCAAGCACTACTTAGTTCGAAGAGGAATTGGCGAAGTATGGAGGCACGCAGACTTCAAGGAAGGGTAGCCTTGGTAACCGGTGCCTCGTCGGGAATCGGCGAGGCCACCGCACTCGCGCTTGCGTCGGAGGGGGCTAAATTAGCAATCATCGCGCGCCGGCTCGATCGCCTTGAAAGGTTGGCTGACCGAATCCGCGAGAACGGTGGCGAGGCGCTGCCTATCCAGACCGATGTTGCTACAGAGACGCAGGTGTCCGCGGCAGTTGACCGGGTCGTGGATGAATTTGGACGCTTGGACATGTTGCTCGCCATCGCGGGCGTCGGGGTGGCTGCGCCATTCCAACGCACCACGACCAGCGAGTATCGGCAAATGTTCGATGTCAACGTTTTCGGTTTGCTCTATTCCATTGCTGCTGCGTTGCCGATCATGAAAGCTCAGCGTGATGGCCATGTTGTGATCTTGTCGTCAGGTACGGGCCGTTACATTCACCCCTCAACGGTCTATTCGGCCTCTAAACACGCGGCCACCGCAATCGCGGAATCGCTGCGGCGTGAAGTCTGCACAGATGGCATCCGAGTAACCTCTGTCGAGCCCGGTGCCGTAAGCACAGAGTTCATCTCTCAAATGCGACCCGAGGTCCGCGACGCCGTCGAGAAGCGTCTTGGCGACATGGAACTACTTGAAGGCCAGGACGTCGCGGCCGCCATCATTTACGCGGTCACCCAACCAAAAAGGGTCAACGTCAACATCCTTACGCTCTATCCCGCTCAACAGGCGGCATAAGGGCCATTGTCGCTGAACCAAATCTTCGACGCTGTATCAGATCCGACGTGTCGGACCCTGTTCGAGCGGCTTTGTTGCACTGGCGAGCGAAACGTGCGTGCTTTAACCGCCTACGCTGGAATCTCCCAGCCAGCTGTTTCGAAGCATCTAGGCGTCCTCAAAGAGGTTGGCCTCGTCCGCCACCGGACAGAGGGGTGTCAGACGCACTATCGAGCAAAGCCACAGGGCCTCGCGCCGACGATCAGCTGGGTGGCTGTTTATGCCGTCCTGACCTCAGCCCTGCAATGCTAAGGAAAGGAAGGACAAATGATCGAGCCGACTACGCAGGCCGTTTCTCGCGAGCGCTATATGGCACGCGTATTGATCACGGGCATGTCAGGGGCCGGAAAATCGGCGGTGATAGACGAACTTGCAAGACGAGGCTACGCGGCCATAGATCTCGATTCGCCGGAGTGGTCCGAATGGATCGACTGCGACGCCTCTGACACGCTCACTCCGCAGAAGGGAAAAGATTGGGTCTGGCGCGAAGGGAAGGTCAGAGCGCTTCTCTCAGAGCATACGGAAGGCACGTTGTTCATTGGAGGATGCGCGCAAAACATGGCGCGCCTATTCCCGTTGATCGACAAAATCATTCTCCTCTCCGCTCCGGTTGGAACGGTCATGGAGCGGCTCGAGGCACGTTCCTCTGGTGGTTATGGCAACAACGAGGAAGATCGGAGCAAAGTTCGAGAGCTCATTGCGCTGGTCGAGCCATTACTGAGAAAATCATCCAATCATGAAATCGACACGGCGAGACCCGTTGGCGCAACAGTGGATGAGATTATTCGATTTAGCACCCGCGGGCTGCGAGTATCGACTGGAAGCGGTGCTGGCTGAAATTGAAGACTTGGTGAGGTCTCCCCTTATGCGGGACAACGGCCACCCCTGTGAGGAGAGGAGTTACCTGATTGCATTGAGAAGGCCGCAGACATGCCCCAGCTGTAGATCGGCCACGAGTCTTCGGCTTCATCCTCCAAAGTGAAGTGAAAATCCTTCAGGCGCTTTGCCTCCAGCATCCGCAACATGTCCGAAAACTGCCCGCGCGTGACCTCAAGTGACAGGTTCAGCGAGCCAAAATGCTCGGTTCGGAATAATCGGCCCGCATCCGGAAATTCGGTTTTCATGGGGGTGGGTGTCATAATCATAATGACGCCGGGCCAAGTGAACCGAGCCTCGGGCATGGTAAGAGCTCCAGGCATTATCACATAGGTGAACTCGACCGACCGCCGTGGCGGACCGGGCTGAACGACCTGCCCAAAACTGGCCGTGCAGCTCCTAAGAATCTCGCCGCGCCAGTTGCCCGGCTGTATCTCCGGCAGTTTGAGTGTAGGCCTCTTCCTCTTGGTATTTGGCATTTGGCTCGTCCTTCTGGGTTTGCCGTTCATAGCAACTCCGATGCGACGCTCGTTTGGCCAGAGAGTGACGCGAGTTCTCATCGCGGCGAGTTTCGCTCCGACCGATTTGCCGCCGCTATTATCCATTTTTACGACCACAATCGGAGACCACTTCCACCACCACCAAATGCACGGCATTTCTTTTCGTGAACGAGCGTGAGTGGACGTGTGCTGCGGGGCGACCCGTGAAGCGCACGTGACCAAGTCCGTCCGCTCGGAGCACGAGCCACCAAGTGGCCGGTGGCCTTAAAATGGAACGGAGTCGCTCATGGATGCCCCCAAATTCCTGACCCCCGAAGAAGTCGCAGAACGCTACCGTGGCGAAGTCTCTGTGGGTACGCTAAGAAACTGGCGTTCGATGCGAGTCGGACCTGGCTTCGTAAAGATCGGAAAGGCCGTTCTCTACCCGATCGCCGAGCTCGACGAGTGGGACGAACAGAATCGCGTCTCTTGTCGTGCGTCGAACCGACTCATGGAGAGCTCACGTGATTGACCGTGATGGTCCCGTTGGCGCACTTGATACCTCTCCCAGTTATCGGCACCAGTTCGGCCGCCCCGCGCTGATCCGCGCGGAGACCTCGCCTCCTGCATAACAATCCCGCTCGGTACCCGACGGTCCTCCTTGGCTAGGCCAGATCATGGTCGCTCACAAAGGTACACTATTTTCGTGACTTCCGTGCCGGGCCGACTTCACTCTCGGGGAAAAAGATCAGAGCCTGCGACGCGTCATCGGCACAGCGTCCGCTAGCCGATCTTCCTCACGAGCTGTTCGATCACGTCAGCGGCCTGGCGTTGCCGCAACTGCCGCGCCTCACGCTGTTCGGCGTCCTCGCCCTCTCCCAATTCGAAGCGTGCAACAGCAACGGGACCGTCCTTGCGATAGCCGTCAGCCGTATTATCCGTTGCAAACCGCTTGGTCAGGATTGTGAGGGCTTCCTTGACGACAACCGCATGCTTGCCGGCTAGCGCTTGGCGAAACGCGGCCGCGACGGCATCCATCCCTTCCGGCGCATTTTCAATGCAGTAGATCAGATCGTGAGCGTCTTTGCGTTCGAATCGCTGATCGAACGCAAAGGCCTTAAGACAGGTGAAGCTTACGATGTCGGCGTGCTTGACTTCCTCGGTCACGATGCCGTTGCCGCCCAAGAGCTCGGCCTGGATCTCTGTCGTCTTGTGAAGGTCGAAGACCATCGACGAATGGGGAATATTTAGCGCCGAAATCGTGCCGTCCGTCGGCAGCGGCTGAACCCTACCGCCGGCGATCTCTGGCGCGTCGGCAAGCAGTTCCAGTATCATGAGGGCACCACTTTCGGTGCGGGCTTGCCAACGCCAGGACAGCATCTGTCCCTTATCGTTTTTGGCGCGCTCGAATCCAATCTTCTTCAGGTTATCTTCGAGCCTATGGTATGCGTCAGTGTCGGCCAGAATCTGCAGATCGATGACGATGTCGACGTCGAGCGTGCCCGCATGCGGGGGCACGGCGGGCGGCTTTGCTGACACCAAGTAGCGTGGCGTCAGCCCACCCACTAGAAAGACGGATTTCTTCCACGGTCCCAATCCTCGGAGAAGGGTTATGAGGACCCGCTCGCAGTCTTCGGTGTACTTATCGGTATAGCCGTCGAGGGTGGCGGGCTTGGCCATCAGAATCCGATCCTCTCTCGTCTGACGTGTTCCGCCAGTTCCTTGGCGCGACCTTCGCTACGGATGAGGTCGAGATAAACCTGAACGGGGCTCGCCAACCAAGCTCCGTCTACCCGTTCACGAAACAGCAACTCGCCTGATGTCTTGGCGTCGATGACGAAGAGATTGGCGCCTTCGTTGACAACGCGTGCGTCAAGATCACCGATGGCCTGCTCCGCGGCAGGGCCCGCCAGGAATCGAGCGCGTACCTGCGCGACGTTCGATAGGAATGGTGCGTAGCGCTGGCCAGCCGCCTCATGGGTTATCGCGTATTCCGCACCGCGCGCTGTGCAAACTTGGTCGAGCTTTTCCATCAACCCGTCGGTACGAACCGACGGTACATAGTAACGGCGCATGAATGGGGCGCGCATCGTCGAGAGCTGCTTTGTCCACGCCTCCAGAAGCGCCGTCGGTTCGCGAAGATGGCGTTCCTTGTTGGGGCCTTGACCGCGGGACTCCAGCCATTCGGAACGATCGAGATCCGTCAACACTTGGGACGCAGTAGCCGACGACACCTCGGCAAGCTTCGCGAGCTCTTTGACACCGAACCACTCCGTGCGTCGCATCAGAAGCGCATGCAGAACCTGCGAGCGGCGACCCGAAAACAGTGCCCGCATGGACTTCATCAAAGGCTTAGGCGGCGGCTTTTCGATATAGAGGTAGGCGCCTTCGGCCGGCACGTAGAGACTTCCGCCGCTATCGAAGTAGCCGACCCGCTCTTCCTTCAGCATCTCTTTGGCGCCTGGGGAAATCGATACGGCAAGCAACAAAGGAACAATTTCCTTTGCGTTCGATCCATGAGCCCAACGGCTCCTGAATTCCTTGAGACGCCATAGAAGCTGGCGTGCGTCCCTCGGATAGAGAGACTTCTTCGCTTCCACGAGCAGGGTGAGGCTTTTGCCGGCGACCCAAAGATCTACTTTGACGTCGTAGCCGGGATCCGGACCCGAAGCGGCCGAAAACCCGGGCTCCACATCGGCGCGCACTTCCGGCAAGGCCCGAAGGGCCTCCAGGAACTGCCCGACGAGCTGTCGCTCAGTAGCGTCGGCTTCGGCCATCATCAACTCGCGATCTTTCCTGAACAGCAAATATCACCGAAATACCGAACATTCAACAAGCGAGCCATATTTACTGCGCAGTGAATTTTCGTGGCTCGGGAGGCCAGCCAAAAACAACAGTGTTCACAGTAGCTTGGGCGGGCGGGGCTCGTGAATCGGGCGGCTAGACTGCCGTCGCGGCAAAATGGAGTCGTCCTCGGGGGGCATCCCAGAAAGGTTGCGCCTGCCACCATGGAGCGAAAAAGTGCGACACTCACTTCCGGTTTTTCCACGCGGTCGCGACTGAGGGAACAAGTGCCCTAGACAATCGGAGGCGTAGCGTCGATGGCAGAACAGCAGGACGTTGAAGGGATCGAGGACGACGATCTCGATGGCCCCGAGGGCGGCGACGAACCCCCTTCGGGACCGAAGTCGAAAGCCGCCGCCGCGAAATCGAAGGCGCACCTAGCGAAGGTGGCTGGCGAGACGGCCGAGCTGAATGGCTTGGATTCGGCGACGCTGAACAAAGTCCTCCGCGAGGTGATCGCCGGTTCGCGCCAGATCTCGACTGAAGCCCTGGTCCGCATCTGCGCCGGAGCCTCCCGCGCCGGAAACCGTCTGCTGGTGAATCTCTCCTTTGAGGCGGTCACAAAGACGGCGACGCCGCTATTGCTGACGCAGGCCTTCGGTCAGGCCGAAGACGAGCGCAGAGAGCAGGTGCAGGAGATTCTGCTGCAGCTCTTCGCGGCGATCCGCGAAGGCAAGTCGCAGCTGCCGGAGAGGTTCTTTGCCAAATTTGCGAAGCGCCGCTCCATTGACCTGTTCCGCAGGCGCGATGCCAGATTCGAAGCGAAGTTGGAAAGAAGCGAGCCGGTCGCGGAAGCGGATTCCGTCGACGAATTGCCGGACCTGACCCCGAGCCTTGAAGACCGCGTGCTCCTGTCAGTCGCCGTCCACAAGCTGCCGCCCAAGTTGAGAACGGCCTTCATCCAGAAGCATCAATTCGGGATGACGAAGGAAGAGATCGCAGAACAGAACGGTGTGGATGTCCGCACGGTGTACAGCTGGCTCGCAGACGCCGCCACCTTGCTCGGACTGAATGGAGACGACGAATGACCGCAAATGCGAACCGCAAGCCTCAGCTCGATGAGGTGCTTGACGAATTTTCCGGACTGTCCGGCCCCCCCGACGCCGTGACTCTGCGTGCGTGGACGAACGAATATCCCGAATACGCGCGCGAACTCGTCGCATTCGCCACGGACTGGGTTGCCATGGACGCAGCGCGCGTCGAGCGCGAGGTGACGGCAGAGGATGTCGATGTCGTCGTCAATCGAACCATGAGTCGGGTGCAGGCCGTTCTCGACGCTGCCGAGCGCCCCGAAACGCTGACCGATCTTGCCGCCGACATTGTTGCGGCGGGGCACGATTTCGATTCGTTTCAACGCTCCGTCGGTATCGACAGATCGATGCTGGACAGCCTCGTTATGCGCTTGGCTAAACCTTCGACCTTGCCTGCGCTGCTGGTGCGTCTGGTGGCCGGCGCGCTGAACCGGCCTCTCGACGTGCTGCGCGGATACTTTCGGCTCCCTGCGCAGCTGGCCGGCGCCCACAAGTCTCGTACCCGTCCCGCTCCAACCCAGGTCGATTTCGCGATGCTCGTCCAGCACTCGCAACTATCGGAGCCGGAGAAGGACCGGTGGCTCAAAGAGCCACCCGATCCTGGCCTGCAGGACTGACCGCATGGATAATTTCGGAGCGGTCCGAAAGCTGGCCCGGGAGAAGCACGCCGCGATGAAAGCCCTTGCGTCGGGCAACAGCATCGCGTCGGCGCTGCTCGCGCAAGCGCGCATCGCTACGAAAGCCGCCGTTCAGGCAATGCCGCCCGACCATCCGTTGCTGGCCGGCGGCGATGGCGCGCTCCACCGCTCCGGGGCCAATCCGTCGATTTACGTCTCGAACGGCCTGGCTCCGGACGTGGCTGCCTACGTGGAGGCGCACGAGTTCGGGCATTTGTGGGTCGAGACACCGATCGAGCCGGCGGTTGTGCCGCGTAACTCCGATCCCGGCGGCCCGGAAGAAAATTCGCCGACCGGCGTCCGCCGGGTCGAGGCCTACAGCCCGCAAGAGCTCCGCGAGCGGTATGCCAATGTGTTCGCGCGCGAATTCCTCTTGCCGGGTCCAGAGGCGCGGCGTCTCTTCACGCTCGGCAAGTCAGCGAAGCAGATCGCGGCCGAGATCGGCGTACCACTCGGCTTAGTCAACCAGCAGCTCGCGGTCGCTCTGCTGCTTCCAGAGCCGCCCGAAAAGAAGAAGAACACGGCTGATGCTCCCGACCTCGACGCGTCGCAAAAGGAAGCAGCTGGGCACGAAGGTGCGCCGTTGCTCGTCGAGGCAGGACCGGGGACGGGAAAGACACGCACGCTAATCGCGCGGATCGAACATCTGTTGTCGAAAGGAATTCCTCCCGCAGGCATCTTGGTTCTGACGTTTTCGAACAAGGCCGCGCGCGAGATCAGGCAGCGCGTCGCCGCGAGTTCGGCAGATGCTGCGGCCGAAATTTGGGCAGGCACCTTTCACGCATTCGGCCTTGAGTTCGTAAGAAAATTTGGCCATCTCGAAGGTATTCGCGAGCCGGTTCAGCTGCTCGACCAGGCCGATCAGCTCCAGTTTCTCGAAGGCGAACTCAAACACCTCAAGCTCGACCACTATCTTTGGCTGTCCGAGCCGGCATTCGCCCTGCGTCACATCCTCGGGGCGATCTCGCGTGCAAAGGATGAAGTATTTCCACCAGAAAAATATGCCGAGGCAGCGGAGCGCATGCGCCGTGTGGCAGGCAGCGATGAGAAGCGCATCTTGCGCGCGCAGAAGGCCGCTGAAGTCGCCAGCGTATATCGTCACTATGAAGAATGCCTCCGTTCGGAGGGCGTCGTCGACTTTGCCGATCTGATTAACCGGCCAATCGAGATTCTCCGGAAGAATCCGAAAATCCGCGACGAACTTCGTGGGCAATACGTGCACATCCTTGTAGACGAGTACCAAGATGTGAACCGCGCCAGTGCTCTCCTCCTCAAAGAGCTGGCTGGCGACGGCAAGACACTATGGGTCGTCGGCGACGCGCGGCAATCGATCTACCGGTTCCGCGGAGCCGCGCCCACGAACACGACCAACTTCGAGAAGGATTATCCGAACGCAAAGCGCAAGGCGCTCGCTGTCAATTACCGATCTCGAGAAGAGATCGTTAAAACGTTCGTGACGTATGCCGACCAGATGAAAGTCGGGCGCCATCGGGACAACAAGCTCAAAGCAAAGCGCGGGCTTGGAAAGGCTGCGGTTAACTTCAACGTGGCCAAGGATCGCGATTCCGAAATTGCAGGGCTCGCTGCCACTGTTAAACACTATCAGTCGCAGGGGTGCGATTACAGGAATCAGGCGATCCTCTGCCGCGGACACTCCTACTTACAGAAGATCGCGGCCGGACTGGAAGCGGCTGGCGTTCCAGTCCTCAATCTCGGAGATATCTTCGAACGGGAAGAGGTAAGGGACCTCTTGTCTCTCCTTTCGTTCGTGTCGGAACCACATCGTGCCGGCCTGATGAGACTAGCGAACTTGCCGAGGTACCGCATGCCGCTTGCGGATGTACAAACGTTTCACGCGGCGGCAGAGGAGATGGAAAAGACGCCACTGGCTGCCCTGAAAGCAGCGGAGGCTATTCCCAGCATTTCTTCTGGCGGCAAGAAGGCACTTTCCCAACTTCGCTCCGACGTTCAAGCGGTCGGCTTCAAGACTGGGCCCGGCCAGATGCTGTTCGACGTGCTCTTCGAACGAGGGCTGGTGCGCGACTATCTCGGTGGAGAGACTGCGGCGGACCAACAGCGTCGGCTGGCGATCCACCAGTTGCTGCAGTTCGCCGCCGAGAACGATGCTCCGGGAGAGAAAGATCCGAAGCGGCAGTTCCTAGATTGGATCAGGCGGCTTGCCGTCTTCGGAGACGACCGTTCCCTTCGCGAGTTGCCGACAGCCGTCGAAGGGATCGATGCGGTCCGTCTGATGACTGTCCACATGAGCAAGGGGTTGGAGTTCGACGTTGTTCACTTGCCTGGCCTCGGAAACGGGATGTTTCCATTCACCGGCGGTGGGTCGGTGTGCCCTGCACCCGATGCAATGCTCGAGACCTCGGTGGAGGATTCCAAGGCGGAGGAAGAAGAATGTCTGTTCTTCGTCGCACTATCACGCGCGAAGGACCACCTCTCCCTGTCGCGCGCCGACCGGTACACAGAACGAAGCCGCTCCAAGCCTTCACCAGCGCTGGAGGTCATCGCGTCCCATCTGCCCCGTGCCCCGAATTCGGCTCCTACTTGGACGACCGCTCTTCCGGCGCCGGCACAAGATCGGATGCGGCCGGATTTGAAGGTCGACGAGCGCGAACACGATGGCCACGACATTGAGACCTATGACGACTGCCCCCGTCGCTATGTTTATCAAGTTGTGCTCGGGCTGAGCCGATCACGACAGGACAATGGCTTTGTCCACTTTCACCGGACCGTATACCGGGTATTGCGCTGGCTCGCGCAACAGACCGATGCGGTTGATGCGGCGCAGATCAAAGCCGAGTTCGATGCGCGGTGGGCGGAGACCGGTCCCGTCGGGAATCCCTTGGAGGAAATCTACCGGATCTCGGGCGAACAGATGCTGGATCGCGAAAGGCACAGATCGCGCGCCGGAATGCGGATCGCGGAGGCAGTTTCCGTCAAGGTGGACGGACATTTGGTGAGATTGGAGATCGACGAGATTGAGCAGACCGGCCGCAATCTGGTGGTTCGGCGCTTGCGGACGGGAAGAGCACCTGCGACGCCTGACCAACGGCTGCTGCACGCGCTTATGTTAGAAGCGGCTGAGCAGACGTTGGGTGCAAAGGGTGTTTTTCGGATTCGCTATCTGTCGACTGACGATGAAAGGCCGGTGAAGCTGGACGGTGTCATGGCAGACCGCATGGCGCGTACTTCGGCCGCGCTCGTGGGCCTAGCGCAAGGAGCCTATCCGGCGAAGCCCTCGGATGACTGTCCGCGCTGCCCTCATTATTTTATCTGCAGCGCTGTCCCGGACTGACCTCCGCTTCCGACTTCCGGTTTTTCCGATACGCCGCGACTAACCCTTCAGAGCAGCCGTTCCGACGGCCGGGCGGCGCGAAACGAAGGGTAGTGCAATGAAATCAATCGACGTCTTCATTCAAGGTGGAGATTTCGCCGACATCCTGGTCGGCCACGCCGCGCCGATCCACTCGATCGCCGATGTTCTCACGAACTTCGCAGCCTCGGTGGGCGACCGCGATGGGCTTCTGATCTTCGTCGAGGACGCGCACGCGCCACTCGACCCGGAAACTGTTGTGGAGGAACTCCTGCCCCTCTGCGCGGACGAGGAAGCGATTCTCGTTCCGCTGAAGCTGCATGTGACGCGTTGCCGTCATGTCGAGGTCTCGGTCCGGTTCAACGGCGAGACGGCGAAGCGCCGCTTTCCCCCGAGCGCTACGATCGCGCGAGTCCATCATTGGGCAGCGCGGCGGAAGTTCGATCTTTCCCCGCGCGATGCCGCAGAACACGTGCTGGAGATTCACGGCACGCACAAGCGTCCCGACCGCGACGTGCACATCGGGTCACTCACCGCTGGCAAGGTGTGCACGGTCGAGTTCGACCTCGTGCCGCGCAAGCGCGTGGAGGGCTGAGCGATGGGCGCCGTTGCACCGGACGAAGCGGTCTTCCGCGCACACCTCACGGGCGGCAGCTTCCTGCTCGGCGCTTCGTCCGGCCGATGGCGGCTGGTTGCCGTATCCTGGCCGCACGCTGTCTTCGGCGTGCGCGCCGCGGACGGCGTCGAATACGGGCTGCGTTTCGAATGCCGCGACTATCCGCGCACACCCCCGACAGCGCGGCCGTGGGACATCGCTTGCGATGCCCCGTTGGCTCACGATCGCTGGCCCAAAGGAAAGAGCCGAATTCCGATGGCCTTCAATCCGGGATGGAAGAATGGGTCTTGTCTCTATCTGCCTTGCGATCGGCAATCCATTGAGGGCCACGCGAATTGGCATGGAGAACATCCCAGTCTGATCTGGGATCCGGCGGTAGGCATCATCCATTACCTCCGCATTGTCCACGACCTGCTCAATTCCGGCGACTACTTAGGGCGCGCGGCCTGACATGACCCTGCACATTGCACGCCCATTATGGAATGAGCTGACGTCGGAGCTTCATCGCCGGACGGAGAACCGCCACGAGTCCGGAGCGTTCCTCCTCGGCCACCGCAAGGAAAGCGATCGTCAAGCTCTGAACCTGATCTACTACGACGAACTCGATCCCGCTGCCTACGACTCGGGCGTCTGCATCTTGCACGCCGACGCCTTCTCGAGGCTCTGGGACAGATGTTCTGACTTGGAAATGAAGGTGGTTGCCGACGCGCACGTCCATGCGCTGGGCGCCGGCCAAAGCTGGTCCGACCGCCAAAGTCCGATGATCGCGCGCGCCGGCCACATCGCGATCATCCTGCCGCGGATGGCAAGGCCGCCTGTCAGGCGCTGGGCCGTCGGCGTCTACGAATACCTGGGTGATCACCGATGGCGGGCGTGCGGCGGCTGCCGCGGCTCGACCCTTAAGATCGGAGAATGAAGGATGAGCGACATAAGCGAGCTCGAAGCGATGTCCGAAGGACTCAACCGTCTCGTCAAGATTGCGCTCGATACCGGAGAGGCCTCTAGCATCGAAGAGGCCGAGCGAATCTTCGCTGGGTATCGCATGCAGATTGCCGTCGGCCGGGACGTCGCGAACAGCGCCGTGCTGCAAGCTATCCTGCTGACCGCCGCGAATTGCGGGGCGCGCGCGTTCCTTGGTGGCGTCAGCGTCGTGGGCGCCAGCGGCAAACTTGCATTGTCGATCCCGGGCTTCTCACGCATTGAAGACGCTCTGACGGTCCTCGGCGCGCGGACGGCCGACGGGATACATCCGGATCTGCCGACCCTGGTGATTGGCGACGTTGGCGGCGCCAACGTGGAGCCGCTCGCGCTGCGCGCGACGTTTGCAGATTGGTGCGGCGGCGTCATTCCAGCGGCAAGCGGACTGCGCCTTGCCGAGACAGGCACGTTCACGCCGGCTGGCGTCTTGGCGGGCGCGATCGGAGTCGCCGAGATCTTCCAGCGCGTTCGCGGCGGAATGCCAATGGCTTGCCGTCGAGCGGTCGGTCTCGATCTTTGGGATCTCCATCGCGACTGGCTCGGCGGAGGCAGCGCACCTTTGCCAGAGCGTCTTCCGTCCGAGATCTGGATCGTCGGCTTGGGCAATCTCGGACAGGCATATCTTTGGACACTCGGGCTTCTGCCCTACGAACGAAACACCGCCCGTTTGGTCCTGCAGGACACTGACGTCGTCGCCCTTTCGAATCTCAGCACATCGATGCTCACGACACGCACCATGATGGGCAGAAAGAAGACACGCGCGATGGCGGAATGGGCCGAGGCGCGAGGGTTTGACGTGTCAATCGTCGAGCGAGGCTTCGCGCCGAACTTCGCCATCGCACCGCGCGAACCTAGTGTGGCGCTAATCGGGGTTGATAACGCACTTGCGCGGCAAGCGGTCGAAGACGTCGGCTTCGGAAGGGTGATCGAAGCGGGCCTGGGACGCGGCCCACAGGACTTTCTCGGAATCGATCTGCACACATTTCCCGCCTCTAGGCCCGCGCGAGAGGTGTGGCCACAAACGGGGGCATCGGACGCTGACATCACGTTGCCGGTCTACCGTGCAATGCTGGAGCGATCTGGTGACCGATGCGGAACGGTGAGACTCGCGGGCCGTTCGATCGGAGCTCCGTTTGTCGGTTCGGCGGCTGCGGCGCTCGCGGTTAGCGAACTCGTCAGACTTTGCACCGGAGGCAAGTCTTACGAACTTGTCTCTTGCCACCTGCGTGATCTGCGAGATTTCATCGCGGTCAACGCACCGGAGTTGCAGGCATTCAATCCCGGCAGCGTTGCGGCGGCGGCGTGATGCGCTCCAGGCGAGCCCAGTCAGGAGTTTCATCGGGTCCGTTCATCACATCACCGCTCTCACGCTCCGACACCTAGGCATCGACCGCTCCATCGATCCGTTCCATCGAACACCGAAGCCAGGCCGAGGGTGTCGCGCCTTCGCAATACTCAATGATTACAGTGGAGTCGGACTGACCCAGAGGATTGGATTGACCACCATTTCTCGTGAGGCACTTTACGAGCTTGTATGGACTGAGCCGGTGCGCACGATCGCTCAGCGCATGGGCGTCTCTGACGTATGGCTGAAAAAGTGCTGCTCCAAGGCCGACATCCCTGTACCGGATCGTGGCTACTGGGCAAAACTCCGCGCAGACAAGACAGTCGTCCGCCAAAAATTGCCGCCACGGTCACCAGGAGTGGCAACAGACGTGACGATCGGGACTGATCCACATCCATATCGATGGCCTCCCAATCCCGAAGCCGAACTTGCTGCGCCGCCGCCAACTGAACCAGCATTCGTCGAGCCCATCGAATCCGTCGCCGCCAGAGTCGACCAGTCACTCGGGAAGGTCCGCCTTGTGCGCGATCTCGGCTCGGCCCACAGCTTGATCCGCCATCTTCTCGATGAAGACGAGCTACGCCGTCTGAAACCCAGCAATGCTCCTCATAGGCTACGTTATGGTGATCCCATCTTTGATGCCCCGTTCGAACGACGGCGGCTGCGGATCCTGAACAGTCTGTTCCTTGCCCTGACCAACGCCGGCCACCAGCCTTGGCTTGGCGAACAGGCCCGCAATGTCGGTGTGACAGTTGGCAGCGAGAAGATCTCGTTCACACTAGACCATCCTAGGGCCAGGAAGCAGTCCGACGGAAGCATTCAGGCACCACGCGAAGCTTACGAAATCCTGCGGCTGGAAATTTCAGCAACCGGAGATTCGTGGGCGGATGATGACAGGGGCCGCGTCGAGGATCGACTTAGAGAAATCGTCCTGAAGCTGATCGTAGCCGGTGAGGTTCAGTACCGTGCCAACGCCCACGCTGCCTATGAAAACGCATGCCGACGCCGTGCCGAGCTTGAACGCAGGCTAGCCGAACAACGCGCCGAGGCAGCCCGACTTGCACGCGAAAAAGCCCTCAAGGCAGAAGCGGAACGACGCAAGACATTGCTCCGAATGGCGGCCGATCACCGTGCCGCTCAGGATATTCGTGCATTCGTCAGAGCCGCGATAGCGGCCTTCGGTCCAGACAACGCACAGGAAAGCCCCACCGCAGACTGGGCGAACTGGGCGCTGGGAGTCGCTGATCAAATCGATCCCATAGGCCGGCTTCAAATCGCCGAGGATGGAACGGCCGCCGGAAAACCAGCAGCGGAGCCGGACGGCCAAAGGGGGTGAGATGCCGGAAGACGACCGATTGCAGGCTATCAAGCATCTTCTGTTCAACTATGTCCGGAGCCCTTCTCTGCGCCACATCCGAGATCCCCACGCGATCATCGTGCTCGCCACCGAGATCATGCGCGTCGTCAGCGGCCGGAATTCAGTTTGGCTCAAATGGGATGAGCAGCGGGAGAAGCTCGTAAAATCAGCCGTAGGCTGCTGGATTCCATTCGACGATTTGCGCGACTTTCTAAATGGGCTGCCTGGACCGACCCTGACAACAACGGACGTCACCCAACGCATGCGGGCCTTCGAAGACGAAGACTATTTCTCCTACCCCAAGGAAGAGCTGCAGCCGGGCTGCCTGGCGATTTATGAGCGTGAGAAGGCCACGGGAACCGAGCTACCAGCTATTATCGGACTCTTGCGCGACCATGTCGAACGCGAGGAAGAGCGCCTCAGGATTGAGCAAAAAGAACGATATGAGCAATCCCGCGAGAAGGACCGGATCGCCCGGGAGCAGCGGCTTCTGTCCGGCGCCGATTGCAAGTGGACACAACTAGCGAAATCGCCCGACTGGCACTGCCGCACGAACGGACGGCTGTATCGGCTCTCGCCGACAAAGGACAAGATGTGGAACCTCTACCGTGCAAGCACGGTCGACGGTCCGAGTGGTTCGCTGATCGGGAAATATCAGAGCCGGCGTGACGCATCGAAAGTCGTCGCCCAAGTGGCGTATCAGCCCGACCATCTTTAGCTGACTGCCAAGCTCGGCTGCGCTGCCTTCCTCTTCACCGATAACCCCTCGGGGCTCCCATCCTTCGTGATGATCAACCCAATCATGCAACAGACTGTTGCACGATTGCAGATACAATGAGCGTCCGTGTCGAGCCCCTGCCTATCTAACGATTGATGAAGTTATAGAGCGATACCGTGGCCAAATCAGCGAAGGCACATTCCGCAACTGGCGATCACTGCGGATCGGACCATCGTTTATCAAGATCGGCAAGGTGCCGCTCTATCCGGTTGATGAGCTCGATCGCTGGGATCGATCGAACCTAGTCGTGTGCCGACGAACGCGAACCGTTCAGACGAACGAGTCAGCCATTGCAAGCTGGAAGCACCTAGCTTTTGAGCATTTCGCCCGAATGGTATAGGCTTGTTAGTGACCCAACGTGCTCTCAGCATCCTCAAAATGACTAGACGTTGTCGAGGATGAAGAACACGTTGGATCACAGACTACCGGCCCCAAACCCATACCCCAGC
>Ga0182747_1000925_pt1 | contig 24525 bp, 20 predicted proteins | sample eDN3rd30CBELigBY_FD_128526 | JGI IMG/M metagenome (GOLD analysis project Ga0182747, IMG submission 128526) | Enriched backyard soil microbial communities from Emeryville, California, USA - eDNA 3rd pass 30_C BE-Lig BY (version 2) (version 2) | ecosystem: Environmental > Terrestrial > Soil >...
GACGAAGCCCACGATGCCCAACCACCACATCTGGCTCGCAACGCCGATGACCGCGAGCGCGATGCCGGCGACGACGACGAGCGCCCCGATCGTGACAGCCGTGTAGTCGACCTGGCCGCGACCAATCGGAGCGGACTCCGGACCGTTCAGGTGGAAGTTGCGCTCCATCTCCTCAAGCAGTCGCTGCTCGTGCTCAGACAGGGCCATGGGCCGATGATACGCCGGACGCCTGGGAGACGGCGAGCCTCACAGCAGGATCCCACTCGCGAGCCGCGACCTAAGCTGGTGCCATGGCGACCGGCGAGCACCTCACGGATCTGGTGCAGGACGCGCTCGACGCATTCCTCAGCGAACGCGAGCGTCGGCTCGCCGACATCTCCGACGACCTCGCGCCCGTCGCCGCCGCGGCGCGCGCCCTCGTGTCTGGCGGCAAGCGATTCCGCGCCCGGTTCTGCTACTGGGGCTGGCGCGCGACCCAGCTGCCGGACCCGATCGACCCGATGCCCGAGTCGGAGGATCACGTCGGCCGCAACCGCGTCGTGCGCGTCGCCGCGGCGCTCGAGCTGCTCCACGCCGCGGCCCTCGTCCACGATGACATCATCGATCGCTCGGCCGTGCGCCGCGGGGCACCGGCAGCCCACGAGTACTTCGCGCGGCTGCATCGCGACTCCGGCTGGGCCCGCGACGCCGAGCGCTTCGGCCAGGCGGCCGCGCTGCTGCTCGGCGACCTGCTGCTGAGCTGGAGCGACGAGCTCTTCGCCATCGCCACCGCCGAATTCGGCCCAACCGCGGCTGCCGCGCGGACCGAGTTCGCGACCATGCGAGCGGAGGTGACGCTCGGTCAGTACCTTGACGTGCTCGAGGAGCACGCCTGGATCGCGCAGTCCGACGCGGAAGCCGCCGCCCGCGCGCAGAAGGTCGTCATCTACAAGTCGGCGAAATACTCCGTCGAGGCGCCCCTCGTCATCGGCGCGCTGCTCGGTGGCGCCGACGAGGCGCAGGTCGAATCGCTGCGACGCTACGGCGTGCCCCTCGGCGTCGCGTTCCAGCTCCGCGACGATCTCCTCGGGGTCTTCGGCGACCCCAAGGTCACCGGCAAACCGGCCGGGGACGACCTGCGGGAGGGCAAGCGCACGGTGCTCATCGCGGTCGCCCGCGGCAAGCTGCCGGCCTCGGCCCGCTCACTGCTCGACGACCTGCTCGGTGACCCGACACTCGACGACGAGCAGATCAGCATGCTCCGGCAGACGCTCGTGGCGTGTGGCGCAGTCGACCGCGTCGAGCGGGCGATCGAGCACAGCCTCGCCCAGGCACTCGAGGTGCTCGGGGACGCGCGGATCGCCCCGGCGGCGAAGGCGGAACTCCGCGCGCTCGCGGACGCCGTCGCCAAGCGCTCCGCCTGAACCGCCTGATTCGTCGGGGTCAGAAGGCGAGGGCCTGCGCGACGCGACGCACCTCGGCCTTGCGCCCGAGCCGGAGCGCCGCGATCGGGCTCACGCCGAGACTGGCTTCCGGTGCCAGCAGCCAGTCGAGCGCCTCCTCCTCACTGAAGCCCGCATCCAGGAGCAGCAGCACCGTGCCGCGCAGCTCACGCATCGGCTCGGTCTCACCGAGGAACGCCTCCGGGACCTTCCGGACGCCCTCGATACGTCGCGCGAGCAGGCTGTGCTCCTCGATGAGTCGGTGCACCTGACTGATCTTGAGGTCAAAACGCGCGGCGATATCCGGGATGGCCACCCAGGTCACGGTCGGGAGCTCGGTCACGCATCGATCGTGCCATGAATGCGGGCGCGGCCACCGATCGCGCGTCCCCTCGCGTTCCGCCACATATTTCGAACAAGTAAACTCTTTTCACATCCACCCCAATGGTTGACTTGCATCCCGGCATATGCCAGGGTCAACTTCAGTCAAACCGACGCTCCTCGCAGGCCGGCATGAGAGCAGGACACCCGATGACCACGCAGCCGTTTGAGCTCCCGTGGCGCCCGCGACCCCGCCGCCGGCGCATGGGCGCCGTCGCACCGCTGCTGCTCGCGGGCACGATCGCGATCACGGCCAACATCACGGGCGTCGCAGCGCCCGCCGAGGCAAAGGCGCCGCCGCGCCCGAAGGACAACGACCGCCCACCGGCCAGCGACCGCGGCAAGACGGTCCGTGAGGCGTTCGAAGACGCCCGACGTGCCGCCCGCGCTGCGGCCGAGACGATCAAAGCGACGCTGAGCCCACCCGCCGTGTACACGGTGCAGGAGGGCGATACGCTCATGCTCATCGCCGAGCGCTACGGGCTCAAGCTCGCCTCGCTGCTCGCGCTCAACGGGCTGAGCTGGCGCACCGCGGTCGCCCCCGGGCAGGTGCTCAAACTGACGAACTCGGGGCCCGTCACGCCGCCGGTGCCCGAGCCGGAGCCCGAGCCGGTCGAGCGACACCACACGGTCGCCGCCGGAGAGTCCCTCTCCGCGATCGCTGGCCAGCACGGTGTCGCCCTCGCCTGGATCCTCTCCGCGAACGGCCTGTCCCCGAGCTCGATCATCTACCCCGGGCAGGTCGTCGTCATCCCGGCGGGCGCGCCCGCCGTCGAGACACCCCCACCCGCCCCACCAGCCCAGTCCGTCCGTGGCGAGGTCGTGCCGCTCACGGCAGAGATGCGGGCGAATGCGGCCGTCATCGTCGCGATCGGCCGCGAGCTCGGTGTACCCGACTATGGGATCGTCATTGCGCTCGCGACCGCGGCGCAGGAATCCACGCTGCGGAACCTCGACTGGGGCGACCGCGACTCGGTCGGCCTCTTCCAGCAACGGCCGAGCCAGGGCTGGGGCAGCATCGAGCAGCTCACCGACCCCGCGTACGCGAGCCGCCTCTTCTACGGCGGTCCCGCGAACCCGAACGCGGGGCGCACCCGTGGTCTGCTCGATATCAGCGGCTGGCAGGACCTGGCGCTGACAGTCGCCGCCCAGCGTGTGCAGATCTCCGCGTACCCCGACGCCTACGCGAAGTGGGAGGCCTCCGCCTGGGCGTGGCTCGGTGAGCTGTGAAGATGGCCGAATACACTGCCACAGTGAGTGAGAACGCGACTGCAGACCCCCTGGTCGGCCGCCTTCTCGACGGTCGGTACCAAATTCGCTCCCGCATCGCGCGCGGCGGCATGGCCACCGTCTACCTCGCGACCGACCTGCGACTCGAGCGGCGCGTCGCCGTCAAGATCATGCACGGCCATCTCGCCGATGACGCCGCCTTCCGGGAGCGCTTCATTCGGGAAGCTCGCAGCGCCGCCCGCCTGGCGCACCCCAACGTCGTCGCCGTCTTCGACCAGGGCGAAGACAACGACATGGCCTACCTCGTCATGGAGTACCTGCCGGGCATCACGCTGCGCGAGCTGCTCAAGGAGCACCGGATCCTCACGACCGAGCAGACCTTCGACATCATGGAGGCCGTCCTCTCCGGGCTCGCCGCAGCCCACCGCGCCGGCATCGTCCACCGTGACCTCAAGCCGGAAAACGTCATGCTGGCCGACGACGGCCGCATCAAGATCGGCGACTTCGGGCTCGCGCGCGCCGTCTCGGCGAACACCGCGACCGGCGCCGCGCTGCTCGGCACCATCGCGTACCTCTCCCCCGAGCTCGTGACGCGCGGCACGGCCGACGCCCGCAGCGACATCTACGCCATCGGCATCATGATGTTTGAGATGCTGACGGGCGAGCAGCCGTTCAAGGGCGAGCAGCCCGTGCAGATCGCCTACCAGCACGCGAACGACGCGGTCCCGGCACCCTCGGAGAAGAATCCGCGCGTGCCCGCAGAGCTCGACGAGCTCGTGCAGTGGGCGACGGCGAAAGATCCGCAGGACCGCCCCGCCGATGCCAGGGCGCTCCTCGACCAGCTCTTCGAGACCCATAGCTCGCTCATGACGTCGCTGCCGGGGACCGGGAGCGACACGGGTCAGCGCACCGCCATCTTCCCCGGGATCGGGCGACAGCCCACCGGTGAGACGACCCTGTACGCGGGCGGCTTCGACACCGGCGAGACCCAGGTGCTCGGTGGCCGTGGGGCACGATCCACGACGCAGCCGACCGCGCTGGTGTCCAACCGCACCGCCCAACTCGCGATCCGCACCAAGCGGAAGCGGGCGCGCGGGCCGCTCCTGCTCGCTCTCGTCATCGTCCTCGCCCTCGCCGCTGGCGGCGCCGGCTGGTGGTTCGGCTTCGGTCCGGGTGCCCGCGCCGCGGTCCCCGACGGGCTCGCGGGCATGACGGTGGCCGCGGCCGAGCTCGCGATCCAGGAGGCCGAGCTCGTCGTCGGCGAGCCGATTCAGCGGCACGACGCCGAGATCGCCGAGGGCCTCGTCGTCACCACCGAGCCCGGCCCGGGCACGAGCCTGCTCCGCGGCGAGCCCGTGCAATTGGTCATCTCGCTGGGTCCGCGGAGCCTCCCCGTCCCGCAGGTGATCGGCCTGCCCGAGGACGAGGCCCTCGCCCAGCTCAGCGACTTCACGGTCGATCCCGACGCCACGATCCAGCAGTTCAACGCTGAGGTCCCCGCTGGGAGCGTCATCGACCTCCTCGATGCTGACGGCAACTCGCTCCAGGGTGTCCCGGAGATCTTCGAACGGTCCGCCGTCACGCTCGTCGTCTCCGTCGGCGCCATCCCCGACGTCACCCGGCAGTATCTGGAGGGCGCCACGAGTCTGCTCACCGCCGCCGGGCTCCAGATCGGCGCGACGACGCAGGAGTACAGCGACGATGCCCCCGTCGACACGGTGATCCGGCTCGTGCCGACGACCGACCCCGTGCGGGTCGGCGATACTGTCGACCTCGTCTTCTCCCAGGGCCCCGCACCGATCGTCGTCCCCGATGTCATCGGCTGGACCTGGGCGGATGCCAAGCCGGCGCTCGAGCAGGCCGGATTCAAGCTCTCGTACAGCCCGCTCGCGGACATCTCCCCCGGTCAGGTCGTCGTCAACGCGGTGAGCCCGAGCGTCGGCACCGAGCACCCACGCGGCACCGTCGTGCAGGTCTCCTTCGCGTTCTAATCGGCCGAAACAAGGCGAATCGCCCGAGGCGAGGTGTGTCCCAGCCGATTCCGCCTTGCCTCGGCGAAACCACCTTGCTCAGTGCCGCCTCAGAACGCCGCGAGCTCCTCAGCGACGAGGAAGGCGAGCTCGAGTGACTGCATGTGGTTGAGCCGCGGGTCGCACAGCGACTCGTAGCGCGTCGCGAGGGTCGCCTCGTCGATCTGCTCCGCGCCGCCCAGGCACTCGGTGACGTCATCGCCGGTGAGCTCGACGTGGATGCCGCCGGGCACAGTGCCGACCGCCTTGTGCGCCTCGAAAAAACCCTGCACCTCGTCGACAACGTCCTCGAACCGGCGGGTCTTGTAGCCGTTCGGCGTCGTGAGCCCATTGCCGTGCATCGGGTCGGTGATCCAGACCGGCATGGAGCCCTCGGCCTTCATCGCCTCGAGGAGCGGCGGCAGCTTCTCGCGGATCTTGCCCGCCCCCATTCGAGTGATGAACGTGAGGCGGCCGGGCTCCCGCTCGGGGTCGAGCTGGTCGAGGAGGCGGAAAATCGTCTCCGCGTCGGTCGTCGGCCCGAGCTTGACCCCGATGGGGTTGCGCACCCGGGAGAAGAAGTCGACGTGGGCCTCGTCGAGCGCCCGCGTGCGCTCCCCGATCCAGAGGAAATGCGCGGAGGTGTCGTACGGCAGACCGGTGCGGGAGTCGATGCGCGTCATCGCCCGCTCGTAGTCCATGAGCAGTCCCTCGTGCGCGCTCCACACGTCCGTGCGGCGCAGATCGTCCGAGTAGGCACCCGCCGCCGCCATGAACTTGATGGCGCGGTCGATCTCCGCCGCGAGTTTCTCGTAGCGGCCCATGATCGGCTTCGCCGCGAAGCCGCGATTCCACGAGTGCACCTCGCGGAGGTCGGCGAAACCACCCTGTGTGAAGGCCCGCATGAGATTCAGGGTCGAGGCGGAGGTGTGGTACGCCTCGAGCATCCGGCTCGGGTCCGCCGCGCGCGACTCCGGTGTGAAGTCGTAGCCGTTGACGATGTCGCCGCGGTAGGCCGGCAGCGTCACGTCGCCACGGGTCTCCGTGTCGCTCGAGCGCGGCTTCGCGAATTGCCCGGCCATCCGCCCCATCTTCACGACGGGCTTCGACGCGCCATAGGTGAGCACGACCGCCATCTGCAGCAGCGTCTTGAGGCGGTTGCGGATCTTGTCGGCCGTCGCCCCGGCGAAGGTCTCGGCGCAGTCGCCACCCTGCAGGACGAATGCGTCACCCGCGGCCGCGACGCCCAGTCGCGCGCGCAGGTTGTCGGCCTCGCCGGCGAAGACGAGCGGTGGCAGCCCGGCGAGCCTCGCGCTCACCTCGGCGGCGTGCTCCGGATCCCCCCAGGCCGGCTGCTGCCGGATCGGCAGGCTCCGCCAATAGTCGAGCCCAGCGAGGACCTCGGCGTCGGCGCTGATGACGGGCTCAGGAATGTCGGACACGGCGGACAAGCCTACTCGGCTCCGCTGTGCCGAGGCTCACCGGGCCGCCGCCCTCGCTTTGACGCTCGTGGCGTAGACGTCGACGTATTCCTGACCCGATAGTCGCTGCAACTCGTACATGATCTCGTCGGTCACCGACCGCAGCACGAAGCGGTCGGATTCGAGCCCCGCGTACCGTGAGAAGTCCATCGGCTCCCCGAAGGCGACGCCGACCTTCCCGACCTTCGGCAGCTTCGCGCCAATCGGCAGCGCCTTGTCGGTGCCCCACACGACGACGGGGATGACCGGCACCCCGGTCTCGAGGATCATCCGGGCGACACCCGTGCGCCCGCGGTAGAGCCGACCGTCGGGGCTGCGCGTGCCCTCGGGGTAGATCCCGAGGATCTCGCCGCGGGCGAGGACCTCGAGCCCGCTGTTGAGCGAGGCCTCCGAGGCCTTGCCGCCGGAGCGGTCGATCGGCAGCTGTCCGATGCCGAGGAAGAACATCCGGGTGATCCAGCCGCGCAGGCCGCGCCCCGTGAAGTAGTCACTCTTCGCAAGGAAGTAGACGCGACGGTCGATGACGAGCGGCATGAAAACGGAATCGAGGAAGCCGATGTGGTTGCCGACGATGATCGCCGGTCCGTCGTGCGGCACGTGCTCGACCCCCGACACCGCCGGCCGATACACGGTCCACAGCATCGGCCCCACGAGGACGTGCTTCAGGAGCCACCACAACACGACGACCAATCTAGTCGGCCCCCGGCGCTGCTGACAGCCGACCTAGAATGTCCACACACACCGACGTGTCCACCCGAAGGAGCCACCGTGCAGGAGATCGACGTCCCCGCCATTGTCGCCGCTGACCCGAGTGCGAATGCCACCGACCTCCTCATCGACCGGGTGCGCGCGACCCCCGATCGCGCGCTGTTCGCCGTGCCCGACGGGCAGGGCGGCTGGCGGGACGTGACCTCGCGCGAATTCCACACCGAGGTCATCGAGGTCGCCAAGGGGCTCATCGCCGCGGGCATCGAGCCCGGTGACAAGATCGGATTCCTCGCGAAGACGAGCTACGAGTGGACCCTCATCGACTTCGCGATCTGGTTCGCCGGGGCGACGATGGTGCCGATCTATGAGACGAGCGCGCCCTCCCAGATCAAGTGGTACCTCGAGGATTCCGGTGCCATCGCCGCGATATTCGAGACGACCGAGCACTTCGCCCGCTTCGACGAGGTCCGGGCCGACCTGCCGCTCGTGCGCACCACGTGGCAGCTCGACCTTGGCGCGATCGACAAGCTCAAGCAGCAGGGCGTGGCCGTCCCGGACGAGGAGGTCGAGCGCCGACGCACCCTCGCCAATGGGGAGGATCTCGCGACCCTCATCTACACCTCCGGCTCCACGGGCAAGCCGAAGGGGGTCGTGCTGACGCACGCGAACTTCGTCGAGCTGGCGAGGAATGCGACGGTCGCCTTCCCCGAGGTGCTCAACCCGGACGCGAGCACCGTCCTCTTCATCACACTCGCCCATGTCTTTGCCCGATTCATCTCCGTGCTCGGCATCGTGAGCGGGTCCAAGATCGGTCACCAGCCCGACACGTCCAAGCTCGTCGAGTCGCTTGGAAGCTTCAAGCCGACGTTCCTCCTCGCGGTCCCCCGCGTCTTCGAGAAGGTCTACAACTCGGCGGAGCAGAAGGCGGAGGGCGGTGGCAAGGGCAAAATCTTCCGTGCCGCGGCGGACGTGGCGGTCGCGCATTCGAAGGCGGTCGAGGCCGGGCACGTGCCGCTCGGGCTGCGCCTGAAGTTCAAGCTCTTCGACCGTCTCGTCCTGTCGAAGCTCCGCGCGGCGCTCGGCGGCCGCGTCGAGTACGCGATCTCCGGGTCGGCCCCGCTCGGGCTCCGGCTCGGCCACTTCTTCAACTCGGTCGGCGTCAAGGTCCTCGAGGGCTGGGGTCTCACCGAGACGACCGCGCCCGTCACCGTCAACATCCCGTCGAAGAGCAAGATCGGCACCGTCGGCCTCCCGCTGCCCGGGAACGCGGTGCGCCTCGGCGCGGACGATGAGCTCGAGGTCCGAGGGATCTGCGTCTTCCAGGAGTACTGGAACAACCCGGCGGCGACCGCCGAGTCGTTCGACGGCGAGTGGTTCAAGACCGGCGACATCGGCTCGATCGATGAGGACGGCTTCGTGACGATCACGGGGCGCAAGAAGGAGCTCATCATCACCGCGGGCGGCAAGAACATCTCGCCCGCCGCACTCGAGGATCCGATCCGAGCCAACCCGATCGTCGGCCAGGTCGTCGTCGTCGGTGACCGGCGACCCTTCGTCGGCGCGCTCATCACCCTCGACGAGGAGATGCTGCCGGTGTGGCTCCACAATCAGGGCGAGGATGCCCAGATGCCCCTCGCGGTCGCGGCGAAGCACCCGAAGGTGCTCGCCGAGGTGCAGCGCGCGGTAGATCTGGCGAATGCGTCGGTGTCCCGAGCGGAGCAGGTCCGCAAATTCGTGGTGCTGCCGACGCAGTTCACCGAGGCGAGCGGCCACCTCACGCCGAAGATGTCGATCAAGCGCCACGTCATCCTGCAGGACTTCGCGCAGGTGATCGAGGACCTCTACGCGCCGACGCACGAGGCGACGATCACGACCGCCACCCCGCTCGGGTGACGTCCCTTAATACCAGGACGCGGCGCGGATCTCGCGGAGCGCTTCGCGCTTCACCTCGGGCTCGAGGCCCTCGATGTAGAGGTGACCATCGAGGTGGTCGCATTCGTGTTGGAGCATCTGCGCCATGAGGCCCTCACCCTCGACGACGAGTGCGTTGCCGTCGAGATCAATGCCCTCGACCCGCGCCCACGGATGCCGCAGCCTCGGGTAGCCGAGCCCCGGCACCGAAAGGCAGCCCTCGTCGACGGGCACGGGCTCACCGCGCACCTCGACGAGCACCGGATTGAGAAGGTAGCCGAGCTCGCCGTCGACGAGCCAGCTGAATGCGCGGAGCGAGACCCCGATCTGGTTCGCCGCGACACCGGCGCGGCCCGGCACCTGCACCGTGTCGAGGAGGTCCTCGACGAGCGCAGCGTTCCCTGGCGCGCCAAGACGCACCGGATCGCAGGCGCTGCGCAGCACCGGATCGCCGAAACGCCGGATCTCCCGGACGGTCATCCGGGCGTCAGGCCTCGTCGCGGTCGGGCAGACCGTCGACGACCGCCGCGGCGAGGAGCCGCACCGAGTCCTGCGTGAGCGGCTTGAGCGCCTCGAAGCGGATCGTCGCGCCCGTGGCCAACTGCGGGTCGTAGGGGATGCGCACGATCTCGCGCACGCGCGAGGCGAAGTGATCCTCGATCTCCTCGAGCCGCACCAGATTCGTGCCGTGCGTCGAGGTGTTGAGGGCGACCACCGCATTCCTCGCGAGGTCCTCGTAACCGTTCGCCTCGAGCCACGAGATCGTCTCCGAGGTCAGGCGCGCCTCGTCGATCGAGCCGCCCGAGACGAGCACGAGCTGGTCGGCGCGGTCGAGGGTCGCCTTCATGACCGAGTGGACCATCCCGGTGCCGCAGTCGGTGAGGACGATCGAGTAGAAGCGCTTCGCGAGCTCCGCGACGATGTTGTAGTCCTCCTCGTCGAACTCCTTGAGGAGGTTCGGGTCGTGGTCGGAGGCGAGCACGTCGAGTCTGGACAGGTCGCGAGACACCCGCTGCTGGAAGTCGCTGAACGCCTGGATCTCGTCGCGCTCGTCGACGAGCGTGCGACTGGTCGCGTCCGTCGTCTTCGTGATGCGCTCGGCAAGGGTGCCCCGGTCCGGGTTCGCGTCGATCGCGATGATGCGGTCCTCACGAATGGCGGCGAGCGCCTGGCCGAGCAGCGTCGAGACGGTCGTCTTGCCGACGCCACCCTTGCGGGACAGCACCGCGACGAATCGGGTGGGTCCGTCGAGGCGGCGGCTGATCCGGGACTCGAGCTCCTTGCGCTCGCGCACCGGGACGGAGTCGCCGGGATGGACGAGGTGGAGGCTCGCCTCGTAGACGACTCGCTGCCAGGCCCCCTCCGGCGGCTTCCGCTTCGCCTTCGCGCGAGGGCTCACGAGCCGGTCAAGGGTGAGGTCGGCCGGCGTCTCAGGGGCCGCGGCGACGTCGGCGGCGGTGAGCGTCACCGTCGTCGTCGGGACCTGCTCGACGGGCTTGGCCAGGACAGGGTCGACGGCGACATCGTCAATGGCGACCGCCGCCTCGTCGGCTGGCGTCTCGTGCACCGTCTCCGGGAGGTCAATGGTGATGATCGGGTCGGTGTCGACCTTCTTCGTCGAGTTGTCACTTGGTGACGCCATCCGGAGGCCTCCTTTCGAGCGCGGTCAGTCTACCGAGCGGGGCGCACCCGCGCGATTCTGCCGCTGCGGGGACTTATCCGAGCTCAACAAGCAGGTCACCGGCCTCGACCCGCGCGGTGGCCGAGATCGCGACCCGGCGGACAACCCCGGCGACCGGCGCGGTGATCGCGGCCTCCATCTTCATCGCCTCGATGACGGCGAGCTGCTGACCGGCCGTCACCTGCTGGCCAGGCTCGACCTTGACCGTGACGACACCGCTGAACGGGGCGGCGACCTGGCCGGGCACGCTCGGGTCCGCCTTCTCGGCGGCCTTCGCCTCGACCTCGATCCGCTGGTCCCGCACGGACACCGGCCGCAACTGGCCGTTGAGCGTCAGCATGACGGTGCGCATGCCCTTCGAGTCGGGCTCGCCGATCGCTTCGAGCCCGACGAAGAGGTTGACGCCGCGCTCGAGCGGGACGATGTGCTCGACGTCGGGCGCGAGGCCGTACAGGTAGTCGAGCGTGTCGAGCACGCTGAGGTCCCCGTAGGCATCCCGCCACTGCAGGTAGGTACGGGTCGGGCCGGGGAAGAGCAGTCGGTTGAGCGCGGCACGGCGCGTCGGCGCATCCCCGGCAAGCTCGGCCTCGTCCTCGGCGGTGAGCGGGGCGGGGCCGACGGCAACCTCCCGACCGCCTAGCGCCTTCGTCCGGAACGGCTCCGGCCAGCCGCCAGGCGGGTCGCCGAGCTCGCCGGCGAGGAAGCCGATGACGCTCGCCGGGATGTCGTACTGCTGGGGGTTCGCCTCAAAGTCCGCGACATCCGCATTCGCCGCCGCGAGTGCGAGGGCGAGGTCGCCGACGACCTTCGAGGACGGCGTCACCTTCGGGATGCGCCCGAGGATCCGGTCGGCCGCCGCGTAGTACTCCTCGACGGCCTCGAAGTTGTGCCCCTGCCCGACGGCGATCGCCTGCTGCCGAAGGTTCGACAGCTGCCCGCCAGGGATCTCGTGGTGGTAGACGCGGCCGGTCGGCCCGGGCAGGCCGGACTCGAACGGCCGGTACATGGCCCGCACCGCCTCCCAGTACGGCTCGAGCGAGCCGACTGCCTCGAGTGAGATCCCCGTGTCGCGTTCAGTGTGCGCGAGCGCGGCGACAAGCGCCGAGAGCGAGGGCTGCGACGTCGTGCCGGCCATGGGCGCGCTCGCTGCGTCGACAGCATCCGCCCCCGCGGCCGCCGCCGCGAGCAGCGTCGCCAGCTGCCCACCAGCCGTGTCGTGCGTGTGCACGTGGACGGGGACGTCGAAGCGCTCCCGGAGGGCGGTAACGAGCCGCGCCGCCGCCTCGGGCCGGAGCAGGCCCGCCATGTCCTTGATGCCGAGCACGTGCACGCCGGAGGCAACGAGGTCATCGGCGAGCCGCAGCCAGTAGTCGAGCGTGTACAGGTCCTCGGCGGGGTCGAGGAGGTCACCCGTGTAGCTCATCGCGCCCTCCGCGACCGCCGTGCCGGTCGCGAGCACCGCGTCGATCGCCGGGCGCATCTGCGTGACGTCGTTGAGCGCGTCAAAAATGCGGAAGATATCGACCCCGGTCCCGGCGGCCTCGCGCACGAACGCCTCGGTCACCGCCTGCGGGTATGGGGTGTAGCCGACCGTGTTGCGCCCCCGCAGCAGCATCTGGATCGCCACATTCGGCAGCGCCTCGCGCATCGCCGCGAGCCGCGCCCACGGATCCTCGCCAAGGAATCGCAGGGCGACGTCGTAGGTCGCCCCGCCCCAGGCCTCGATGCTGAGCAGTTGGGGGGTCAGCCTGGAGACCGCGGGCAGTGCCGCCAGCAGGTCCTTGCTGCGCACCCGAGTCGCCAGCAGCGACTGGTGGGCGTCGCGGAAGGTCGTCTCGGTGACCGCGAGTTGACGCTGCTCGCGCAGCGACCGCGCCCAGCCCTCGGGACCGAGCTCGCGCAGTCGGTCGCGCGAGCCGGGGGTCAGCGGCGCGGTGACGTCCAGCGGCGGCAGCTTCTTCGCGGGGTCCTGCAGGTCGCCGCGTGACCCGTAGGGCTCGTTCACCGTCGCCTCGGCGAGCCACTGCAGGAGCCGACTGGCCCGGTCCTGGGATTTGCGTGCGCCGAGCAGATACGGCCGCTCATCGATGAATGCGGTGGACAGGTCACCAAGAATGAAGTCGTGATCGTCGACGACGGCCTGCAGGAACGGGATGTTCGACGCGACCCCCCGGAGCCGGAACTCGGCGAGCGCACGGCGGGCCCGCCGAACCGCGGATGGGAAGTCGCGGCCGCGGGTGATGAGCTTGACGAGCAGCGAGTCGAAGTGCGGTGACACGTCGACGCCAGCGGCGACGGTCCCGCCGTCGAGACGGATGCCCGCCCCGCCGGGACTGCGGTAGGTCGTGATCCGTCCGGTGTCGGGGCGGAAGTCCTGCGCGGGGTCCTCGGTCGTGATGCGGCATTGGATCGCGGTGCCGTGCATCCGAATGTCGTCCTGCGTGAGCCGCATCGACTGCAGGGTCTCCCCCGCGGCGATCCGAAGCTGCGCGACGACGAGGTCGACGTCGGTGATCTCCTCGGTGATCGTGTGCTCGACCTGGATCCGCGGATTCATCTCGATGAAGACGTGCTGGCCGGCGCGCTCTCCGGCCGTGTCGACGAGGAATTCGACGGTCCCCGCGTTGACATAGCCGATCGAGCGGGCGAAAGCGACCGCGTCGCGATACAACGCCTCGCGGGTCGCCGGGTCGAGATTCGGCGCCGGGGCGATCTCGACGACTTTCTGGTGGCGGCGCTGCACCGAGCAGTCACGCTCGAAGAGATGGACGGTCTCCCCCGCGGCGTCCGCGAGCACCTGCACCTCGATGTGTCGGGGCCGGAGCACCGCCTGCTCGATGAACATGCGGGCATCGCCGAATGCGCTGGCCGCCTCGCGCATCGCCGCCTCGAGCGCCTCCCGGAGGTCGTCGTGCCGCTCGACGCGCCGCATGCCGCGCCCGCCACCGCCAGCGACGGCCTTGGCAAAGACGGGGAACCCGATGCGGTCGGCCGCGGCGATGAGCTCCTCGATGTCGTCGGTGGCTTCGCTCGAGTCGAGCACAGGGACCCCGGCCGCGATCGCATGCTGTTTCGCGGCGACCTTGTCCCCGGCCATGTCGAGCACGTGCGCGCCCGGCCCGACGAAGGCGATGCCGTGCTCGGCGGCAGCCCGCGCGAGGTCGCTGTTCTCCGAGAGAAAGCCGTAACCGGGGTAGATCGCGTCAGCACCGCATTCCTTGGCGACCCGGATGATCTCATCGACGTCGAGATAGGCGCGCACGGGGTGCCCCCGCTCCCCGATGACGTAAGCCTCGTCGGCCTTCTGCCGGTGGATCGAGCCGCGATCCTCCCAGGCGTACACCGCAACGGTGCGAATGCCCAGCTCGAATGCTGCACGGAATGCACGGACGGCGATCTCGCCACGGTTGGCAACCAACACCTTCTGAAACACGAGTCTCCTGTCGCGATTCGAGCGTGGTGGATCGATCGGGCTCAGGACAGTTTAGTAGTGTCAGTCCTCGTGCACGTGCTCAGCGTCAGTTCGCTCAAAGGCGGCGTCGGCAAGACGACCGTGACGCTCGGTCTCGCCTCCGCGGCCTTCTCGCGGGGGCTGCGGGTCCTCGTCGTCGATCTCGATCCTCAGGCGGACGCCTCGACGGGAATGCGGGTGGATCTCACCGCGCATGGCTCGATCGCCGACGTCCTCGCCGCCGTCAAGGAGAAGACCGTGCGGCACGCGATCGCACCCTCGGGGTGGACGCGCAACCACCCCGGCACGGTCGACGTCCTCATCGGCTCCCCGGCCGCGACGAACTACGACACGCCACACCCGACCGTCCGCGACATCTGGAAGCTCGAGGAGGCGCTCGCCCTCGTCGAAGCCGACTACGATCTCGTCCTCATCGACACGGCACCGACCCTCAATGCGCTCGCCCGTACCGCGTGGGTCGCCAGTGATCGCGTCGTGCTCGTCACGGAGCCCGCGCTCTTCTCGGTCGCCGCTGCCGATCGTGCGCTGCGCGCAATCGAGGAGATCCGGCGCGGCCTGAGCCCCCGCCTCCAGCCGCTCGGGATCATCGTCAACCGGTTCCGCGAGCACTCGGCGGAGCACCAGTACCGCCTGCGCGAGATGCACGACATGTTCGGTCCGCTCGTGCTCGTCCCCTCGTTGCCGGAGCGCTCGTCGCTGCAGCAGGCGCAGGGGTCGGCCCAGCCCGTCCACCTGTGGCCGGGGCCCAGCGCCGTCGAGGTGGCTGGCCTCTTTGATCAGCTGCTCGAGCAGGTCGTGCAGGCCGCCCAGACCGGGGGGAACCCGATCATGGCGACTGCGGCGGCCGAGGAGCCCGTGGCCGCGGCCGAGCCCATGCCGACGGATGACGCGGCGCCAGCGACCGAGTCTCCTGAGACCACCGACCCGAACCAGTCCGAGGACGCAGCGGCTGCGCCGAGCGAGGATGCGCTCGAGGATTCGGTGGGCACCTCAGGATCGAGCGAACGCGCGGCGCGACGGCGCGGCGGGGGCCAGGACCGCGCCGACAAGAAGAAGAACAAGAAGAGGTCGAAGGACGCCTGATCAGGAGGCGGCGCGTGCGGCGCGGCGCTTCGCGAGTTCGTCGATGACGTCCTCAGCCTTCACCGCGTCGATGTCGACGAGGCTCGATTCGACTTCGCGGAGCACCGGGCCGACGGCGATGCCGAAGACGCCCTGCCCGCGATGCACGAGGTCGATGACCTCGTCGGCCGAGGTGCACAGGTAGACGCTCGCCCCGTCGCTCATGAGGGTGATCTGGGTGAGGTCCTGGATACCGGCCTGACGGAGCTGGTCGATCGCCACCCGGACCTGCTGCAGCGACACGCCCGCTTCGAGGAGCCCGGCGACGAGCTTGAGCGTGAGGATGTCGCGGAAGCCGTAGAGGCGCTGCGAACCGCTCCCGGTCGCGCCCCGCACCGAGGGGCTGACGAGTCCGCTGCGGTCCCAATAGTCGAGCTGTCGGTAGGTGATGCCGGCGACGCGGGCGGCGACGGCGCCGCGGTAGCCCTCGCCGTCGGCCAGCTCGGGCAGCCCGTCCGTGAAGAGCAGACCGAGATCGTAACGCTGCGGGCGGTCATCCCCGAGATCGCTCATCGCACTCTCAACCTTCACGTTCAACTTGAGACTTAAGCTCCGGACTGAGGCAACCGTACCCGTCCGTCGCGCCCGAGTCCCGCAGCATCGCGGCGACACGCCGAAGCGGAATCGTTCGTGCCTCCACCGTACTCCGCGAGCGCGTCAGCGCGCACCCCGCGCTTAGCGGGCGAGGCGATCGAGCGCCTCACGAATGAGCGCGGTGCGGATCTGCTCGAGACGCGCGGCGACCTCCTTGGCCGTCTCGGCCGCGCGAGTGCGCGAGCCCGGCTCCTTGCGCCGGCGCATCGGCTCGAGTGCGGAATCAATGAGCCCCACCTCGCGCTCCGCGGCCGCCCGGAAGCCCCGCAGGTGCCGTGGCTCCAGCCCAAACCGGGCGAGCTCGACCAGCGCGCGAAGCCGCACGACGTGGTCCTCGGCATACGTGTCGACCGCGGGCAGGATCGAAAAGCTCACCGCGTCCGACAGCATCGCCGCCGTCGCACCCGACTCACGGAGTAGGTCCGCCCGCGTCAGCCGACGCTCAGCGCCCATCGCGGCACCGCTGATCCGGGCTGGCGGGGTAAGCCGCTCGGTCCGGCCCGCATCGAACTCCTCGAGCTGCGTGCGAATCACCTTGAGCGGCATGTAGTGATCGCGCTGCATCGTCAGCACGAACCGCAGACGCTCGATGTCGGCGTGCGAGAACTTCCGGTACCCCGACTCGGTCCGCGCCGGCGAGACGAGCCGCTCGGCCTCGAGATAGCGCAGCTTCGACGGCGTGAGATCGGGGAACTCGGGCGTCAGCTTCGCGAGCACCTGTCCAATGGACAGCAGCCCACCCCCCGCCCCACGGGCGCGCTCCTGCCTCGCACCAGCCGCGGCGCACACTAGCGACCCGCCCGGGGCAGATCGCGCCGCGAGGCGTAAAACGTGAGCCGGAACTTGCCGACCTGCAGGTCCTGGCCGTCCCGCAACGGCATCTCACCGTCAACGAGGACACCGTCCAGATACGTGCCGTTCAGGCTGCCGAGGTCGCGCACGCTGAACACGGTACCGTGTCGGCGGAACTCCGCGTGTCGTCGAGAGACCGTGACATCGTCGAGAAACACGTGGGCATCCGGATGGCGCCCCACGATGACCGAGTCCTGGTCGAGGAGGAACCTCGCGCCCGTCCCCCGGCCCTGGTGGATGATGAGGATCGCCGAGCCCGACGGCAAGGCGCCGACCGCGGCCGCCTCCTCAGGCGCGAGCTCGGCGCCATACGCGGCGAGCTGCGCGACGAAGTCCTCGCCGAACCGCGCCGTGCTCTCGTTGCGGCCAGCGCGAACGTCGCCAGCACCGCCGGCAGCGTCGTCACTCATGCGCCCGTCCCCTGTCTCGTCCTGACACTGTAATGGATTGATCCGCCCGCGGTCACGGGGTGGTCTCCGCCACCTCGGCACGCGGCGCGCGCCGCGCATTCATGACGACGAATGCGATGCCCGCCGCCGCGATGACCGCTGCGGCGATGCCGAGGCCGAGATACGCGATACCGGCGAGCGCCACCCCGGCGAGCAGCGAACACAGTGCTCCGGCGAGATTCATGCCGGTATCGGCGGCGCCCTGCGCAGCGACCCGATCGGCATCCGCGACCGAGGCCGTCACGACCACGGCCCCCGCGATCGTCGCCGCGCCCCAGCCCAGCCCGACCAGCGTGATGCCGATCCCGACGAGCAGGTGATCCGCCGCACCAATCCCACACAGCAGGCCACCGACGACCAGGATGACGAAGCCGACGACGATGACCCGCGGCCCGCCGAGGCGGTCGGTCAGCGAGCCCCACAGCGGCGATAACACGTACATGCCGAGATTGTGGAAGGACACGACCACACCGACGAGCACGATCGACGCGCCATGTGCAGCGAGGTGCACGGGCGTCATCGACATGACGCCGACCATGAGGCCGTGCCCGATGAGCACCCCGATGAGTCCCGCGCGGGCGGGGCGGCTCGCCCAGATCGCGCGGAGCCCCGCGAGGAGTCCGCCATGCCGCGCGAGCTGCGTCGTGCCGCCAAGCACACGGGCGCGCAGCAGCGGGTCGGGACGAATGCCGATGACGATGATGAGGAGCGAGATCAGCAAACTGCCGACCGCGATGACGTACAGGCCCGAGAAGAGCTGCAGGCCGAGCGACGCGGCCAGCGCATCACCGACGCCGACCAGGTTCGGGCCGACGACAATGCCGATCGTGCCGAGCCACAGCACGATCGACAGATCGCGGCCACGATGCTGCGGCTCGGCCAGATCCGTCGCGGCGAACCGCGCCTGCAGGTTCGCTGAGGAGGCGAAACCACCGAGCGCGCACCCGGCCAGCATGACCCAGATGGAGTCAACCTCGACCGCCAGGATGACGAGCGCACAGCCCAGCAGTGCGACGAGCACCCCGGTCGTGAGGGCGGGACGCCGACCACGCACCACCGCGAGGCGCGCGAGCAATGCGGCCGCAACCGTCGACCCGATCGACATCGTCGTGCCGGCGGACCCACCCCAGATCGCGGAGCCGCCGAGCTCCGCCGCGATGACGGGCCCCGTCGTGACGAGCGCGGCCGTGCCAACCATCGCGAAGGTCGCCGCGGCGCTGAGCAGCCCGACGGTGCGCCCCTGGATCGGATCAGACATCCCGTCATCGTATGGCTCCGCCGAGGCGCCGATACCCGCGTGTCAAGCCCCTACTGCCGCGACAGGGCGACCTGCTACGGTGCCAGCCCCAGCGCAAGGAGGACGCACATGCCTGGACGGCGCGGCGCCGACCGACTCAAGGACCCCGAACTGTATGAGGCCCTCCGTGACGATGGCGCGTCAAAGGAGAAGGCGGCGCGTATCTCCAACGCCGCCGCTCGGGATGGTCGCCCGGCGGTAGGCCGCCGCGGCGGCAAGGCCGGCGACTACGAGGACTGGACCGTCAAGGAGTTGCGCGCTCGCGCGAAGGAGCTGGGGCTCACCGGCTACTCCGGCCAGCGCAAAGCCGAGCTCATCGACATGCTCCGCAACCACTGAGCCCCCGCTGGCCCGTTGTCAATCCCCTGGGCGACCGCGCCAGCTGGAGGTAGCGTCAGCCCATGGACGATCAGCTGACCCCAACGCCACACCCGGGCGAGTCCCGACCGACCACGACGCATGCCGCATGGGGCGCCGGCCACCCCCGCCTGCTCATCAGCCGCGGCGATGAGCGACGCATCCACGAGTTCGCCGCTGCGACCACCACGATCGGTTCCGGCCCCGATGTCGGTCTGCACTTGCCCGGCACCGACATCATCCACGCGACGATCACGCACGACGCACGCGACGAATTCGTCCTCACCCTCCACGGCGAGGGCGAGATGAACTCGAACCCGGAGGCGGACGGCAACGCTACTGGCGACCGCACGGAGACGCTGCGCACCGGTGCGCGATTCACCATGGGCGACTGGACACTCGTGTACCAACGGGACGAGTTCGCCGACCATGGACGACCGTACGGCGGCCGGCAGGGCGGGGAATTCTCCGACCAGCCGCAGCAGCCGCCGCGGCCCGACTATCCCGCGGCCGCCCACAGCTGAACTCCTGCCGGAACTCGACACCGACGCGAGACGCGCCAGCCGCATTCCTCCGACCAGGGTTTCCCACTCGCAGCCAGACTGGCTACCGTGGGGCTAGCCGCGCCACGCCGAAAGGGGACGCCGATGGGCCTCGACCTCGTCATTGTCTCCAATCGGCTGCCCGTCGACCGAGTGGTCGCCCCCGACGGCAGCGCGACCTGGCGCCCGTCACCGGGTGGCCTCGTCGCGGCCCTCGAGCCGACGATGCAGGCCGCGGGCGGCGCCTGGGTCGGCTGGTCCGGCGCCCCCGACCTCGAGCTCGAGCCCTTCGAGGTGCGGGGCATGCGGCTCGTGCCCGTCGCGCTCAGCGCCGAGGAGGTCGCAGGCTACTACGAGGGCTTCAGCAACGACACCCTCTGGCCGCTCTACCACGACGTCATCGCGGCGCCGAGCTACCACCGGGAGACGTGGGACCTCTACCGCCAGGTGAATGAGACCTTCGCGAAGGCCGCGGCGAGCGTCGCGACCGAGGGCGCCATCGTGTGGGTGCACGACTACCAGCTCCAGCTCGTCCCCCAGCTGCTGCGGAAGCTGCGCCCCGACCTCGCGATCGGATTCTTCGACCATATTCCGTTCCCGCCATATGGCCTCTTCTCCCAGCTGCCCTGGCGACAGCAGATCATCGAAGGCCTGCTCGGCGCCGACGTCATCGGCTTCCAGCGATCGGCCGATGTCGCGAACTTCGTCACGGCCGCGAGGCGCCTGACCGGGTACAGCACGCGGGCCGTCGCCCGCGGCGCCGACATCGAAGCGGTCGACGCTGCCGGACGCCTCCGCCAGGTCGCCGCGCGCAGCTTCCCGATCTCGATCGACACGCCCGGATTCGAGGCGCTCGCGCGGGACGAGCGCGTCCAGGCGCGCGCCCGCGAGATCCGCGCCGGCCTCGGCGACCCGCAGACCGTCCTCCTCGGCGTCGACCGACTCGACTACACCAAGGGCATCTCGCATCGGCTCAAAGCCTTCGGCGAGCTCCTGCAAGAGCGACGCATTGACCCGGCCGAGACGAAACTCATCCAGGTGGCAAGCCCGAGCCGCGAGCGGGTCGCTGCCTACATGCAGCTGCGGGACGAGGTCGAGCTCACGGTCGGGCGGATCAACGGGGTGCACGCGACCCTCGCGCACACCCCGATCACCTACCTGCACCAGGGCTACCCGAAGGCGGAGATGGCGGCGCTGTACCTCGCCGCCGACGTCATGCTCGTCACCTCGCTGCGCGACGGCATGAACCTCGTCGCCAAGGAGTACGTTGCGAGCCGCTTCGACGAGGACGGGGTGCTCATCCTCTCCGAGTTCACCGGCGCCTCCGACGAGCTCCGACGCGCCATCCTCATCAACCCGCACGACATCGACGGGCTGAAACACGCGATCCTCCAGGCCATCTCGATGCCGAAGCCGGAGCGGCGGCGGCGGATGCGGGCGCTGCGCCGCCAGGTCCGCGAGCGGGACGTCGTGCGCTGGTCGAAAGACTTCCTCGACACGCTCGAGCGGGTCGCCGGCGTCGCGACCCCGAAGTTCTCCGGCACCCCAACCGCGCCACTGCGCCTCCCGTGGCTGGACCGCGCGACCGGCCCGGAGGCGTTCCAACCGCCGACCGCGGACCTCACCACCGCGCTGCGGCAGCTCGCGGCCGTGCCGGAGCTCCTCGTCGCCCTCGACTTCGACGGGACGCTCTCGCCGCACGTCGACGACCCCTCGACCTCGCGGGCGCTGCCCGAATCGCTCGAGGCGGTCCGACGCCTCGTCGCCATCGGCGGCACGAGAGTCGCATTCGTCTCGGGTCGCGGCCGCAAGGACCTCAGCGAGGTCGCCGAGGCACCGGACGGCGTGCTCCTCATCGGCTCGCACGGCGCCGAATTCCCCGATGGCCTCGGCCCGCACGAGCCCGACCCCGTCGAGCAGTCACTGCTCGACGCCCTCGACGTCGTCCTCGAGCACGTCGCGGCGAAGCACGAGGGCAGCTGGATCGAGGCGAAACCGTATGGCCGGGTGCTCCACACCAGGCGGGTGAGCGCCGAGGACGCCGCCGCCGTGCGATACGAGGCCCTCGAGGCGGTGCGCAGCCAGCTCGATGTCGACCGACTGCGCATCCGGGACGGCCATCACGTCGTCGAGTTCGCGACGAGCACCGCGACAAAGGGGCACGTCATCGAGCGACTCCGACAGCTCGTCGGCGCCGACGCCGTCTTCTACGCCGGCGATGACGTGACCGACGAGGACGCCTTCGCGGCGCTGCGTGCCGACGACCTCGGCGTGAAATGCGGCTCGGGTCCGACCGTCGCACCGTACCGGGTGGCGTCCCCGGCCGAGATCGCCGAGGTGCTCACGACGCTCGCGGACCTCCGCGAGGGCTGAGCCGCATTCCTCCCTGGATGCTCAGGTGCTCAGTTGAGCGCGGGCGTGTCCGTCGGCACGACACCGTCGGCGTACAGGTCCTCGGCGAGGTCACGGAGCGCTCGAAGCGCGTGGCGCTGCGTCGTCGGGCCGTAGGAGATGCGCGCGACGCCGAGCGACTCGTACTCCGCGGCGGGCAGGGCACCGGGGAGGCCGATGACGCTGAGCTTGCGCTCACCGAGACCCGCGACGAGCTGCTCGGTCGTCTCGCGATCGAGCACACCGGGGACGAAGACGAGGGCGGCCCCCGCCTCGAGGAATGCGCGGCCTCGTGTGATCGCGTCGGCGATGCTGTCCTCGCGCGGCCGGTCGCCACCCCGGATCATCGCGTCGGTGCGGGCGTTGAGCTGGAACGGGATGCCCTCACGCTCGGCCGCCGCCACGGCCACCTCGACCCGAGCGACCGCCTCTGCCAGCGGCACGAGGCGGTCCTCGATGTTCGCACCGACCGCGCCGGCCTCGATTGCCCGCCGCACCGTCTCCCCCGCGTCACCGAAGCCCGCGTCGAGGTCGGCAGTGACCGGGAGGTCCGTGGCCGCGGCAATGCGCTGGATGGCCGCGATCGCCAGATCGAGCGGGATCTGACCGTCGGCGTAGCCGTGGCTCGCGGCGATCGAGTGCCCCGCGGTCGCGATCGCCTTCGTGCCGGGCAGCGACGCGACCACCCTCGTCGTGATCGGGTCCCACACGTTGACGACCCGGAGGATCTCCGGCGCCCGGTGGAGCTGCTGCAGGACTTCGGCTTTCTCGCGGATGCTCATGCCTCGACGCTACCGACGGATGCGCTGGAGCGCCACGACGGGCGACGGGCTACTCCCGGACGAATGCGGCGACGACCTCGTTGAACCGCGCGCGCTCGTCCGCGAACACGGCGTGCGAGCTCTCCTCGAATCGCTCGAGCCGCGCATTCGGCAGCAACGTGGCGAGGTGGGCCGAGCCTTCGAAGCGGTTCTTCCGGTCGTGCACGCCGTGCGCGACGAGGGCACGCTGCGTGATCTCGGGCAGGTACGGGCGGTGGTCGACCGACTGGAGCGACTGCGACAGCTTCCGGTGGGCGTACACCGACCAGGACACGGCCTGGCCGAGCGCAGCGACCTTCGTCGCGAGGCCCGGATCAGTGTGGAAGAGCCACTGGTCGATGATCCGCCACTCGGACTCGGGGAAGTTCGCGGCTGATCCGGTCATGAGCGCCTCGAGGAATTCGTCACTGAACCCGCCGGCACCATCCTTGTCGCCAGCGAACCAGGGCGCCGCCGCGCAGAGCACGAGCCGCTCACACATCTCCGGGTGACGGTGCACGGCCCGGAGCGTGATGTGGCCGCCAATACCATGCGTGACGACCGTCGCGCCCTCCAGTCCGAGGCCGGCGATGAGCTCGGCGAGGTCATCGGCGTAGCGGTCGACCGTGTACGCACCACGCGGGGTGTCCGAGGCGCCGCAGCCGCGGTGGTCGAAGACGACGGTGCGGAACTCATCCGCGAGCTCGACGACCTGCTGCTCCCACAGGGCGTGGGTGGCACCGCCGCCGTGCACGAACACGATCGGCCTACCCTCCCCGAGGTCCTCGTAATACAGGCTTGTGCCATCCGACACCGTGAACCGAGGCATGTCGTCAACTCCTTCGTCGCGGGGCGAGCACTTCGGTGGTTCAGACGTCGCCCATCACCCAGTATGGTCATTCCCCGGAGGACACCACGATGACGACCACGCCGACGCCCACGCCGACGACGCAGCAGCCCAAGAACCGCTTCGACCGATTCTTCGAGATCACCGCGCGCGGCTCCACGATCGGCACCGAGATTCGAGGTGGCGTCGTCACCTTCGTGGCGATGGCCTACATCGTCATCCTCAACCCGATCATCCTGTCGAGCGGCACCGACGTCGCCGGGGCGAACCTGGGCTTCGGCGCCGTCGCCGCCATGACCGCGCTCACCGCGGGCGTCATGACGATCCTCTTCGGGCTGGTCGCACGACTGCCCTTCGCCTTCGCCGCGGGGCTCGGCATCAACTCGTTCCTCGCGGTCAGCGTCGTCGGCCAGGTCACCTGGGCGGAGGCGATGGGCCTCGTGCTCATCAACGGTGCGCTCATCGTGCTGCTGGCGGTCACGGGCCTGCGTCGCATGATCTTCAATGCGGTCCCCGTGCAGCTCAAGATCGCGATCACGGTCGGCATCGGGCTCTTCATCGCTTTCATCGGGTTCGTCAACGGCGGCTTTGTCACCGCCACCGGCGCGAACTCACCGCCGGTCGGCCTCGGCATCGAGGGCTCGATCGCGACCGTGCCGACGCTCATCTTCCTGCTGACCACGATCCTCATCGGCGTGCTGCTGGCGCTCCGCGTCAAGGGCGCCATCCTCATCGGCCTCGTCGTCGGCACGATCGCCGCGGTCATCGTCGAGGCGACCATGCACCTCGGACCGCAGTTCTCCGACGCCGGCTTCAACGCCGCCGGGTGGGGCCTGACCGTCCCGCAGCTGCCCGCCTCGCTCGTCAGCGTGCCGGACTTCAGCCTGTTCGGCCAGGTGAGCTTCGGCTCCTTCGAGCGGATCGGGGTGCTCGCGGCGACCATGCTCGTCTTCACCCTGTTCTTCACGAACTTCTTCGAC
>Ga0182747_1000926_pt1 | contig 24517 bp, 26 predicted proteins | sample eDN3rd30CBELigBY_FD_128526 | JGI IMG/M metagenome (GOLD analysis project Ga0182747, IMG submission 128526) | Enriched backyard soil microbial communities from Emeryville, California, USA - eDNA 3rd pass 30_C BE-Lig BY (version 2) (version 2) | ecosystem: Environmental > Terrestrial > Soil >...
GACGTTCACCGCGACCGATAGCGTCAATGCCACGGGTTCGGTCTCGGTGGCGGCCTCCAGGTTTACAGATCTGGCCGGAAACCAAAACAATGCTTCCAACACTGACACGGTGGCAATCAATACTCTCACGCTTTCTGTCATCGACGGTGGTCCCGGTCCTGATAACCTCCCCGGTACCGGAAGTGCCGACGTCATCGATGGCAAACAGGGCAACGATACGCTCCTCGGCAGTGCCGGGGCCGATCAGATGATCGGCGGCTCCGGTCAAGACACCGTGCGCTACACCCACACCGTCACGCTTGATTTAGAGGATAGTGAGCGTAGCTCCGGTCAAGCCGCTGGCGATACCTTCAGCTCGATCGAGAGCTTCCAGTTCTCGAACGGCAACGACAAAGCCTTTGGTGACGCCAACGCCAACCGGTTCCTCGGCGGCGGTGGGAGAGACATCCTCCGAGGTCGCGACGGTGACGATGTGCTGTATGGTCAAAGCGGTCGTGACAAGCTGCTTGGCCAAGACGGGGACGACCGATTGTTCGGTGGAGGCGACAGCGATCTGCTGGTCGGTGGCTTGGGCCGGGATGTGATGAACGGCAATGCCGGCGCGGATCGGTATGACTTCAACTCAGTGCTGGAATCGCGTGTCGGATCTCAGCGAGATGTGGTCTACCTGTCAGCGCAGGATCTCATTGATCTCCGGACGATCGACGCGGATGGGGATACCCCTGGCAATCAGCGGTTCAGGTGGGTCGACAAGAATGACTTGGACGCCGCCTTCACTGGCAAGGATGGTCAACTCCGCTTTTCCAACGGCATTCTTCGCGGCGATGTCGATGGTGACAAGGTCGCCGATTTCGAGATCAGAGTTTTCGGCTCACTCAGTTCTGGAGACGTCATCCTCTAAAGCATCGGACCCAAAAGTGGACTTGCACTTTGGGATCAATCCGATGCTCTAGGTGAAAGGGCGCCGTCATCGGGAATTGCGCCTTCAAGGCGTGTCTGAAGTCTGTGCCGCAAAAGGCAAGGCAACCGGCTGCTCATTGGCTGCCGTCACCGGGGCGGATCCCGTGGGTTGTGCGCACAGGCCCGCCACCTGGATCAGGCCGAACCCGTACGTCGGATCCCATCCCGGCTTCCCGAGGTCGCGGGTGCGCGCTTCCAAGCGGGACTCAACCAATTTGGAATCCAACGTGGGATTGGACGCGAACAACAGGCTTGCGGCGGCCGACACGAAGGGGACGGCATAGGATGTGCCTGTCTTCAGGGCGCCGCTGCCCTTCAACGACGCTGTCCAGATATTCACGCCGGGTGCAGCCACGTCGATATATCCGCCTTGCGTGGCGCGCTTGTATACTTTCAGGTCCTGATCCACCGCCGTGACCGCGATGACCCCAGGATAGGCGGCCGGATATGCCGGTTCGGCGCCGGGACCGTTGTTGCCCGCGGCCGCGACGACCATGATCCCCTTGGCCTGGGCGGCCTCGATGGCTTTCTGGAGAACCTCATTCGGCGGACCTGACAGGCTCAGGTTCATGACCTGCACGCCACGCTCGGCCAATGCCTCGACGGCGGCCACGAGGGACATCACGTCCGTGCGATCGGCGGTGCCGCCGTCGCGGTAGAAGGCATCCACCGCCACAATCTTCGCATCCGGCAGCAGACCAGGCGTCTGGCTCCCCCGCCGTCCGGCAAGGAGAGCGGCAATCGCGGTGCCATGATCCTGCAGGGAAGCGTCGGAGTGCTTTGCAGGTGGCGGCAAGACCTCGATCGCCTGGTCCCTCAACGCATCGTGCTCGAGGTTGATGCCTGTGTCGATCAGGCCGATGAGTGGCGTCGGACCGCAGCGAGCCGCGTCGGACACCGACCAGCTCACGAGAGAAGTCGCCTTACACTCGGGGCCAGTGCACGTCTCTGCACCCCCATCGAGATAGTAGTAGTGATCGAAATCCGCCGAAGCCCGGGCATCGACCATACGGATGGTTTGCCGGGCCTGTGTCAGGGACGCGCCTTGGGGTACGCGCAGCCTGATCACCTGCGGCGCGACCCGGCCTTGCGTCTGGGTCTCAACGTGAAAGCCCTGCGCGGTCAGCTTGGTCAGATCGTCTCGGGACAGGCCCGACGCCAGGATGAAGCTCGTCGATTGCCGCGGCTTGGGACGTGGATCGACGGCATTCTCTACACTGGCGTTGGCATTGTTGCTTTGCACGGCCTCTGCCTGGCTCGACGCCTGCGAGGGCGCCTGCGCCGAGGGGGTTGCTTTGGAGGTCGCTTGGGCCGGGCTCGAAGCCTGGGCCGCAGCGGCCGCGACGCCTTGGCCCGTCTGCGTTGGACTGGTTCCGGCAGGGACTGGCGAGGGAGCTGGCGCTGGACTGGTACTGGCCGGCGTCGGTGTCGGCGTCGGGCTCCCGATCGGCGCGACGGATACAGGGGTTGTGCTCTGCGTCGTCGGCACCGTCTTGGTGGAGATATCTGTCTGCGCAGTCTCCGTCTTGGGTGAAACCTCTGATGTCGCCGGTGCCGTCGAAGGTTCCTGGGTCGGGTTCGAGGTCTGCTGCTCGGAAGCTGGAGGTGAGCTCACACTCGTTGAGGCCTGGCTCGTCGAACCTTCTGATTGCCCAGACCCCGGCTTGTCGGAAGCCTGCGACGCGGTCGTTTCCTGAGGGGCAGCTTGCGACTGGTCGCTTGTCGACTGCTCGGGTGCCGTGGCCGCGACGTCGCTCGTGGAGGCCGGGGTGTCCGCCGGAGCTGGAGTCGATGCTGTTTGATCAGGTGTGGAGGTCGACGCCTGGCTTGCGGGCGTGGAACCGGTGGAGGAGCCAGCTTGTGCAACATCCGTCGAGGCCGGCTGCGATGAATTCGCCGGTGCAGGCGTTGATGCCGGGGTCGGACTCACTGCTTGCCCGGCAGGAGCAGCCGCTACGTCCTGGTTAGACGGGGTTTGGCTCTGCGGGGTTTGGCTGGTGCTCGCCGGGGCAGGGGAGGTTACGGATGACTGAGTCCCTGTCGGCGACACGGCCCCAGGAACGGCGTTCTGGCTCGTCGGAGAGGAGACGGTGGGGGCATCTGCCTGTGCGGTCTGCGTTCCGCTCGTCGGCTGCGAGGTTTCCGGAGCCTGGGTCGGCGTTTGCGCCTGGCTCGACGGGCTCGTACTGACGCCCTGCGCTGGCGGAGTGGCCGCTGGTGCCTGTCCCACTGTTTCCTGTCCGGATGTGGGGGTCGAATTCTGGCTTGTCGAAGGCGTGCTGGTGGGAGCGTCTGCCTGTACGGTCTGCGTTCCGCTCGGCGGCTGTGAGGTTTCCGAAGTCTGGGCCGGGGCCTGGGTCACGCTCGTCGTGGTCGGGCTGGCGCTCACCGATGTCGAAGAAGCCGATGTGGTCTGATCCGCCGTCTGCTGCTCGGATGCAGGAGCTGAACTCTGGTTTGTCGTAGACGCGCTGGTGGGGGTATCTGCCTTTACAGTCTGTGTCGTGCTTGATGGCTGTGATGTTTCCGGCGCCGCGGTGGGCGCTTGGGTCGCGCTCGTCGGCGTCGGGCTGGTGCTCGCCGATGTCGGAGAAGCCGATGGTGCAGGAGCTGAGCTCTGGTTTGTCGAAGGCGTGTTGATGGGGGCGTCTGCCTGTACGGTCTGCGTCACGCTCGTCGGCTGCGAGGTTTCCGAAGTCTGGGCCGGGGCTTGGGTCACGCTCGTCGTGGTCGGGCTGGCGCTCACGGATGTCGAACTGGCGTTCACCGACGTCGAAGAGGTCGTAGTTTTCTGATCCGCCGTCTGCTGCGTTGATGCGGGAGCTGAGTTCTTGCTTGTTGGAGCGGAACTGTCGGCGGCGCCTGGTTGTGCAGCCTGCGCCTGGCTTGTCGCCTGTGAGGTCGCAGGCGTCGGAGCGGCTTTTTGAGTTGTCGCGTTGGCCGGGGCCGCCGTTTGCTGGTCGGATATCGTGGTGGACCCCCGGCTCGTCGGTGTCGGTCCAATAGGGGCACCTGCTTCAGTCTTTGCCTTCGTTGAATCCTTCGTTGCCGTTGTTGTCTGAGAGGCAGCTTTGCTCCGGTCGGCCGTTTGCTTGTCCGATGCGGCGGCCTTGCCCTGCGCCTTTGCGCTGCCGCGCTGGCTTTCGCTGCTATCTGCCTTGGTGGAGCCTGCCGTGCCGCTCGCGGAAGCAGCCGTGTCATCAACCGTCGAGGTGCCGCTTGCTCTCTGCGCTCCGGCCTTGCCTTTGTTGGATCCTGGGTCGGTGGTGCTGCCGGCTACGCCGCTGTCTGCGCTCGACCTCGTGTCCCTGTTCCCGCTAGCGCCACCGCGCTTGCCTCCGCCTTTGCCGTCAGCCGCGCCGCTATCCTGACCTGCGCCACCGCCAGGGCTGCCTTTCGTGGCCTCTTTGCTTCCGCCGTTGCTCTTGCCATCTGCCTGGCCGGATCTTGCGTCGGCCGAGTCGGTTCCCCTGCTGCCGCGGGCACCCTTGTTCCCGCCCCGTGAATTTTCGGCCTTGCCAGCCCCCTTGCCACCTTGCCCTTTGCCGCTTCCCTCGTTGCCTGACCTTCCGTTCCCGGAGCCCGAGGAGGAATTGCCACTGGCGTTGCTTCCGTTGCCTTGGCCTTGGGAGCGTCCGCCAGCTCCGCTGCTACCGGCGCCCGCTCCAGAGTTGATGCTTCCTCCGGTGCTGCCCGGTTGTCCTCCGGCGGCGCCCCCGCCTTGGTCGCTCTGCCCAGGGGCGCCCTTGCCCCCACCTTGTCCGTTGCCGCGCTTTCCACCCTGGTTGCCCGCACCTTGGCCACCTGCGCCTGCGTTACCTCCACCTGGATTGCCACCAGGCGAGCCATCCTTGCCGCCTCCAGGATTCCCCTGTCCCCCGGCAGCGCCTCCGGGGTCGCCAGACCTGCCATCGCTGCCTTTTCCGCCGCGATTGCCATCGCCGCCACCCTTGCCGCTCTCGCCGCCTTTGCCGCCGCCATTGCCGTCGCCGCCGCGGCCACCATCGCCGCCACCTTTTCCGCCCTGGCCGCCTTTCCCGCCACCATTGCCATCGCCGCCGCCATTGCCGTCGCCGCGGCCACCACCTCCGTCCCCACGGCCTCCGCCGCCACCGCGGCCTCCACCGCCGCCGGAGCCGTCACCGCCCTTCGCGATGGCTGCACCGTCCAGGATGGGCAAGCTGGCGCCATGGCCGAGATCGAGTTGAACCCGCAAGGGAAGAGCAGCCGCAGTGCTTGCTACCGCAACGAGGATATGTCGCCACCAGCGGGCCATGATCACCTCATGACGCCTTCAATGCCTAGCTTCGCAAGTTGCCGCGCGGCGAGTTGACGAACTGGAACCGACTTGTTGGCGCGCAGCATGGAGCGCTGAAAATGCGAATTATACCATATTCGAGATGAGGGGGAGTAATCCAATCACTTATTGTATCAGATCAGCTAGACATTAATACTTCAGATGATCTTTATTTCCTGTACTGGTCGCTGCCTTCCGTTGCCAGACGGGACTGATTTGCCACAAATTGCTAAGCTATACAGGAGGATCCATCGACGGGAATTCGGTACCCGCTGCTGCCTGATCTCCAATCCATCGATCGTCGGTAGCGTCTCTACGGGTTCCCGCGATATTGTGAGATCCGATGGCCTCGAGCGAGGAGATCACTATGGATGAAGACCACTTCAACATGGCCGTCCGCAAGTTCCTGAAGGAAGTAGGAGTGACGTCGCAGCGAGAGATCGAGCGGCTTGTGCGTGAGCGAGACATGAAAAGCACCAACCTGCGGCTTCGCATGACCCTGACCTCGGACGATGATCCAGCGTTAAAGCACGTGGTAGAGACGTCCATCGAGCTCCGCTGAAGCAACGTTGCCATAGAAGCTTGTGCGGCCCCGCATTTATTCAGACTGCCGCGCCTGCTACGATGTCCGCGTCTGAGGAGATCTGCGCGAAGATTGCCGGACCTCGGGCGCCCGGTGTTGGCCTTGCAGTCAAGCCGGACGACGTGACCATGCATTCGGGCTTTTGATGGGTGACAAGAACCAGTTCCTGTTTAAGCGCTCACGGTCGGTGGCGGTCACCCCGTTCATCCGGAAGGGAGCGTCCTGATGCGGACGCGCCGGATGACGCTGACACCGGAACATGTGGCGCAAGTCCATCGTGTGCTGGACGATCCAGGCCCGGATCCGACATGGACCTACCATGGGGACACGGACTATGACGCCCTGGTGCGGGATCTGATTGCCTCCCGTCCGAATGGACCCGACACCTGGCTGTTCGCATACGGATCCCTGATCTGGAAGCCGGAGATTGAACATGTCGAGACACGACGGGGAACGGCCCGTGGCTGGCACCGCTCGTTCTGCTTCCGGATCGAGCGCTTCCGCGGCACCAGGGAGCTGCCCGGACTGATGATGTCGCTCGACCGCGGCGGGCAGTGCCAAGGTGTCCTGTTCAGGCTGCCCCCGAGCGATCTGGCAGCCCAGTTGGGCAAGCTGCTCCGGCGGGAGATCACGGTCAAGCCACCCAACAACCTCCCGCGCTGGATCAATGTCGAGACCGATCAGGGAATCGTGCGGCCGCTCGCCTTCGTCATGAACCGGCGGTCGCGCTTTTACACCGGGCGGCTGCCGCCCGAGCAGATCGCGGATGTTCTGGCTCGGGCCTGCGGGCATTGGGGCTCCTGTGCGGAGTACCTGCACAAAACGGTGGCCCATCTCGAGGAGCAAGGCATCCACGACCGCAATCTCTGGCGCCTGCAGGCACTGGTCGCGGAACGGATCAAGGCCGATGGGTGCGGAACGTAGGCGCATCCGGCGAGGATCGGTGCCACGTTTGCCTGCCCCGTTGCATGTCCCGTCGCTACGGCAATCGGACACTCGCAGTCCCAAAACGCCAGAAGCCCCGGATCTCTCCAGGGCCTCGGCTGTGGGCGGTTCCTTGCACCAGGTTCGCACCAGGGCCAGATCCCTCTCTCCACGCAGGCCCTCATCATGCGCCGCCCTACGCCAGGGTCAACTCACGGTACCGCGACTATGGCCAAGGTGGCCTACAAGCATCGGACCCAAAAGCGGACTTGCACTTTTGGGATGAATCCGATGCTTTCTCCTTGAATGAGAGCATCGGTCCGATGCTCCAGGGCAGGTCGCGACTTTTCAAAAGGAGAGAGCTTTGGAAAACAACCCCGAATTTCGTGTCAGCCCCAACCCCAAAATCGTTCCGGAGGCCGAGCGGACCCGGTTTCTGGAGAGCCCGGGCTTCGGCCGGATCTTCACGGATCATATGGTCACCGTGACCTGGGACACCGGGAGGGGCTGGCATGACGCGCACGTCGTCGAACGCAAGCCGTTCCAGCTCGATCCAGCCAGTGCCGTCCTGCACTACGCCCAGGAAATCTTCGAAGGCATGAAGGCGTACCGCACGGAGAGCGGATCCATCTCCCTGTTCCGGCCCGAGGAGAATGCCCGCCGTTTCCAGCGTTCGGCTGAGCGCCTCGCAATGCCGCGCATGCCGGAGGAGCTGTTTCTCGAGGCCATCGAGCAACTGGTCCGCATCGACCGCGAGTGGATCCCGTCCGGGGACGGAAGCCTGTACCTGCGACCCTTCATGTTTGCAGACGAGGCATTCCTCGGCGTGCGCCCCGCCAACCGGTACACATTCTGCGTGATTGCGAGCCCCGTGGGCGCCTATTTCAAGGGCGGCGCGAAGCCGATCACGGTCTGGGTGTCCGATACCTATAGCCGGGCCGCACCAGGCGGCACCGGGGCGGCCAAGTGCGGCGGCAACTATGCGGCTAGCCTGATCGCGCAGGCGGAGGCAGCAGCGAAAGGCTGCGACCAGGTCGTCTTCCTCGATGCTGCCGAGCGTCAATGGGTCGAGGAACTCGGCGGAATGAACATCTTCTTCGTGATGGCGGATGGCACGCTCGTGACACCGCCCCTTGGAACGATCCTGCCCGGCATCACCCGTTCGTCCCTGATCACCCTTGCGCGGGATGCCGGGAGGAAGGTGGAGGAGCGTGCCTATTCGTTCACGGAGTGGCAGAACGATGCCGCCAGCGGCCGCCTCCGGGAGGCCTTCGCATGCGGCACGGCCGCCGTCGTTGCACCCATCGGCACCGTCCGCCATGCCAACGGTGAGTTTCCCATCGCGGGCGGAGAGGTCGGTCCCGTGACGCGAGAGCTCAGCGAGGCGCTTGTCGGCATCCAGAGAGGGACACGGGCCGATCCTTACGGCTGGCTCCGAATGATTGCCTGATGGCTTGCCAAAGGGTCATTCTTCGGGCGCTGCGGTCGGCCAATGTGAAAGAGGCCGAATTCGCGCACATGCCGGATCGCATTGCATGAACGAATCCGGTTCGCCGGATCGTTGGAGATTGCGATGATGAGGTTCCTTGAGGGAGGCGACGCATGAGCTGGCTGCCATCGAAAGACCCGATCCTCGGCGATGCCCGATCCTGCGATGCGCTCGAGCTGGTGATCGTCCCGCGGGTCCGCGACCTCGGCGGGTTCGAGGTCCGCCGGGCGCTTCCGCACGGCAAGCGCCAGACCGTCGGGCCATTCATCTTCTTCGACCAGATGGGTCCGGTGCAGTTCCTGGCCGGGACCGGCATGGACGTGCGGCCCCATCCCCATATCGGCCTCGCCACGGTCACCTATCTCTTCGACGGCCGGATCCTGCATCGTGACAGCGAGGGCCATGTCCAGGAGATCGTGCCGGGAGCCATGAACCTCATGACGGCCGGGCGTGGCATCGCCCATTCCGAACGGACGCCCGAGCCGGCGCGGGCAGGCGGGCAGGCCATGCTGGGGATCCAGAGCTGGGTCGCCCTTCCAGCCGGCCGGGAGGAGATCGATCCCTCGTTTCAGCATTTCGACGCCGGCATCCTTCCGATCGTCGAGGCCGGAGGAGTGCGAGCCCGGGTCATCACCGGATCCGCCTTCGGCAAGACGGCTCCCGTCCAGACCGTGTCCGACTGGTTTTACGTCGAGGTCAAGCTGGGGGCTGGCGCCAGCGCACCGCTCGATCCTGACTACGAAGAACGCGCGATCTATGTGATCGATGGTGAGGTCGAGATCGCGGGTGATCGTTTCGAGGGACCGCGTCTCCTGATCTTCCGTCCCGGCGACCGCATCACCGTCCGCGCGACGCGTCCTTCGCGCGTGATGTTCCTTGGCGGCACTGCCCTGGAAGGCCCACGCTACATCTGGTGGAACTTCGTGTCGTCGAGCCGGGAGCGCATCGAGCAGGCCAAGGAGGACTGGAAAACCGGCCGCTTCGATCCAGTACCCGATGAGACGGAGTTCATTCCCCTGCCGGATTAGCGCGAGATCGATCCGGCATTCGGTGCCGCATTGAAACGCGTGGTTCTAGAGCTGTTTCCACTTGTGTGAAATCACCTATCTTCTTTGCTTTGCCGCATTTTTTGACGGCGAACCGGATCCACTTCGTTGAAAAATGCTCTAACGGTGGAATGCGTCATAAGGCGGAGCTAGGGTCCGCTTGATGGTGATGCCACGCAGGGGAATTGCGTGAAGCATGCCCCCATATCATCTGCTGGTCTGCAGCATGGAAGCATCGCCATAGCGCTTGCCGGCAAATTTCTCCGGCGCCAGCATGTCGCCGAGCGCCTTAAGCTCATCGGCGGAGAGCGCAATATCGGCGGCGGCGACGTTCTGCTCCAGATGCGCGATCTTCCGTGCGCCGGGAATGGGCACGATGAAATCGCCCTGGTTGATGACCCAGGCAAGCGCGAGTTGTGCAGCCGTCACGCCCTTACTGGCCGCCATCTCCTCGAGCATGGTCACGAGCGAGGCATTGGCAGCCATGTTCTCGGGACTGAAGCGCGGCAGCGTCCGCCGGAAATCCTCGGCACCAAAGTCCTCCGGTTTCTGGATCTTACCGGTCAGGAAGCCGCGGCCGAGGGGGCTGAACGGCACGAAGCCGATTCCGAGTTCGCGGCAAGTATCGAGGATTTCGCCCTCCGGATCGCGGGTCCAGAGAGAGTATTCGCTCTGAAGAGCGGAAATCGGATGGACGGCCTGAGCCCGGCGGATCGCGGCGGCTCCCGCTTCGGAAAGACCGAGCGCACGCACCTTGCCTTCCTTCACAAGCTCCGCCATGGCGCCGACGGTATCCTCGATCGGCACCTGCGGGTCGACGCGGTGCTGGTAGAAAAGATCGATCACTTCGACCCCAAGCCTTTTCAACGAAGCCTCGGCCACCTCCCGGACGTGCTCCGGTCGGCCATCGAGGCCGGACATGGCGGCTGCGTCCTTCTTGCTCGTGTCGATCCGGAAGCCGAACTTGGTGGCGATCACCACCTTGTCGCGGTAAGGCTTCAACGCCTTGCCGACCAGGATTTCATTGTCGAACGGGCCATAGACCTCGGCCGTGTCGAAGAATGTTACACCGAGCTCGACGGCCCGATGTAGCGTGCGGACGGACTCCTGCTCGGATTGACCACCATAGGCATGGCTCATACCCATGCAGCCGAGCCCGACTGCCGAGACGGTGAGGAGCGGGCCGAGTTTGCGTGACTTCATCGTGTCTCCCTTCCGTTAGGCGCCTGGACCTATCGGCACACTGACAGACCATGCCCATTTGTGCCAGCCATGAGCTTCCTGCTTGGCTTTAGTTCCTTGACAGTTGAGACAGTGGACATTTCCTTAGACGCGATATCGTCACGGATCAGGCCGATGCGAGCAGCACGCCGCAACGCATTTCGCCACAGGCACGAACTGTGAGACCCTGGCCTGCACCGCAGCACAGGCGTCGAGGAGTGGCCCTAATGAAAGCCAGGGTTGTCGGCCTGATGATCGCCTTCCTTGTCGCCACTCCGGCGGTTGCCGAGGTCGATCCCCCGTCGCACCTGTTTGGTCAGTTGTTCGTTGATGTGCAGATGCAGCGCGTCTTTCCCGACGGCAAGACCTTCGTCGACGCCCTGCCGAACGATGCACCGGCCGTTATCGTGCAGCGCTATGAGGAAGAGCGCGGCAAGCCTGGCTTCGACCTTGCCGCATTCGTTCACCGAAACTTCACCGTGGCGCGCCCGAAGGACAGCGGCTATCGCAGCGATCCCAACGTGGACCTTTGCAGCCACATCGACAGTCTGTGGAAGGTCCTCGAACGCGGGTCGGACAGCGCGACGCTCGCCCCTTATTCTTCGCTACTGCCGCTGCCATGGCCGTATGTCGTCCCAGGAGGACGCTTCGACGAGATCTACTACTGGGATTCCTATTTCACCATGCTGGGGCTTGATCAAAGCGGTCGTCAGGATCTCACGGTCAGCATGGTCGAGAATTTCGTGAGCCTCGTCGACCGCTACGGGCACATTCCCAACGGAAATCGGAGCTACTTCCTGAGCCGTTCGCAGCCGCCGTTCTTCGCGTCGATGGTGGATCTCATCGCGGCCAGAAGCCGCGATCGTGCCAAGACCTATGCCGCGTTCCTGCCGGCCTTGAGCAGGGAGTATGCCTTCTGGATGGAGGGGGCCGACACGCTCGAGCCCGGGAAGGCGCATCGTCGTGTCGTGCGACTGGACGATGGCACGCTCTTGAACCGTTATTGGGATGACAGCGATAGACCACGCGACGAGTCCTATCGGGAGGATGTCGAAACCGCTCGCGCGTCGAACCGACCGGCGGCGGAAGTATACCGCGACCTCCGTGCAGCCGCTGAAAGCGGTTGGGACTTCAGCTCGCGATGGCTCGCCGATGGCAAGTCGCTCGCAACCATCAATACGACCGCTCTGGTGCCAGTCGATCTCAACAGCCTGCTGTTCCATCTCGAGACGACCCTCGCCAAGGCCTACGAGGCATCTCGCAAGCCGGAACGGGCGGCCGAATTCGGGGCACGTGCAGCGCTACGCAGGGCGGCGGTTCGGCGCTATCTCTGGGACGCCGGCGAAGGAATTTTCACGGATTATCTCTGGCGGGAGAAGAAGCCTTCCCGGCAGGTGACAGGCGCCAGCCTGTATCCGTTGTTCTTCGGACTTGCCAGCCAGGCTCAGGCCGATCGTGTGGCCGAGGTGGTGCGATCCAGCCTTCTGAAGCCGGGCGGTCTTGCCGCCACCACGGTTCAGTCGGGCCAGCAATGGGATGCGCCAAATGGGTGGGCACCGTTGCAGTGGATCGCGGTCGAGGGCTTGAATGCCTACGGCAAGCGAGCCCTTGCACAATTGATTGCGCGACGCTGGATCACCAGGGTCGTCACCACCTATCGCAACACCGGCAAGCTCATGGAAAAATACAATGTGGTGAACCTTTCGCTTGAGGCCGGCGGTGGAGAATATCCTGGCCAGGACGGTTTCGGTTGGACGAATGGCGTTGTGCGGAAATTACTGGTCATTGATGGTGGTTCAGTGCCGGGCACTCGCTGCGCGAGCCCACCCGCAAACGACAATCTGCCCTCCGGCTTACGGAGGCCCGGCAGGAGGCCGGAGGCCGCACGCTAGAGCCGTTTCCACTTGCGTGGAATCAGCTCTCCTCCTGCCTTGCCGCATCTTTTGACGGCGAATCGGAATCACTTCACCGAAAAATGCTCCAGCGCTGTATCCGGCAACACGCTGTCTGCCGGGCGAAGAATGGAGGGTCTCATGTTCGGATGGATCACCCGGCTGTTCTTGATCGTTGCCGGATTGATAGCGAGTTGGTTTGTGGCTCGTGATGCCGCCATCTTCGGCGTCGCGCAGCTTATGGTGGCTCTTGTTCTGATTGCAGCGTTCGTGGCGGTCATAGCGTTTTGGCCGTCACGCTGGGTTCCCACCTTTGGCCGCTTCCGCAAGCCTCGATAGACAATCGGACACGGCGGTTCTCAAAACAACGCGCCCGCCAACGCTGTCGTTGGAACCTCGCCTTCCACGTTGAGAGGCGATTACCCCTTCGATTCGACGAGGATCACCAGGGACTCCGGCACCACCCCATCGGAGGCCATCGCGTCGCTGGCCGCCTTGCTTTGCATCGCCGTTTTCAAGGCATCCAAATCCGGCACGTCCATCATCACAGCCACCCGAGCCGGATTTTGTGGATCTACGAACGTTCGGATGTTGGTCACTCCGAGCGAACCGAAAAACTCTTTGCGCTTCGGTGAGGTGAGCCAGTGCTCCGTGCCTTTTGTGATGTTGTGATGGGCAACAATCGTTGGCATAGCATCCTCCCTGCGACGACGCCGGCGGCCGGATCACGAGCCGCGCTCCAAGGCTACGATGCCTTGTTCATGCTGCGCTGTAAACCACCGCGGTCAGAGTCGTCGCCAGGGTCGTCGTGTAGGAAAAGCCAGCCGATCGACGGAGGGGACGAATTCCAAGAAAAACGCCTCGACCGATGTCGAGGCGCTAAGTTGGGGAGGAGGGAACAGCATCGTTCTAGCCGCTTTGCCGCCGGAGAACTGTGATCCATGTCACACAGGGCTTCTGTGGCGCCGGTCACGGAAGGACGGCTTTCTTCGAGCGATCATGGTGACATCGCAGGAGGTTACCATGACACGATCCTCAAGACGCCAAGCCAGACGCTGGGTCATCCAGGAACTGACACGCTGCATGGATCAGCGCAGCGAACCTCTCCCCCCCAAGCCGATGGCGGATTGATCATGTTGCACGCGCGGAACCAGCAGATATCCGACATCTCGGACAGCCACATCAGGGCCAGGGCGAAGGCCCTCTGCGTCGACGACGGCTTCGACCCGGACCTGAGCGTGACGCACGCATACGGCGACGACTTCACCGCCCAGGAGTGGGATGCCTGGTGGACATCCAATCCGGAAGTCCCCTTTCAGGAGGTGGTCAGCCCGATGTGGAGACTGTACCGCGCTCACGCCTACATCGAGCTGACGCAGCTGCAAGAGGTGATCGCGACCAGCCACAACGTCGTCCCTTTGACGCGGAAAATCTAGCTTGGAAAGGCTGAGCCCTTTCGTATGCCGTGCAGCGGCAACTGCAAAGGCGGCCCGGAAACTGCTCTGCTTCTACCGCTGTCATGATGCATTTCGCCAAGCCTGGGGGAGCTGCACATAGGTGAAGAATAGGGCGAACCATGATCGCTTTGGACCGTTGGTAGGCGAGAAACATCAACGGAGACATGTCATGGATGCGTTCCGCCTCGACAAGGCGGCCGAGTATCGCCAGCAGGCTGAGAAGATCCGCAGCATCGCGCGGCAGATTTCACTTCTCGAAGCCAAGCTCCACCTGTTTGAGGCCGCCCAACACCTAGAGGGGCTGGCGGAAGAAGAGGATCGCCGATAGACGGCAGCCTCATGTCGCCTGCATAATTCTACCTGGCTGCGGTCGCGGTCGGTGCGAGCTGATCCCCAAACCAGACCCAGGCCTTACCATCCGCTCCTTCGCCCTTGACGTAGACGTAGCCTGTTTGCTGCCAGGACAGAACGGCATCCCTCTTGTTGTCCAGGATGAGATCGCCCCGGTCCGTTCGCACCCTCATCACCGCGTGCCCGGCACCCAACTCGTCGATCACGACAGTCATGCGCATCGACCGCTGCGGCAGTCCACGTTCAACCAGGAGCCTGCGCTTGAGCAGCTGGATGTCCTCGCAGTCGCCGAGACCGTCATCCGGATAGTCCCAGCGATCCACCACGCCCCAGTGATCCTGGTCCGGCACCGCCGCTATCGTTCGATTGACGTGGGTGTTGACCTCCTGGAGAGCAATCCAGGTTGTGTCGGTCAACGGGATGGTGTCCGGCTCGGAAAGATCAATCATGCATTCCCGAGGGTTCTGTTCGCAGAATTCGATCCAGGCCAATGTCGGTCCGGCTTCTCCGGACGCGCGAAGGATCTCACTAACATCCGGTGGAGAAGCGGGGGCAGGCGAGGGCGTTCCTGCGAGGGCAGGGTGCACGGCCGAGATGACAAGGATAGCCGCGGCTTGGCTAGCCCGCCTCAGGGTGCGATAGACACACTTCTGCTCTTGGGCGCGAAGCCCCCTCCACGCATTCCTGCGCATGCCTTGCTCGCTTGGATTGTTGCTTGGGCATTGGTCCCGCAGCCAAGTAGACATGCACAGCGACTAGGCAGGAACCACCCTGCTGCTCATCCTTCGTTTCGCATGCGCGGAAAATGTGGGCGATTGCCTAAGCGTTGTGCAAATTTGCCATGTTTTGCGACGCAATTTCGTTCCGGGACAACAACGTTGCCTCAAAACAAGGCTATAGCTGACCGGTTTTCAACAGGAGTGACCACGCCGGCAAACCAAAAAGGGGTATTGTCCCGCACCGCACAAATTTGTCGCGGCGCCCATGGCTTCAATGCTGTACCGTATGCGTTAACCTCGGAACCCATAGCCACGGAGAGAAGGACCATATGGTCCAGACGTTGTGCCCCAAGTGTTCGAGCGACGCGGCATCGGTCATGAGCTTTGCCACCGAAGATGGCTGCTTCACCGCCTCTGTCCAGTGTCACGTCTGCGGGTTCGAGAAGGGCACGGATCAGGATTTCCGGGACGAACAGACTGCCTGCGATGCTGCGACCCATTCCTGGGCGCACGGCACGGATCCCATCACATCTAGCCGACAAGGGTGATCTGGAGCCGCGGGATCAAGCGTCGATCTCAACCGGATCTAGTCTAGTACGGCGATACGTTGCCTGGACCGCTACCCAGCTTCCACGGCGCATTTCTCGAGATGTCCAGGCCTCAGGAGGCGGCGCCCGGTGAGACTCGCCAGGAGTGCCGCGTCAGGGCTCGGGAACGGGAACCGCATGACCTACTCGCCCCGCGCGATCATCCAGTGCAGTATGAGCGACGAAGGCGGACATGATGATCCCGAGCCTTTCGGGAACTGCTTTCTGAGACGAACGAGGCCTAACACTGCGCAACGCCGCTCCCGGAGGTTCGCATGATGACGATGCCCGCAATGGCGGCGGATGTGCTTGGAAGCCATCTCACCGAGGATTTCCGCCGACTGTTCGGATCATCCCGTCAGGACGAGGCCGAGCGGCTAGGTGAGGCAGCTCGGATCGCGCTGGAGTGCCTCGGAAAGAGCGATGCCCTCTATCACAACGTCGAGCATACTTTCCTGGTCACGCTCGTCGGCCGGGACATCCTCCACGGCCGGATCCTGACGGAACGCCTCGAGCCGGAGGATTACTCTCACCTGATCGTCGCCTGCCTGGTGCATGACCTCGGCTACGTGCGGGGAATCCTGAAGGGCGATGGAGAGGGCCGGTACGTCGTCGACGATCAGGGCCGGACTGTCGCCCTCGAACGAGGTGCGTCGGATGCGGCTCTCGCGCCCTACCATGTCGACCGCTCGAAGATCTTCCTCCGGGAGCGGCTCCAGCACTCGCCCATCGTCGATCTGGAGCGGGTGGCACTGGCGGTCGAATTCACCCGCTTCCCCACCTGCCCGGAGCGCGAGAGCATTCCCGAGAACCGGGAGGGGCGCCTCGTCCAGGCCGCCGACCTGATCGGGCAACTCGGTGATCCGCTTTACCTGAAGAAGGCAAACGCCCTGTTCCATGAGTTCGAGGAGATCGGCCTCAACCAGCAACTCGGCTACTCGTCTCCGGCCGATCTCGTCGAGTGCTACCCCGACTTCTACTGGCAAAGGATCTCGCCACACCTCTCGGAGGCGTTCGCCTACCTGAACGTGACGGCGGCGGGACGGCAGTGGATCGCGAACCTGCACAGCCACGTATTTTGCGCCGAGCACTCCCTTTCCCTTATGGGACCGGAGCGATGAGGATCCGGAAGGAGCCGGACCTGCCTGCCTGAATCATCCGGTCTTTCAGGGGGGCAAGGTCGCGGCCGAGATGCCTAGAGCATTTTTCGGCGAAGTGGATCCGGTTCGCCGTCCAAAAATGCGGCAAGCAAAGAAGAGAGCTGATTCCACGCAAGTGGAAACGGCTCTAGGTGACGGGTGGCTGGGGATCGCGGATCGCCTTATCGGCTTGTATCAGCACATCGAGGCTCCGCCACGGCTTGGGCATGAAAGCAACGCCGTCCGGCAGGTCCTCGGAAACCGCACAGGGATCGCCCGAGCTGAGAACGAAACGGATTGTCGGCCAGAGGGTGCCGGCTGCCCTGGCGAGTTGAACACCGTCCATGTCGCCGGGGAGGCGGATATCGGCAAAGACCATGGCGACCTCGCCCCCGCGCTCCTGAAGGCATTCCAGGGCCTCTTCCGCGCTTTCCACCTCCACCACGTCGAGTTCGGTTTCTTCCAGGAGGGTTGCGGCGAGAGCCCGGACGTCGGGATCGTCCTCCACGATCAGGACGACGTGCGGATCAGCCTCGGTGACGGTCACGGCCAAACTCCATCGTTTCCATCTGGCGCAGGATGGCGGCAATCCGGTCCGGGATCGGCGCCTCGAGCACGTCCCTGTAAGTCTCCGCGATCGCTCGCGCGATCATGAGGGTCGCCACGTCGGGATGGAGTTCGTTGACATGGGGCAGGCGCACGTCGCCCGAGGCGTCGCGGGGCATCGGCATTCTCCTTGGATTCTCGGTCGCAGGCCTGGCGCCGACGGCGCAGCGTTCAGGCCGACATAGGTTAGGGAGGGGAACAGTCGATCCGGCGATCGGTTTCAGCTTGGCAGCAGAACCATCGGTTCTCCACTGCGTTTCAGTCCTCATTCCCCGCCCGGTCGCCTACGCGGCATCATTCCGCTGCAACACCGATCGTGGTGCAGTTCCGCCCCTCTCCCTTGGCCGCATAGAGGGCACGGTCGGCACGGCGCAGAATCGAACTTCGGTCATCTCCCGCCAAAGCCTCAGCGATCCCGGCGCTGAACGTGTAGGACAGGTCGATCCCGTCCTCGACGAGCCTGGCTGGCGGAAAGCGATCACGGATCCGGTCTACGGTCCGCAACGCGTCGTCGATCACGGCTCCCGGGAGGATCAGCAGGAACTCCTCGCCACCCATCCGGCCTATCCTGTCCTGTAACGATACCCTGTCGCGGCACATGTCCGCAAAATGGCGAAGAACGGTGTCCCCGGCGTCGTGGCCGTGCCCATCGTTGATGGCCTTGAAATGGTCGATGTCGATCACGGCGATAGACATGCTCGAACCGCAGGCCTCGTGCTCGGCCAGCAGACCGTCGAGTTGCTCCAGGATATGGCGGCGGCTGGCCAAACCCGTGAGGGGATCGGTCTGGGATGCCCTGAGCGCAGCCTCATGGGCTTGGCGCAGCGCCTTTTCGTTCTGCTTCAGGGCCGTGATGTCGGCACCGACGGACAGGATCCAGCCGTTCGGCAGAATGGTCTGGTCGATCCAGAACCAGCGGCCATCCACGAGATCGGTTTCGAAGGACTTTCGAGGCAGGATCCGTCGCCGGGGCAGGGTTCTCGCAAGGAAGGCCTCGACATCGCCGTCGTCGAGGCGAACGCCGAGGCCGTTTCCGTGTGCGTGGCGGGTGATGCCGCTGAAGGTGAACGGGCCATCGTAGTTGCCCAGGAACATGCCCTGGTAGGTCTTGTTGGCGTAACGGAGATTGTCCTCTGCATCGAAGATGCAAACCGCCTGCCCACTTTCGGTCAGCGCCTCGACGAGGGACCGAAGGGTCTCGTCAGAGAGATCGGGAACGACGTTCAACATTACGACCTGGGCAAGACCGGCAAAGACAATAGAGGCGATAGGATTCTACACGTAGAAACAATTGCCCGTCCCGGGAAGGGACTTCCGTCCAGTTCGAAGAACGTCCTTAACGACTTTAGGCTTCAGCCGACGCTCACGGGAGAGACCGATGAAATCCCCGAGGACGTGAAGACCAACGCCACACCGCTTGCAGGCGCCGGACGGCCGAAGAGATAGCCCTGGAACTGATCGCAGGCGAGCCCGCGCAATATCTCGGCCTGCCGCGCGGTCTCGATTCCTTCCGCCGTCACCTTCATGCCGAGTTGGTGGGCGAGCATGATGATGGTGTTCAAGATCTGGCGGGCCCTGTGCTCGTCCTTTTCGAGGGCACTCACGAAGGAGCGGTCGATCTTGAGCTTGTCGAAGCCGAACTGCCACAAGTAGGCGAGGCTCGAATAGCCCGTTCCGAAGTCGTCCATGGCCACGGAAACCCCGAGCGCCTTGAGAGACCTGAGCTGCTCGGCGATGCCCTCGTTGTCCTCCATCAGCATCGACTCGGTGACCTCGAGCTCAAGCCGATGGGGCGCCAGGCCGCTCTCCTTGAGCGCGTCCTCGACAGTCGAGACCAGCGTCTGGTCCTGAAACTGGCAGACCGACAGATTGACCGAGACGAACGTCTCCGAAGGCCAGGTTGCGGCGGTACGGGTCGCCTCCACGATCACCCACTTGCCGATGGCTGCAATCAGTCCCATGGATTCGGCAATCGGAACGAAGGTGGTCGGAGGGACATAGGCGCCCTGGCGATCCTTCAACCGCAGCAGAGCCTCGAAGCCGACGCAGTTTTCGTGATCGATAGCAAACAATGGCTGATAGTGGAGTTCGAAGCCCTTGTTTGCCGTGGCATGCTGAACCAAATCCTCGAGCTCGCGCCGCTTGCGCATGCGCTCATCGAGTTCCCTCGAGAACAAGCTCACCCTGTTCTTGCCGTCGATCTTGGACTCATGGAGGGCGACTTCGGCCCGGCTCAGCGCCTCCTCGACCGTAGCCCCCTCATCGGTCATCACATAGATCCCCGCGCTGACATGCGCGGCCATGGTGTCGCCCTTCTGGCGGATCGGCTTGCTGATGGTCGCCATGATGGCCTTTACATCAGATATCATCTCCGTCACCGAGGCTCGCGTCAGCGCGATCACGAACTCGTCGCCGCCGGCCCGGGCGACAATGTCCTCATCGAGACGGAAGCGGCCGATGCCGCGCGCGACGTGCTTGAGGAACTCGTCTCCGGCCGCGTGCCCGTAATCGTCATTGATGAGCTTGAAGTTGTCGATGTCCAGAATGACGAGAGCCATCTGCCTGTCTGGCACCCTGTTGGCGATTCTGGCCTGGACGATCTCGGAGAACCGCGTGCGGTTGAGCAGGCCTGTCATCGGATCGTGGCTGGCAAGGAACTCGGCCTGGTGGCGAACCTCGCGCGCCTGCCTCGTCCGGATCAGAAACGCTACGGTCGGTATGCCGAAGGAAAAGGCAAATCCGGCGCCGAGCGCAACGGCCAGCGCACCCAGGGACTGATGATAGAAAGCTCCCGTTCTCGTCTCGTCGACATAGGTTTCGGCGACGGCACGCAGATTGCCCGCGCGATCGAGCACCGGAACATACGCTTCGGCGTAGAGTGACGGCATATTGCGCTCGCGGGCTCCGGCTTTGATGGAAACAAGCGGCTGCTTGCTGGCGATCACCTCCATCGCCTCATCGTCGATATGATCGTGCTGTTCCTGGTTCGCGAACGTTTCAAGGTCGGACTGAAGGACTGCATTGCCCCTGGCGTCGTAGAGCTTGAAGCGGAACACGTTGCCGACCAGCGCGGTCGAAACGACCGCCCGCTGGCGATCGGTGAGATGTCCGGTGCTGACCAGTTCGTCGAATTCCGGGATCGTCGCGACGAAGTATTTTGCCCAGTCTTCCGCACGGGCCCTTGCGTCTGCGGAGACGGCCCGATCGATGGCGAGGTCCACGGCGAAGACCACCAATCCACCAAGAATCGCGGTGCTCAGTAAGGCGGCCGCGATATACTTTCGCAGGTGAAACCTAGTAGCACCCGCTGGCATGAAGCTTCCCCTTGTATTGGATCTCAGCGGTCTATGCCGCCTATCGATTGCAGTTAATGGATTTTTCGGAAGGGCCGCAACTGTCGAATAAGGGTTACGAGCGTTCGCCAGGGGGCAGGGGACGATGAACAACGGAGGTGGTTAAGGCCCGCTGCATCCTCATTCGCATGTTCAAAAGCGCACAGACGGCAAGCGTGACCGGTGCTAAATTGCCTTGGCTGACCGCGGGAGGAGCCCATGCATGCCCTCGCCTTCGTGTGTTGCCTGATCCCGTTCTTCTGGAACCCTTCGGCTCTCGCCAATGAGCCTGGGCGAGGGGATTGCGATACCGCCCGGGCCGCGGCAGGCGATGCCATCTCACAGGACATCAAGACCTTCGGTCTCGCGCTTGAGCCCTACGAGGCCGCCATCATGGCAGGGAACCTCGTCGCCTTTGACGAGGCCTCCGCTGCCGTCGTCCGCGACTGGAACGGGCTTATCCTGACCATCAACCGCGAACGTGATCGGATGCGCGAGGCCGGGTGTCAGGATTCCGACCTTCCCGATCCCTCCTGGCTACCGACCCGCTGGTCCGTCTTGCGGTCCTTGGGTGCCGAGCACAGCGTCGCGCAGGACCGAGCCGAGATCACGCGTCGTTTCCGCTCCCTCCCATCGGCTCCGATGAAGTGAGTGACGAAAGCTTCGACGACCTGCTCTTCGGCCGGAAGGTGGGCTAGCTATCTTGCCGACTACCGTCAGTTAACCACGCTTGCGAGCGTCATAAGGGAGAATGCCATGACAAGCCCGAAGCCCCCGGTTCGGACCACCGACGGTCGTGGGACGCTGTTCGAAAGCATCGTCGACACGATCGGCGACACGCCCTGCATCCGTGTCAACAACCTCGCGCCCAAGCATGCCACGATCTACGTCAAGGCGGAGTTCTTCAATCCCGCGGCCTCGGTCAAGGACCGGCTCGCCATCAGCATCATCGAGGCGGCCGAGCGCTCGGGCGCGCTCAAGCCCGGCCAGACCGTCGTCGAGGCGACGAGCGGCAACACCGGGATCGGGCTGGCGATGGTCTGTGCCCAGAAAGGCTACCCGCTGGTCGTGACCATGGCCGACAGCTTCTCGGTCGAACGGCGCAAGCTGATGCGGATGCTCGGTGCCAAGGTCGTCCTCACGCCACGCGCCGCCAAGGGCTTCGGGATGTACCAGAAGGCGGTGGAGCTGGCGGACGCCAACGGCTGGTTCCTCGCCCGGCAGTTCGAGACGGAGGCGAATGCCGACATCCACGAGGCGACAACGGCGCGTGAGATCCTCGGCGACTTCAAGGGCCGGCGGCTGGACTACTTCGTCACCGGATATGGCACGGGCGGAACCGTCACGGGTGTCGGGCGCGTGCTGCGCCGCGAGCGGCCCGAGACCAAGATCGTCCTGAGCGAACCGGCGAACGCGCAACTCCTCGGGAGCGGCCGCACTCAGGGGCGCGACGAGAATGGCGCCCCGGCCGAGAGCCACCCGGCCTTCGAGCCGCACCCGATCCAGGGCTGGACCCCCGATTTCATTCCGCTCGTGCTCCAAGAGACGATCGACTGCAAATATTATGACGAGCTGGTCCCGATCGCCGGCGCCGAGGGTATGAAATGGGCCAGGATGCTGGCTCAGAAGGAAGGCATCTTCACCGGAGTCTCGGGCGGTTCGACCTTCGGTGTCGCGATGCAGGTGGCCGAAAAAGCGCCTGAGGGATCGGTGATCCTGGCGATGCTGCCGGACACCGGCGAGCGTTACCTCTCGACCCCGCTCTTCGAGGGGATTGCCGAGGACATGACGGAAGAGGAGACCGCGCTGTCGCAATCGACGCCGGGCTTCCGGATGGGCTGAGCCCTCCGGCAGAGCCGATCCCGGGGTGAGCCTGGCAGAGCTCCGGAATCGGCCTACTTGCGAGTCGCTGCAGCGGGGATGTCAAAGCCGAACTCATGGTTCTGCCGTGACACCGAACGCTTGGGCAAACAGGAGAATGGGACTAGACTTCACCGAATCAAACATCATTTGAACGCCAGCCGCGGGAGAGAACATCATGCGGTCCGTTCGTCATGTGATATATTCCCCGCCAAACCTAAGCGATCGCGCCTACAACCTGTTCCGGAACAGGCTGCGACCCGAGCTTCTCTGCGCTGTGCCGGCGGATTACCCACTTCCGGATTTTATTGAATTTGAACAATGGGCGTACGAGGGCTCACTGCGCCAGCAGGACGTTCGTCCATCAGGTTTCAACGACAGAGCGGCATCTGTCGGCGTGCGGTTCAACGGCTTCTACCTGTTCCAGCTCACGGCGGATTACGGGAAAGCCATGATTGGGCAACCAGCGCCGGAGCCTGAAGCGAGCCTTACCGTCCGCAAGCATGTTCGAACCGTCCTTTTGCGCCTCGTCGCGAAGCACACCAACCCTGACCAGGTGATTGAATATCTCTGTCGCGCGACAGCCGACCGCCGGTCGGCAGAGGCGTGGTATGCCGAACTTCTGGCAGTTCTCCCATTCGCCACCTATACGACGGATGCGACCGGATTCATTACCTACTTCAACGAGGCCGCCGTGACGTTGTGGGGACGGCGTCCGGCCCTGGGATGGGACCGCTGGTGCGGCTCATGGCACATTTATTCCCTCGATGGAGCGCCGCTGCCGCATGACCGCTGCCCGATGGCAGTGGCGATCCTTGAAGACAGAAGGGTCCGGGGTGTGACGGCGATCGCAGAGCGTCCGGATGGGAGCAGAGTTCGTTTCAGACCATTTCCCACTCCCTTGCATGACAACGACGAAAACCTTGTCGGTGCGATCAACGTGCTCCTCGACCTTGGCGCCGCTTAGGCGCCCCAGCCGTTGAGTGCGATCCACCCGCGGCCGGCGAGCGGGAGGGGGCGGCGGCCCAGGATACCGGCGATGAGCCATGTGCCATAACATCCATGAACCGTCAGCCATCACAGGTTCATGCTTCGGAGGATGCCACATGGCCCAGCTTCAAATCCTGACATCCGACGAGCATCCGGAAGACCGAGACAACAACATTACCCTGACCGAAGTCGTGCGGTCCGGAGACGAGATCGAGTACATGGTGACGGTGCTGATCGATGGAACGGCCATTGCGGTGAGCGGGCCCTTCGCATCGAGGGACGAAGCCGTCGCCCAGGCCAATGGCCAATCCGCGCATTATGAGCTTGAACCGATATATTTCAGGCGAGACAATACCTGAGCAGCCTGCCGGGAATTCCGATGAATCCCGTCCTCCTGCCGTCGGTCAGGGTTCCTTCTGCAACGTGCCTGAGCCATCCCCGTCGAGCATCCCGATCGTTATCGCGGACGCTCGCCCATCGCGCCCGATCGCAAAACGCACGGCGGACGGCTTGCCAGGCATGTCCGGATCGGGAAACGTAAGTAAGAGATCCCGGTCGGAGCGGCGCATGACGTATGTCTCGGCGCCGTCAGGGATGACATTTCCCTCGCCGTCACTCCCGGCCTCTGCCGTCCTCCCACCCTGCGCCGTCATCCCACCCTGCGCCGTCATGATCCCCTCCACCGTCAAGCCCGGTCCCTCGCCGTCATCCCCGGACTTGTTCCGGGGATCAGTGCCGGTGATCTCGATGCGGCGAGGCGCGGCGCCTCTCGGACCGGGAATGCCACCTGCTGCGTCATGCCCGGACTTGTTCCGGGCACCCACGTCTTAAGCAGCGTCGCGGCTCCCAAGGCGTGGGTGGCCGGACCAAGTCCGGCCATGACGGCGGAGGGGATGAGGTGGCGGGTGGATCGATAAGGCGATGTCAAAGAACCAGCACCTTGGGGCCCGCAGCGTGAGCTGCGAGCCTTTTGGGTGGATCGAGGGTGGCGCGAATGGCAGCCCGGCTCGATGATGGATGGAAATGCGATGAGCCGAGATGCCTCTTCGCGCACGGCTTCTTTA
>Ga0182747_1000927_pt1 | contig 24512 bp, 18 predicted proteins | sample eDN3rd30CBELigBY_FD_128526 | JGI IMG/M metagenome (GOLD analysis project Ga0182747, IMG submission 128526) | Enriched backyard soil microbial communities from Emeryville, California, USA - eDNA 3rd pass 30_C BE-Lig BY (version 2) (version 2) | ecosystem: Environmental > Terrestrial > Soil >...
CAAGCGCCGGTGAGCGTGGCGATGTCGATCACCACCTGCGGCTTGAAGCGCCGTGCGTAGGTGAGGGCGTCGCACAGGATCAGGCGGCCCTCGGCGTCGGTGTTCAGGATCTCGATGGTCTGGCCCGACATGCTCTTGACGATGTCGCCGGGCTTGGTGGCGGTGCCGCTGGGCATGTTCTCGACCGCCGGCACGATGCCGACCACGTTGATCGGCAGGTCCAGCTCGGCCACCGCCTTGAAGGTGCCCAGCACGCTGGCCGCGCCGCTCATGTCGAATTTCATCTCGTCCATGGCGCCCGGCGGCTTGAGCGAAATGCCGCCGGTGTCGAAGGTCACGCCCTTGCCGACCAGGGCGACCGGTGCCTCGCTGCGGGCGGCACCGTGATACTCCAGCACGATCAGGCGTGCCGGCTCCTCGGTGCCGGCCGCGACCGACAGGAAGGAGCCCATGCGCAGCTTGCGGCAATCGGCTTCGTTGAGGACGCGCACGCGGATCTTGCGATGCTGGCGGGCCAGCGCCTTGGCCGCATTGGCGAGATACGTGGGAGTGCAGACGTTGGCCGGTTGATTGGCCAGGTCGCGCATCAACGACATGCCGGCGACGATGCCGCCGCCGTGTTCGAGGCCCCGCTCGGTGTTGCTGCGCTCGCTGCGGCCGCTGGTGGCCACGCCGAAGCGGGTCAGCATGGATTTGGCGCGCTTGTTGGAGGTCTTGTGATCGGGAATGCGGTAAGCGGAGTTGCCGACCACTTCCGCAGCGGTGCGAGCCAGGGTGTAGCTGTCGGCGTCGCCGACCTTCTCCAATGAAAGATAGCTCACCGCGTCGCGGGCGCCGGTGCGGGCAATGGCCGCCAGCGCAGTGACCAGCGCACGACGGTACTGCTTGCGCTTGAAGTTGCTGCGAGCACCCAGGCCGACGACCACGATGCGCTCGCACGGACCGGTCAGATCCGACAGCGTCTGCACGTCGCCGCTCTTGCCGCGCAGGTCGCCACGTTTCACCAGCCGAGCGATGCGGCCGCCGCTGCGGCGGTCGAGCTCTTCCGCGGCTTCCGACAGTACGCCCTTGTCGTACACGCCGACGATGGCGCAGTCGGTGCGCTGGCGCGCGGGAGCAGTGCTGGTGGCGAAAAATTCCATGGTCGGTCCTCGAAATATTTGTGGGTGCAGCGGTTTACGCGGACGGCTGCGTCGCTTAACTTACACACCGGCGGCCGGGCCGCCACGACGCTTCATGATTGGCTTCGGGCAACCCAGGACTCACTGACTTGATTGCCATCGGCCCGGCAGCAGCTTCGACGACCGCGATCTGTCGCAGAGCGGTGGCGTCGCGGTTTCGGGTAGACGGCAATGAGTCAGCCGCTTCCCCAGCCGAGGCAGTCGTTCAGCATTTCACGGGCCGGTAGTCTACCTCATTCACTCCTGCCGGATGGCCGCTGAACCGATCGCGTCGAACGCGGTCCGACGGTCGGTCTGAAGAGGAATTCGCGCTGCGCACGCTGGACCGTTACATTTTTCGCGAGGTGGCCGTGACCTGGGTCGCGGTCACCGGCGTGCTGCTGGTCATCCTGCTGGCGAATCAGCTGGCGCGAGTGCTGTCGCAAGCGGCGGCCAATGACTTTCCGCGCGAAGTGGTGTTCGCACTGATCGGCCTGACCACTGCCGGCAACCTGTCGGTGATCGTGCCGATCGGTTTCTTCCTCGCCATCATCCTGGCGCTGGGACGGCTGTATCACGAGAGCGAGATGGCGGCGATCCAGTCCTGCGGCGTCGGGCCGGCCGGGCTGTTCCGGCCGATCGCACTACTGGGCGCCGTGATCGTGGCGTTGCTGACCTGGTTGTCCTTCATTGCGATTCCCGCGGCCAGCGCCCGAGCCCAGGAGATTCGCGCCGAGGCTTTGCGCGATGCGCAGTTCGGTCTGCTCGAGCCGGGCCGCTTTCGTACCTTCGGCAGCGGCAGCATCGTGTTCTACGCCGAGCGTGTCGACAGCAATGGCATCCTGCACAACGTCAACGTCTTCGTGGAGCGGCCGGTGCTGACGGCGCAGGGCGAGAAGGGTGAGAGCAAATTCGAGATCTGGACCGCGACGCGCGCCGAGCAGCGCGGTGCGGGCCAAGCGGAGCAGACTTTCGTGCTCTATGACGGCGTGCGTTACGAAGGCACGCCGGGCAGCGGCGAATTCCGGATCATCAAGTTCAGCGAAGGCGGCATTCCGATCCGCCTGGGCGAGATGACCGGCCACGCCCGCAAGTCGAACATGAAGCTCACGGCGGAACTGTTGGGGTCGTCCAATCTCGACGACATCGCAGAGCTGCACTGGCGTATCTCTACGCCGATCACGGCGCTGGTGCTGATGCTGATCGCCGTGCCGTTGTCACGCCTGCGGCCGCGGCAGGGCCGGTTCGGCAAGATCGGCTTGGCCATCCTGGCGTACTTCCTCTACTCGCAGCTGCTGGTGGCGGCGCGCACCTGGATCGAGAACGGCACGCTGCCGGATTTCGTCGGCCTGTGGTGGGTGCACGGTGTCGCGCTGTGCATTGCCGTGTGGCTGCTGATCCGGGAGAGTCCCCCGGGCCGGGCGCAGCCGGTGCTGGCGGGAGCTTGATCATGTCGGTGCTTGCCCGTTACGTGATGCGCGCGGTGCTCAGCCACACCGCCATGGTGATGGCGGTGCTGCTGGTGCTTGCCGGTCTGTACCAGCTCATCATGCAGCAGGACGACATCGGTGTCGGCACCTACACCACGGCCCATGCCTTCATGTTCGTGGGCCTGGGCCTGCCGCAGCAGGCGTTCGACATGTTGCCCATCGCTTCGCTGATCGCGGCGCTGCTGGCGCTGGGCAATCTGGCGCGCTCGATGGAATTGATCGTCGTTCGCGCCGCTGGCGTTTCGACTGCGCGCATTGCCACGTGGGTGGCGTCCGCAGGACTGGTGCTGATGGCCATCACCTGGGTTCTGGGCGAGTACGTGGGACCGCCCATGGAACAATACGCGCGGCAGATGAAGACCTTCCAGAAGTTCCACGACTACAGCATGGCGGGCAATCGCAGCGCCTGGGCCAAGGATGGCGATACGATCTTCTCGGTGCAGCAGCAGAATGCCGGCAACAGCTACGGCGGCGTGTACGTCTTCAAGTTCGATCCGCAGCGTCGGCTGCTCAGCGTCGGCAAGGCGGGCAACGCGCGCATCGACGCCGAGAATCGCTGGGCACTGAGCGACTACCGCGAGTCGCGCATCGAGGGCGATCGCGTCGTGGCGAGCCGGCAGCCTTCGGCTGATCTCGCCACCAATCTGTCGGCAGAGTTCCTGGGCCTGGCGTCGGTGGACCCGGAGTCGATGCCGATCCGCGGCTTGTACAACTACGTCCAGCACCTGAAGCGCAACGGGCTCGATGCCCGCACGGCCGAAACCGCATTCTGGTCGCGGATCGCACGCACGGTTGCGGTGGCCATCATCGTGGTGCTGGCGGTGCCGTTCGCTTTCGGTCCAATGCGTTCGACCGGCACCGGCGCGCGCACCGTGGTCGGTATCATGATCGGCGTGGTGTTCCTGTTGATTGCGAGAATGATGGAAGGCAGCGGCGCCGTGTTCGATCTGCCGCCGCTGGTGGTGGCCTGGACGCCGACGGCATTGCTGGCTTTAGTTACAACGATTGCGGTGGCTCGTGTCCGCTGATTCCCCTGTTCCCACTCCATCCTGCGGTGTCGACTCCTTGCCGAATGCGGGGGTGCTGCGTCGCATCGGGGCGATGGTCTACGACTGCCTGCCGGTGCTGGCGTTGCTGATCGTGGCGACGTTTCCGTTTCTGCCGTTCTTGCACGGCAAGGTGCTGGTCCCTCGGGAGGTCGGCGCGCTCGCGTACTTGTATTGGCTGGTGCAGCTCGTTCTGATTGCCGCGTTCTTCGTGTACTTCTGGACGACTCGCGGCCAGACGGTGGGCATGCTGGCGTGGCGGCTGCGGGTGCAGCGCGAGGATGGTTCGTTGCTCGACTGGCGCCTGTCGCTGGCGCGGCTCGGCATCGTCGGCGCATTGTTGCTGCCGTTCGTCGTCGGTTACTGGCTCATCTGGGGTCACTGGCCCGATCGGCACGCGCGTACGGTGGCGATGTGCGTCTCGCTCGCGCCGATCGTGCTGGCTTACCTGTGGATCTGGATCGATCGCGACCGCCGCACCTGGCAGGATCGATGGACCGGCACGCGGGTGGTGCTGCTGCCGAAGAAGAAGTAGGGCCTACTTCTTCAGCAGGCTGTCCAGCGGCTTGAAGATCGCTTCATATTTATATTCCGGGATCTCGTAGACCCAGCCTGCCAGCGCAGTGTTGATCCTGGCCGCGTCTTCGATCTTCTCGTTCGCGGCGGCGGCCTTCTGGGCTGCGTCTATCGACTGCGTGGCGGCGGTCGGCGTTGCTGCGGTGTCGGCTGGCTTGGCCTCGGATTTTCCAGCCGCCTTGTCCGTGGCTTTTTCCGGCGCCGTGGTTTCGACATGGAAGCGCTGTGCCAGCGCCTTGTCGTACGACGTCTTGATCGCTACGTAGTGCTTGCTGTCCTTCATCCAGCCGTCCACTTCGGCGACCAGCCCGTCGAAGGTGCGGTAAGTGGCGTGGGCGATAGGTTTGTCGGCCGAGAAATCGCTCGCAGGGCGCACGTCGGCGAGCGTCAACGCGCTGAGTGCCGAGGCGAAGCCGTTGGCGGCGGCGGGGGCGCTGAGCTGCTTGCCTTTGGGCAAGCCATCGACGGTGAAGTCTGCGTCCGCGCGTGTTGTCTTGGCGGCGCTATAAGGTTTGGCGCTACCGAGCGTGATCGTGGCGGACTGGATGCGGTCGGCGCTGATGTCGATGACGGATGAGCGCAGCCAGTCGTGCGGATTGGAGGAGGCTGTCAGGCTCTGATCGACGAGCCAGCTCGCCGGCTCGCCGACCCGCCGCACGTAGGTGGAGTTGGCGCCGCTGCCCGCTTTGCCGACGATCAGGTTCACCGCTTTGGGCGTGCCTTCCAGCTCGATGCGCACGCCGGTGGCCTTGGCGTCGCTGACGTCCTCGACGCCGAGCGTCGGGTAGTTCTGCGGATTCGAGGTCTTCTCTTCCAGCGGTTTCGCCTGTGCCAGGGCCAGCAGCAGCTTGCGTACCTTCGCCACGTCGGCCGGATAACCGGAACGCTCGACCACGTTCCATTCGGCGTCCTTGCGCTGCACCTCCACCGCCTTTGCATCGCCGGCCTTGAAGATGCGCACGGCAGTCACGGCGTTCACCTGTTCCTTGAGCTGCGGATAGAGCGCGCCGGCCGATTTCTGGTCAGCGGAGGAGCGCGGGTTCGACAGCAGCAACGCGCCGACGAGGACGATTACGGCGGCCGCACCGAGAATCAGCAATCTGCGAGGGGTCATCGGCAATCTTCCTGTGGCTGTCTCAACCGGTGTGGGCGGCGGCGCGGCCGGCGCGCAGCTTGCGTCGGCGCATGATGGCCAGAAGGATCGCACCGATGGCGATCAGGGTCGGCACCAGGGCGATGTTGATGATCTTCAGCTGCGTGCCGAGCCGTTCGATCTCGATGTCGAGGCTGCGGCGCACCTCGCGCAGCTCCTTGCGGATACGCGCACGTTCCTGCTGGAAGCGGGTGAGTTCGGCTTCCTGCTCCGGTGAAAGCACCATCTCATTCTGATTCGCCCGGCCCGCTTCGAGCTGGGACAGCTTCTGCTCGGTGTCGCGCAGCTCCTGGTCCAGCTGCTTCTCGGTGGCGCGCAGCCGATCGTCGGCGTGACGGCGCAGCTCGTCCACCTTGGTGAACGGGCGGAAGAAACTCTGCCGGCCGCGGATGCTGATGAGATCGCTGCTGCCGGCGAGATTGTCGACGGCATTGGAGAGGAAATCGCCATTGTTGGCCCACGCGATGGCGACGCGCTGGCCGAACAGGCTCTGGTTCCTGATCCACAGCGGATCGGCCAGCAGGTCGGTATCGGCGACCAGGATCAGGTCGGCGTCGCCGGCGCTTTGCTTGAGCGGCGGATCCTTCGGTGCTGCCGGGGCCTCGGATTCCGACGTCGCATCGGCCGGCGGCGCGCCGTCGGGGAAGGCGGACTTGAGTTTGCCGTGAACGCGAGCAGCGATGGCGTAATGCTCGCCGGTCGGCTTGAAGTCATCGAGCAGCGACTGGCTGTCCGGCAGGAACGCCAGGCGCGCACTGGGCAGCAACTCGGCGTTGCTGCTCGACTGGATCAGCGGCTCGAAATCGATCGTGGCGCCATCCTTCTTTTTCAACACGCCGGCCGTCATCACGTTGATGCTGTCGAGCGCGGAAGTGACCACGTCCTGGGGGTTCATGCTGTCGCGATTGAAGCCGATGATGGCGACGTGCTGCGAGGGCGGCTGGCCCTGCTGCAGGGACACGGTGAGGCCGAGCTCGCGATCGCCCAGCACCTCGCCGGGGTCGTAACTCACGCCCCAGGCGTCCAGCAACGGCCCCAGCGTCGAGGAACGATTGCCCATGGCGCCGCCCATCTGGGCCATCTGCGCTGCTTGCGGATCGTTCTCCGCCTGCGGATCCATGAAGGCGATCAGCTTGCCGCCGCGCATCACGAACTGGTCGATGGCATATTGGGTCTGCGGCGAAAGATTGCGCGGATGAACTAGCATGAGCGCATTGATGTCAGGCGCGATCGTCGTGACGTCGGTGGCGAGCGTCTGGACATTGAACAGCTCGCGCAGCTGCTCGATGCTGGCCCAGCCCGGACGCATCTGGCCGCTCATCTGGTCGAACGATGCATCCACCGGCAGGCTCGACATGAGCCCGATGGTGGGGCGCTTGGGATGATCCAGCTTGTAGATCAGGCTGGCCACGTCGTACTCGAGAAACTCTTCCTTGTCCGGCTGGAAGAAGCCGATGGTCTCGTGGCCGTCGGTGGAGTTGGTGCCGGCAAGGCCGAAGTACAACGCCTCGCCGCGGCCGCCCAGCGGCACCGATTGCAGCCCGAAGTCCGTGGCACGGTCTTCCTCGTCGGAGAAGGGCTTCGGATCGATCACGGTCAGTCGCAGCTTGCCCTTGGAGCGCTGCGCCATTTCTTCCAGCAGCTCGCGCACCCGCTGTGCATAGGCGCGAATCGGCGGCGACTGGCTGCTCGCTTCCTGCGAGAAGAAGAAGTAGAGATTGATCGGTTCTTGCAGCGATTGCAGGATGCGCTGCGTGCCCGGCGCGATCGAATACAACTTGCTTTCGGTGAGATCGACGCGCGCGCCGCGCAGAAGGAAGGTGATCAGGATGGTGACGCCGATGAACAGCACGGCGAGCGCCAGCAGGGCAGTGGCGCCGTAGGCTTTTCTGCCCACGGCGGCGGTCTTGGAAGTGGTCATGGTCAATCCGCCTTCTTCATGTCCAGGACGATCGCGTTGGCGGTGAGCCACACGGCGATCAGCGTGCCGAAGTAGAGCAGGTCGCGCAGGTCGATCACGCCCTTGGCGATGGAGCTGAAATGCGTGAGGAACGACAGCGAGGCGATCGCATCGACGATGGACTGCGGCGCCCAGCCCTCGAACAGGTTCAGCACCAGCGGAAAGCCTGCCAGCAGGAAGCCGAAGCAGATCACCACGGTGAAGATGAAGGCGATCACCTGGTTGCGGGTGGCTGCCGACATGCACGCGCCGATGGCGAGGAAGCCGCCGGCCATCAGGAAGCTGCCGATGTAGGCGGCCAGGATCGCGCCGTTGTCGGGTGAGCCCAGGTAGTTGACCGTGAGCCAGATCGGAAACGTCAGCGCCAGCGCCAGCCCGGCGAAGCACCAGGCCGCGAGGAACTTGCCCACCACGGCCTGGCCCACCGTGACCGGCAGCGTGGTCAGCAGCTCGATGGTGCCGGACTTGCGCTCCTCGGCCCACAGCCGCATCGACAATGCCGGGATCAGGAACAGGTACAACCAGGGGTGATAGTTGAAGAACGGCGCCAGGTCCGCCTGGCTGCGCTCGTAGAAGCCGCCGAGATAGAAGGCGAGGGCGCCGGCCAGCACCAGGAAGATCACGATGAACACGAACGCCAGCGGCGTGGCGAAATAACTGCTGAACTCGCGGCGGAAAATCGCACGGATGTTATGCATGGGCCGCGGCCTCCTGCGGGGTCTGCACTTGCAGGCCCTGGCCGGTGGTGATGGCACGGAACACTTCGTCGAGCCGCCCGGAGGCCGAGCGCTGCGCCAGCGCCTGCGGCGTGTCGTCGGCCAGGATGCGGCCGTTGGCGATGATGATGGCGCGATTGCACAGCGCGTCCACTTCTTCGAGGATGTGGGTGGAGATCACGATGATCTTGTCTTTCGACATGGCGTTGATGAGCGTGCGCACCTCGTGCTTCTGGTTCGGGTCCAGCCCGTCGGTGGGCTCATCGAGAATCAGCACCGGCGGATCGTGCAGCAGCGCCTGCGCCAGTCCGACGCGGCGCTTGAAGCCCTTGGACAGCGTTTCGATCATCTGCTCCAGTACGCCGCCGAGCGCCAGGCGGGCGATCACGTCGTCGAGGCGCTGCTGGCGCCGTTCACCGTCGAGGCCGCGCACTTCGGCGATGAAAGAGAGAAAGCCGCGCACCGTCATTTCCGCGTAGGCCGGTGCCCCTTCCGGCAGGTAGCCCATGCAGGCCTTGGCGGCGAGTGGCTGGGCTTCGACGTCATGACCGCAGACCCGCACGCTGCCCGAGGTGGGCGCGAGAAAGCCGGTGATCATTTTCATGGTGGTGGATTTGCCGGCGCCGTTCGGTCCGAGAAACCCCAGCACTTCGCCGGGTTGGACATTGAAGGAGAGATCGTCGACGGCAGTGAGCGCGCCGTAGCGTTTGGTGAGGCGGTTGATCTCGATCATTGGCTCGTGGCGGTCCTTTGTGGGCTGCAAGGGAAAGGAACGACGAAAAAAATCAGTCCTAACAGACCCCGCATACGCGGGTCGGTTCACAGATCGATGCATTGCTCCTGCTGGCCGCCACCGTGTTGTTGGGCATCGTGGCCGTCGGGCGGCGCGTGGCTAGCGTAGCGGGCGGCGATTTTTGTCTGCGCCGGCCGGCTTTTTCAAGAATGCCCCGAGCGGACGCGGCAGCGGATGAAGGCTTCTTAATATGAGCCCCGGCCGCCCCGGCCGGGGCCATGAGGGCGCTGGCAAGGTGTCTGTCTTTGGCGTCGCAGGAAAAGCCGGGAATGGGGTGCTTTGCCGGTGTGTTGATGGTTTGTTAATGATTTATTTCAGAATTCTTAGGCTCACATAACCAAATCGACGCTAAAAAGGAGTTGTACAGCCTGAGAAGTGAGCGTATATTTGGCAGTGCAAAATGACGCTGCGGCGGCAACTCCCGAAGGCACGATCCTGAAGGAACTAATTCGCCCCGCCGGGTCAATGCAAAGGCTGCTGTGAGTTGCCGGGATCGTGACCGGAAACTCGTGATTCTCGAATCCCCCTGATTGGCCGGGTCAAATCGCAAGATCCCCGGCCTTTTTTTTGCCCGTCTTCCGCGTCCAGCTCCTCGCCCGTGCGGGCTGCGACCCAGCCCGGCACGCCTCGTTTCAGGTCCGAGCCTTCAGGCTTTCGCGGCCTTCGCCTCGATGTCCGCCTTGTTGGCGCGCAGGAATTTGCGGATCTCCGGCACCGAGGGCCGATCCGCGATGCGCCCGATCAGCTCGGCCAGCTCGTGCCAGGGCTTGCCCCACTTCAGCAGCCGCACCGCATCGGCAACGATCTTGCCCTTGAGATCGCCGGACAGCGGTTTCGCTGGCGACTCGCTTTTTGCGGTGGCCGCGGATCGGGTTGCAGGCTTCTGCTCGGCACGTGCCGTTGGCGCTGACGGTGCCGAAGCCTTTGCGGCGGTAGGTGCAGTTCGCAGCCGCGGCATCTCGCGAGTCGTGTCGTCGCCGGTCGGACGGGCTCGAGGCGGGGCCCGGATGACGGTGGGGCTCTCGATCGTCTGGCTGGTCGAGGTCGTGCTCTCGCGGGCCGGATCGGCCAGTGGCACGAAGCGCTGGATGTGCTGGATGCCGACCAGGTTGGCCAGGAATGCCATCAGCTCCAGCGACTCGGCGAATTTGCCGTCGCCCATCGCCTGGCGGGTTTCGCAATGGCCCTTCAGCTCCAGGAGCTTCTGCCGCGCCACTTCCAGCACCCAGCGGGTCGGCCGGTCGTGCCGGGGCCAGGACTGGGCGCGCGCATAGGCCGCATCGCTGAGCTCGACGTATTGCAGGTGCAGGTCGATGCTCGCCAGCCATTTGTCGATGAGCTCGGTGATACGGCGATCCGCTGGGGTCATGTCGGCTCCGTCGCAGGTGGCGGCATTATGCACAAGGAGGCCGGGGCGAATCAGCTGCCGCAGGCGTGGATCGGAACTGGACAGGGACCGGCGCGGGCAGGCCCCGCCTGGGTGCCGGATCTGCATCCGGCATGATCTTCAGTCGGCGATCCGCAGCGACAGATCGATGCCCGCGACTTCGTAGCCGCGTTTGAAGTCACGGATGTGCTTCGCCATCCAGGTGCGTGCATCCGCGGCGTCCTTGGCTTCGACCGCTTCGTATACCTTGCGCTGGGCGGTCGCAATGCGGGAGTGGGCCTGCGGAGCCTTGTCGATCATTGCGTGCAACGAAGGTTCGAGCAGTTGAATGAGCGGCTGTTGCTGCAGCACCAGCACGGGGTTGTGGGTTGCCTGGGCCAGTGCACTGAAGAACTCTGCCACGTGATGTACGCAGCGCGCCGAATCGTCCTTGTCTTCGACGAAGCGGGTCCACAGCCATTCCAGTCGTGTTGCGTCCTCTGCCGTCCGGCGACGCGTGGCCGTTTCGGCAATCGAGGGTTCGAGAATGGACATCGATTCCCAGATGTCCAGGAAGGTCACATCGTGCATGACCAGGGCGCGGCTGACGCCTTGCGCGACGATCTCGGTCGACGGTCTCGTGACCATCATGAGTTTCGAGCCGCGCTCGCGCTTCAGCAGCCCGCATGTCTGCAGCTCGCGCAGCGCTTCGCGGATCGTGGAACGATTGACGCCAAACTGGCGCGCCAGCTCGGTTTCGGAAGGAAGACGATCGCCGTGATCGAAGCTGCGGGCAGAGATCCTTTCCATCAAGGCTTCGACCACCTTGCTGGAGGCCGCTTCGCGGCGAATCGGCTCGAAGGGTGAATGCACGCACGACCTCCTGATGAACGCCCGTTACCACGACGGCATGCGCTGTCGGCACCGGCCGCTGATGCACTCTGCGGCACCTGCCGGCCGGAGCGCCTGAATCCTCGATCCGGCTGCGGTCGAGGGCCGGTCGCCGGCTTGCCGCATCCCGATGCTTGTGGCATTGTCCGACAATCGGACAATCGCAGCAAGCGCGACAGATGATGGAGGCGGTGTGGCGGTAATCGAATCCAAACTCGACGTGCGCACGGAGGATTTTCGTGCGAACCGGACGGCCATGGAGGTGCTGGTGCGCGAATTGCACGCCCGCCTGGCGACGGCCAAGCAGGGCGGCGGCGAAGCGGCGCGGGCGAAGCATGTCGGCCGCGGCAAGCTGTTGCCGCGCGACCGCGTGGACATGCTGCTCGATCCGGGCTCGCCATTCCTCGAGCTTTCGCCGCTGGCGGCAGGCGGCATGTACAACGACGCTGCGCCCGGGGCGGGCATCATTACCGGTATCGGCCGCATCGCCGGCCGCGAGTGCCTGATCGTCTGCAACGATCCCACCGTCAAGGGCGGCACTTATTATCCGATCACGGTGAAGAAGCATCTGCGCGCGCAGCGCATTGCTCAGGAGAACGGGCTGCCCTGCGTGTACCTGGTGGACTCCGGCGGCGCACACCTGCCGAGCCAGGACGACGTGTTTCCGGACGAGCAGCACTTCGGCCGCATCTTCTTCAATCAGGCCAATCTCTCGGCTGCGGGCATTCCGCAGATCGCGGTCGTGATGGGTTCGTGTACCGCCGGCGGCGCCTATGTGCCGGCGATGAGCGATGAATCCATCATCGTGCGCAACCAGGGAACCATCTTCCTGGGCGGTCCGCCGCTGGTGAAGGCGGCGACCGGTGAAGTCGTCACGGCCGAGAACCTCGGCGGCGGCGACGTGCACACGCGCCTGTCCGGCGTGGTGGATCATCTGGCCGAGAACGATGCTCATGCGCTCGGCATCGCACGTCATGTAGTCGACGGACTCAATGCGCGTTCGCGTGCTGACATCGACATACGCGAGCCGCGCGAACCGCGTTATTCGAGCGAAGAGCTGTACGGCATCATTCCCACCGATCCGCGCAAGCCGTTCGACATCCGCGAGGTCATCGCCCGCATCGTCGACGACAGCGATCTGGACGAGTGGAAGGCGCGCTATGGCACGACGCTGGTCACGGGCTTTGCCCGCATCATGGGCATGCCGGTCGGCATCATCGCCAACAACGGCATCCTGTTCTCCGAGTCGGCCCTCAAGGGCGCGCACTTCATCGAACTTGCCTGCCAGCGGCGCATTCCGCTGGTGTTCCTGCAGAACATCACCGGCTTCATGGTGGGGCAGAAGTACGAGAACGAAGGCATCGCCAAGAACGGCGCCAAGCTCGTGACCGCGGTGGCCTGCGCCCAGGTGCCGAAGATGACGGTGATCGTCGGTGGAAGTTTCGGCGCCGGCAACTATGGCATGTGCGGCCGTGCTTACAGTCCGCGCTTTCTCTGGACGTGGCCGAATGCGCGCATCAGCGTCATGGGCGGTGAGCAGGCGGCGAACGTGCTGGCAACGGTGCGGCGCGATTCCATCGAAGCGAAAGGCGGCAAGTGGAGCGCGGAGGAGGAGGAAGCCTTCAAGGCGCCGATCCGCCATCAATATGAGGAGCAGGGCAATCCGTACTACGCGACGGCGCGCCTGTGGGACGACGGCGTCATCGATCCGACCCAGACCCGCATGTGCCTGGCCCTGGGGCTTTCGGCATCGCTCAATGCACCCATCGGTGAAACCCGCTTCGGCGTGTTCCGGATGTAATCATGTTCGACAAAATCCTGATCGCAAATCGTGGCGAGATCGCCTGCCGTGTAGCGCGCACCGCGCGTCGCATGGGAATTCGTACCGTCGCGGTGTATTCCGACGCCGACGCCAACTCGCAGCACGTCGCAGCCTGTGACGAAGCCGTTCACATCGGCGCTGCGCCGCCGCGCGAAAGCTATCTGCGAGGCGATGCCATCATTCAAGCTGCGCTCGCTACGGGCGCACAGGCCATTCACCCGGGCTATGGCTTTCTGTCCGAGAACTCGCAGTTCGCTCAGGCCGTCAGCGCTGCCGGACTGACTTTCATCGGCCCGCCGGCCGCGGCGATGGAAGCGATGGGCTCGAAGTCTTCGGCGAAGGCGCTGATGGAAGGCGCAGCTGTGCCGTTGACGCCGGGCTATCACGGCGAGAAGCAGGATGCGGCCTTCCTGCGTTCGCAGGCTCAGGCCATCGGCTTCCCGGTGCTCATCAAGGCGAGCGCTGGCGGCGGCGGCAAAGGCATGCGGCGCGTGGATCGTCTGGAAGATTTCGACGCGGCGCTCGCCAGCTGCAAACGCGAGGCTGCTGCCAGCTTCGGCAACGATCGCGTGCTCATCGAGAAATATGTGCTGCAGCCGCGGCACATCGAAGTGCAGGTGTTCGCCGATCGGCACGGCAACTGCGTGTATCTGTTCGAGCGTGACTGCTCGGTGCAGCGTCGTCATCAGAAGGTGATCGAGGAAGCGCCCGCGCCCGGCATGACCGAAGCGCGACGCCGCGAGATGGGCGAAGCTGCGGTGGCCGCTGCGCGTGCGGTTGGCTATGAAGGCGCCGGTACGGTCGAGTTCATCGCGTCGCGCGATGGCACCTTCTATTTCATGGAGATGAACACCCGCCTGCAGGTCGAGCATCCGGTGACGGAAATGATCACCGGCCTGGACCTGGTGGAATGGCAGCTGCGGGTCGCCAACGGCGAACCGCTGCCGCTGAAGCAAGAGGCGCTGACGCTGCATGGGCATGCTTTCGAGGCCCGCGTGTATGCCGAAGATCCGTCGCGCGAGTTCCTGCCGTCCATTGGCCGCTTGCGTTACCTGCGTGCGCCGGAACAGAGCCGGCACGTGCGCATCGATACGGGTGTGGCGGAAGGCGACACCATAACGCCGTACTACGATCCCATGATCGCCAAGCTGATCGTGTGGGGCGAATCGCGTGAGCGTGCGCTGCAGCGGCTGCGCATTGCGCTGAAGGAATATCGGATTCTCGGCGTCGCCAACAACGTCGAGTTCCTGGAGCGCATCGCCACCAGCACCGCCTTTTCGACGGCGGATCTCGATACGGCGTTGATCGAGCGGGAGCGTGAACACCTGTTCAAGCCGCCGTCACCGCCTGAGAGCGTATGGCAGTGGGCGGCTGCGGCCTACGCGCTGGACGAAGCTGACGCCGAAGCTCGGCAACCGTTGCCTGCGATAGATCGCTATTCGCCGTGGCGCTCCATGAGCGGCTGGCGCATGGATGGGTCCGCAGCGCGCAGTCTTAGCCTGCAATTGGGAGAAACCACGAAGCTCGTCCGCGTCACGATGCGGGCCGGGGAGTGCATTCTCGAGCTGGACGGACACACGGCGGTGCTGCGCAGCTGGCAGCGCGAGGGCGACGAGTTCCGTTTCGACATCGATGGTGTGCACGTTACCGCGAGCGTGATCCGGCACGCGCAGCAGCTGGATATTTTCGTGGACGGCACCCACTATGGGTTCAAGGTCGTCGATCCTCGCGACATCGTGAGCGACAGCAGCGCCGGTCACGGCGGTCTGCGTTCGCCGATGCCGGGCAAGGTCGTAGCCGTGCTGGTGAGTCCGAAGGAACGGGTCGCCAAGGGGGCGCCGCTGCTGGTGCTCGAAGCCATGAAGATGGAGCACACCATCGTGGCGCCGTCGGACGGCGTCGTCGTGGCGATCCACTATGCGGCCGGCGAGCAGGTGGTCGAGGGCGTGCAGCTGGCGGAGTTCGAGGCGGACGCCTGAGTTTTGGATTCTTGAGTCGAGACAGAGCCATGGTCGAAGTCAAGCGCGTACGCATCGTCGAAGTGGGGCCGCGTGACGGCCTGCAGAACGAGGCGGTCAACGTCTCGCCCGAGTCCAAGGTCGAGCTGATCGACCGGCTGGGCGCCGCCGGCCTGACCACCATCGAAGCCGGCAGCTTCGTCTCGCCGAAATGGGTGCCGCAGATGGCGGGCACCGCCGAGGTATTCGCCAAGCTGTCGCGCCGCAAGGGCGTGAAGTACACGGCGCTGACGCCGAATGCACGTGGACTGGAAGCCGCGTTGCAGGCGGGCGCCGATGAGGCGGCCGTCTTCGCCGCCGCTTCCGAGTCGTTCTCTCGCAAGAACATCAATTGTTCGATCGCTGAAAGCCTGCAGCGATTCGAGGAAGTCATGACCCTGGCGAAAGCGCATTCGCTGCCAGTGCGCGGCTATGTGTCATGTGTGATGGGTTGTCCGTACGAGGGCGCGATTGCTCCGGCGGCGGTGGCGGACGTGGCGGCAAAGCTGATCGACATGGGGTGCTACGAAGTGTCGCTCGGCGACACCATCGGCGTCGGCACGCCCGGCCACGTATGGCGCATGCTCGATGCGGTGATGAGCCGTGTGCCGGTAGAGAAGCTGGCCGTGCATTTTCATGATACGTATGGCCAGGCTCTCTCCAACGTGCTGGCTGCGCTGGAGCGTGGGATTGCCGTGGCGGATAGCGCGGTCGGTGGATTGGGCGGCTGCCCGTACGCCCGCGGTGCCTCCGGCAATCTCGCGACGGAAGATCTGGTCTACATGCTCAATGGCATGGGTATCGAGACCGGCGTCGATCTCGACGCGGTGCTGGAAGCGGGCGCGTTCATTCGTGGCTTGATCGGCCGTCCGGCTGTTTCCAAAGTCGCACAAGCGCGCGGTGCTGCCGCCCGCTGACGCTCGCAGGCTCGATTGTCGTCGAGCGGCGTGATCCGGATCGCGGTGTAACAGGCGGGAGAGGAACCAGCGGGCTATCCGAGCTTGCGGGTGCCAGAGCGTTTCGGCCGGCGTCCCGCCTTCGTTCCGTATCCCTTGGATCCGCTGGAGGCCCGGGCACGGCGAGCCAGTGCCGAGATGGGGACGGTGACTTCCTTGTTCTCCGAGCGGCGAATCTGCAGCAGGGATGCGGCAACGTTCGGTGAAATGATCGCGTCCGCCAGCGTCATCTTGTCGAGCTCGCGAAGAAACGCATCCACTGCTCGCTTCAATGTAATGCGCAGATTGCACGTCGGCATGATCGCGCAGTTCACCTCTGCTTCCGCCGCGTGGCACTCAACGACCCCGAAATCCTTTTCCGCAAGCCGGACGAGAGCGCCAATGGAGATTTCGCCGGGCGGTCGCGCGAGGCGCGTGCCACCAGCGCGCCCGCGGATTGTCTCGATGAAGCCATTCTGAGCCAGCTCATTGACGATCTTCGTAATGTTGCTGCGTGAGATGGCATAGGCGCTCGCGATGTCATCGATGGTCGCCGTACCGCTGTCGATGTGTTTCACCGCCAGATACATCATCACCCGCAACGTGTAGTCGGTGTACAGCGTGAGGTGCATTTGAACTCCGAAAATCCCTGATTGCAGGCTACTGCAAGCGACTCGCGAATGCGAGGGCGTTTTCCACGGTGCGGAAGCAGCCGGAATCACTGAGATCGTCTCTCGATGCAGCGATGGCTCGCACAGTCCCTGCCTCCAGGCCGAGCTCACGAAGATCGATCGTGACTTCGGCATGCATCGGCTATCGCAACGCCTGTGCCGAAGGCGATCACGGCGCGTTTCGAACGCAGATCTTTCAGTGCTCGCATTCGAGCTCGACGTGTCGCGCGGGCGTACGGGTCAAAAGATGTACTTGTAAAACATGTATTAGAAATGTATGTTTCGCGTCATCGCTCTCGCATGGGAAAAACAAGGGGAGATTGCATGAGCTGCAAACCAACGCCCGGATCGCGCCGGGCGGTCTGGCTCGGTGCGTTGCTGCTGTTGGCGACGTGTCTGGGGAACGAGGCGCTGGCGGAGAAACGGGTCTTCGAGATGAATGTCGAGGACACGCGCATCACGCTGGTCGAGAAGCAGCAGTTCCATGCATTCGCGTTCGCGGGCCAGGTGCCCGGTCCTCTGTTCTACGTGAACGAGGGCGACCAGCTCGAAGTGACGGTGAACAATCTCACGGCGCTGCCGCACACCATTCACTGGCACGGCATGTTTCAGCGCGGCACCTGGCAGATGGACGGCGTGCCGGATGTCACCCAGGAAGGCATCGCCCCCGGCGACAGCTTCACGTACAAGTTCACGGCCGAGCCTTCGGGCACGTTCTGGTATCACTGCCATGTGAACGTGAACGAGCACGTCGCCATGCGCGGCATGTTCGGCCCGTTCATCGTGCGTCCGAAGAAGCCGATACCGGTCGAGAAAAAGGTCACGAAGGATTTCGTGCTCATGCTCTCGGACTGGGCCTCGAAATGGGCGGACAAGCCGGGCTTCGGCGGCGTGCCGGGCGACGTCTTCGACTACTTCACCATCAACGGCCGCGCATTCCCCGAGTCCGAGCCGCTGCGCATCCAGAAGGGCGACGTGGTGCGCATTCGCCTCATCGGCGCAGGCGAGTTCACTCACGCGATCCACATCCACGGTCACACCTTCCAGATCGTGTTCAAGGATGGTTTCCCGCTGCCCAGTCCGATCATGGCCGACACCGTGGTCGTCGGGCCGGGCGAGCGCTACGACCTCATTCTCACCGCCGACAACCCGGGTCGCTGGATGGTTCATGACCACGTCGATTCGCACACCATGAACGGCGAGCGTCCCATGGGCGGAATGATGACGGTCATCGAGTACACCGACATCCGCAGCGACGATTCCTGGTACCCGTGGAACAAGCGCACGCCGAAACCCAACTTCTACTACCAGGACTCCCTGCAGAAGGGACCGGGTATCTACACCAACGACACATTCAAGGGTCAGGCGGTCCAGTAGCGCGCCGGAGGTACTCTGCAATGAAACGCCAACGAGTTCGACTGACGATGCTTCTCGGAACGATGTTCCTGCTGCCCACGCTGGGTACTGCGGCATCCGGTCCCGAGATTCTTCAGAGCCAATGCGCGAGCTGCCACGCGCTCACCAAGCCCAGTGACGCCGGCATCGATCGCCTCTGGTCTCGCAAGGGGCCGGATCTCTGGTACGCCGGCGTGAAGTTCAACAAGGACTGGCTGGTTCAGTGGCTGCAGTCGCCGACGGTCATCCGCCCGGCCGGCGTCATGTACCGGAATGCGGTGAAACCGAGCGAGGCGGGAACGACGGATGCCATCGATCCGGGACAGGTGCCCGCGCACATGAAGCTCGGCGCTGCGGATGCAGGCGCGGTGGCGGATGCGTTGCTGGCGCTCGGTACGGATGCGGGACTCGTTCAGGAGGGTGCTTTCAAGCCGGCGGCGCCGAATGCGATGGCGGCGCTCCTGTTCAACAAGCTGCGCGGCTGTTCCTCTTGCCACGCGGGAAAGCCCGATGGCCCGCCGCATTCCGGACCGGAGCTGTTCACCGCCGGTGACCGGCTGCAGCCGGACTACGTGGTCGAGTACACCCGCGACCCGCAGAAATTCGATCCGCACGTCTGGATGCCCAAGCTCGAGCTGACCGACGGCGACATCCAGAAGCTCACCGGCTATCTGATGACTCTGAAACAGGCAGGTGCCCAATGAACCGGTTCACTGGAACGCTTTTCGTTGCGCTGACAGGCTTCGCCACCTCCGTGTGCCTGGCCGACGAGGCGCCATCGCCTGCGACCGTGAAGCTGTACGACACCTACTGCGTGCAGTGCCATGGCGTGAATCGCGATGGCAACGGGCTCAACAGCGGCGACATGGCCGTGAAGCCACGCGATCACACCGACAGCAAGGCGATGGGCGACACACCCGATGACCTGTTGTTCAAGGCCATCAAGAACGGCGGCCTGTCAGTGAGCAAATCCGTGCTCATGCCGACCTGGGGCGGTGTGTTGACGGACGACCAGATCCACGACCTGGTCAAGTACCTGCGCTTCATCAGCAAGACGCAATCCGGCTGATTCCAACGAACGACACACCAACGGGAGAATAATCTTGAAGACCCTGGTAACAGCCTTGTGCCTGGCGCTGCTCGGCTCGGCGGCGGCGGAGGCGAAGACGGTCAAAATCACGCTCACGCCGCGCGAGGTTGACGTGCCGATCGACAACAAGAACACCATGTATCGGGCCTGGACCTACGACGGTCAGGTGCCCGGGCCGGTCGTGCGCGTCACCGAAGGCGACGTCGTCGAGTTCACGCTGAACAACGACAAGGCGAACAAGAACTCGCACTCGATCGATTTCCACGCCGCGCGGGTCGACGTGCTCAACGAGTTCGAGTCGGTCCAGCCGGGGCAGAGCAAGAGCTTCACCTGGACGCCGACGTATCCAGGCACGTTCTATTACCACTGCGGCTCCGATCCGATGATCCAGCACATCGCGCGCGGCATGTACGGCGTGATCATCGTCGATCCCAAAGATGCCAATGCGCTGCCGAAGGCGGACCGGGAATACGTGCTGATCCAGGCCGAGCTGTACCCGAACCCGGACAACCAGGACGACATGATGGCCAACAAGTGGACCAACGTCATGTTCAACGGCGGCATCTTCAAGTACGACCCGGTGCACGATCCGAATGCCACGCGCATGTTGCAGGCGAAGCCGGGCGAGCGTGTTCGCATCCACTTCGTGAATGCCGGCGCGAACGAGTTCTCTTCGTTCCATCCGATCGCGGGAATCTGGGATCGCGTGTATCCCAGCGGCAACCCGAACAACGTGCTGGTCGGTCTGCAGACGTACGTAGTCGGGCCCGGCGACGCCGCGGCGTTCGACATCATCTCGCCGATCGAGGGTGCGAATGCCATCGTTACGCATTCGCTTCGTCAGGCGCTGACGGGCGCGATCGCGGTTCTGCAGTTCACCAAGGACGCGGATCCTAAAATGGGCCGCGGCGACAACATTCTCGTGAGATGAAGCGGCAGGGCGGTGCGTTGCACCGCCCTTTTTGCGGAGCGTGTCGTGGCCCCACCCAAGCTGAAACTCTTACTCGTGGCTGCGGCGGTAGTGCTCAGCGCCGTCGCCACCGTGTTGGTCGCGCAATCACGTCAAACGCGGGAACAGCCGACGCATGCGGCTCATGCGGACGAGTCCGCCGGGTGGTATTGCCCGATGCATCTGCATGTGACCTCGGACCATGAGGGGTCATGTCCCATCTGCGGAATGGACCTCGTGCAGAAGACGGGGGAGCCTGCGAGCACTCACACTGGAGCGGTTTCCATCACGCCGCAAATGCAGGCGCGCCTGGGTGTGGTGACGCACTCCATTCAGCCAGTCGATTTCAGTCCATCCGCGGCGGTGGCTGCGCAAGTGGTCGCTGACGAGCGTCGCGCCGTGACGCTTTCGCCCAAAGTAGAAGGCTGGATCAGCCGCCTGGGGGTGGCCGGAATCGGGCAGCCCGTACGTGCGGGACAGGTGCTGTACGAGATCTACTCGCCGGAGCTGCAGCAGCGACAGAAAGACTACATAGATCTGCTTACGCGCAGAGATTCACTGCTCGCAGCGAAGGGCGGGGAGTCCGGCATGACTGTCGGCAACACTGCGCCGGACCTCATGCTTGCAAGCGTTGCGCGCGAGCGCTTCCGGGTGCGCAATCGTCTGATTGCCGCGGATGTTCCTCTTTCCGTGCTGGATGACCTCGAACGGTTTCGGCGTGTCCAGGATGTGGTTCCGGTGTTGGCTGCGTACGACGGCGTGATTACCGGCATCGGCGCTCGCGAAGGCGCCTTCGTGCGGCCTGGCGAACTCGTCGTGAGTTACGCCGACCGGCACGCAGCCTGGGCCGAGATCATTCTTACTCCAGATCTGCTGGGCCAGATTCGACTCGGCGATAGGGTCGAGCTGCACTCGACGTTCGATCGAGATACGACGATGACGTCGTCGCTCGATCCGGCGCTTGCGGTGGTCGACCCGATATCGAGGACCGCACGAATTCGCGTGCCGCTCGCGGCTACGGCAAATCGATTCCTGCCAGGAACGCTGCTGGATGGCGAGATCAAGATGACGGCCAGGCGTTCGCTGGCCGTTCCCGTGGATACGGTATTGCGCACGGGACGAGGGGACTTCGTGATCGTGGCGGAGTCGGAGAATCATTTCCGCCCGGCGCCGGTGCGGCTCGGTGCGGAGAGCGGCGATCGCATCGAGGTGCTGGAAGGGCTGAGCGCCGGACAGACCGTGGTTGCCAACGGTCAGTTCATGCTGAGTGCCGAAAGCTCGCTGCAGTCGTCCTGGAACAGATTCGCAGCGGCGACGCCGCACGGCAAGCCTGCCGACGTCGAGCTCGCGACAATGCAGTCGCCCGATCACTCGCACCACTCAGGCCACTCGGATCACTCGGTCCAGCCGGATCACTCTGACCCCTCGGATCATTCAGGTCACTCAGCCCATTCAGAGCATTCAGAGCACTCAGGGCACTCAGGGCACTCAGACCCAATCCAGCCCGACCACGCGAACCACGAGGGTCACTCGGATCAATCGAACCAAACCGATCAGCCCGATCACTCTAACCACGGTCACGAGCATCATGTCGACTGAGGTTGCCGCGGCTCCTGCGCGCACGCGGCACGCATCATGATCGAGCGCATCATCGACTGGGCTCTGAGCTTTCGCGGCTGGATCCTCTGCGGCGCGTTGGTGCTTGCGGCTGTTGCCGGCTTCGCAGCGCAGCGTCTGAAGCTCGATGCGCTCCCGGATCTCTCGGACAATCAGGTCATCGTCAGGGCGGCTTTCCCGGGGCAGCCGCCCCAGCTCGTCGAAGACCAGCTCACCTATCCGCTCACCACGGCGCTGCTGGGGTTGCCGGGCGCGACCACGGTGCGTGGGATTTCCATGTTCGGCGAGGCCTACGTGTACGTGGTCCTGTCCGACGAAGTCGATGCGGACTCGGTTCGCTCCCGGGTGCTGGAGCGGCTCAGCCAGCTGGCTCCGGCACTGCCGCCGGGGGCGACGACTTCGCTGGGCCCGGATGCATCCGGTGTCGGCTGGATCTTCCAGTACGCATTGCTTTCGAAGGGCGGCGACGTGGCGCCGGACAGACTGCGCGCGTTGCAGGAGTTCGTGATCAAACCTGAGCTGCAGAGCGTTCAAGGTGTCGCCGAAGTCGCCACGGTAGGAGGAGCGGCTCGTCAGTTGCAGATAGAAGTCGACTCGAATCGGCTCACGGCGCTCGGTCTTTCCGCCGAACAGATCACGCAGGCCGTGCGCAACGCCAATCAAGCGGCAGGCGGGGGCGCTGTCGAACTCGGACGACAGCGAGTACTGATCACCGCGGATGCCAGGGTGCGCTCGCGCGAGGACCTGCTGGACATTCCCATTGGCAGCGATGCCAACGGCGCCGTGCTGAGGCTGCGTCAGGTTGCCAACGTGAGCTACGGGCCGGCGCCGCAGCAGGGCGTCACGGACATGAACGGAGCTGGCCCCGTCGTCAGCGGCATCGTCGTCATGCGCAAGGGCGAGCATGCCGATCAAGTCGTCGCTCGCGTCAAGTCGGCAATCGAGGGCCTGAGTGCGGCGCTGCCGGCGGGTGTCGAGCTCGTCACGACGTATGACCGCACCAAGATCATTCACGATGCGGTGAGATCCCTTGGCTGGCGGCTGTTGGAAGAGGGCGTCGTCGTTGCATTGGTCTGTGGTGCCTTCCTTTGGCGCGTCCGTTCGGCGCTCGTCATCATCGTGACGTTGCCCGTCGGCCTGCTGTGCGCGCTGGCGCTGCTCCAATGGCAGGGCGTCACGGCCAACATCATGTCTCTCGGCGGTCTTGCGATTGCCATCGGTGCGATGGTCGATGCTGCCGTCGTCATGGTCGAGGCGCTGCATCGAAAGCTGGAGCTGCGTCAGGGGGAGGGCGCCTCGCACGTCCAGCTCGTGCGGGAGACGGCCCGTGAGGTGGGGCCGGCACTGTTCTTCTCGCTGCTGGTGATCACGCTGTCGTTCCTGCCGGTGCTGTTCCTGCAGGGTCAGGAAGGCAAACTGTTCTCTCCGCTGGCGCTGACCAAGACCTACGCGATGGCGGCGGCGGCATTGCTGTCGATCACGCTCGTTCCGGTACTCATGGGGATTTTCATCAAGGGGCCGATTGCCTCCGAGGCGCGCAATCCGCTCAACCGATGGTTGATGCGCGCTTATCGCCCGACGCTCGAAGCGGTGGTGGAGCGACCGCGTACGATGCTCGTGCTCGCTGCCGTCGTGAGTCTGTCGATACTGTTCCCGCTGACGCAGATGGGCCGGGAATTCATGCCGCCCCTGGATGAGGGCGACCTGCTGTACATGCCGACGACGCTTCCCGATGTCTCGCTCGATGAGGCGGCAGAGATATTGCGGGTTACGGACGATCTGATCCGGCAGATGCCGGAAGTGGCCATGGTTCACGGCAAGGCGGGGCGCAGCGACTCCGCGACCGATCCGGCGCCGCTGTCGATGCTGGAAACCACCATTCTGCTCAAGCCACGCTCGCAGTGGCCGGAGCAGATTTCCACGCGTGAGCTCATTCGTCGCCTGGATGAGCGGGTGAGGCTTGCAGGCCTTACCAATTCGTGGGGGTTTCCGATCCGCACGCGCATCGACATGCTTGCGACAGGTGTGCGGACCCCACTGGCGCTGCGCATCTCCGGTCCTGATCTTGAGCACATCCAGGCGTTGAGCGAGCACGCAGAGGAGGTGCTACGTGGCGTGGAGGGCGTTCGTGCGGCGTTCGCCGAGCGTGCTACCTCGGGCCGATTCCTCGAAGTCGAGATCGACCGCGCGCGCGCGAGCCTCTACGGAATTCAGGCTTCGGATGTGACTCAGCTCATCGGGGGAGCAGTGGGAGGAGCGCCCATCGATACGCTGAGTGTTGGGCGTGAGCGCTATCCCGTCGTGGTGCGTTTTGCACGTGCGCAGCGCGATTCGCTTCAGGCCCTGGAGAGACTGCCGATTCGTACGGCATCCGGGGCGACTGTCGCGTTGTCGCAGGTTGCGAACGTGCGCGTCGTCGATGGCGCCATGGAAATCAAGAGTGAGAATGCGCGTCCCGTGGGATTCGTGCTCCTCGATCTGGAAGATCGAGATATCGCGGGCGTGCTCGAACGCGCACAGGAAGCGTTGCAGGGCGCCAGCCTGCAAGAGACGGGCTACTCACTGAGCTGGGTCGGCCAGTACCAGCGCTTGCAGTCCGCCACGACCCGGCTGATCGGCATCAGTCTGATCACACTGCTTGCTGTCACGGTGATCCTGTACTGGCACTTCCGCTGCTGGAAGCGTGTCGCCCTGGTGCTCGGAAGCATGCCGTTTGCCGCCAGCGGTGCCGCCTGGGTCACCTACCTTCTGGGCTACCAATGGTCGTTCGCGACGGCGGTAGGATTCCTGGCGCTTGCCGGTGTCGCAGCCGAGTTCTGTGTGGTCATGCTGCTCTATCTCGATCAGGAGGCCAAGGCATTGTCGGGTCTCACCGCCGCCGCCTC
>Ga0182747_1000928_pt1 | contig 24487 bp, 22 predicted proteins | sample eDN3rd30CBELigBY_FD_128526 | JGI IMG/M metagenome (GOLD analysis project Ga0182747, IMG submission 128526) | Enriched backyard soil microbial communities from Emeryville, California, USA - eDNA 3rd pass 30_C BE-Lig BY (version 2) (version 2) | ecosystem: Environmental > Terrestrial > Soil >...
CCAGCGCAACTTCCGCGGCATGGGGCAGGAGCTGCGCACCTCGGTCAATTATTCGAGCTATTCCAAGTCGGTCAATCTGGGCTTCACCGAGCCTTATCTGTTCGACAAGAATATCGCGCTCGCCGCCGATGTTTTCCGGCAGGATCTGAACGCCTTCAACTATAATTTCGATAACAGCCGCAACACCACCTACAGCCAGGTGCGCACCGGTTTCCAGGTGCGTGCGGGCGTGCCGATCACCGAATATCTCTCGGCGCAGGTTCGTTACGGCCTGTCGTTCGACAATGTGTCGCTCGATCCGGGCATCTATTTCAGCGACCGGCAGCATCCGGGAATTAACGAGTGCGATCCGCTCCTCGCTGGCCAGTATCTGTGCGACGCGATCGGCAAGCGCACGACCTCGTCCATCGGCTATTCGCTGATCTACGATACGCGCGACAACCGCATCCGCCCCACGCGCGGGCACAGCTTCACCTTCCAGCAGGATTTCGCCGGGCTGGGCGGCAACGTCCAGTATCTGCGCAACCGGCTTTCGGCCGATAAATATTGGTCGCTCGGCAAGGGCTTCGTTTTCTCGCTCAAGGGCGAGGCGGGCTATATCAAATCATTCGAGAAGGCCGCTGGCGAGTTCAGCGATCCGGTGCGTCTGGTCGACCGCTTCTTCCTCGGCGAGCCGCAGATGCGCGGCTTCGATATTCGCGGTGTCGGCCCGCGCATCATCCGCAAATATTATCAGTTTGACGAGAATGGCAATCCGACCGGCTTCAATGAAGATCGCTCACAATGGTCGGATGATGCGCTCGGCGGGCGGGCTTATTATGTCGGCCACGCGGAGCTGGAAATTCCGCTCGGCGCCGGTGCGCGTGACCTCGGGCTGCGCCCGTCCATCTTCATGGATGTGGGCGCCGTCTTTGGCGTGCGGCGGCCAGACCTGATTGATGAACCCGGGGCGATCAGCTTCCCGATCTATGATGCCAATGGCCTGCGCCAGTGCGTGACGCCGGCAACGGAGACCACGCCGGGGGGCGTCGCCTCGATCCCCAACGGCACGGAGTGCCCCGCGGGCACGAACCTCTATTCCAAGGCGACGGTCGGCGGGTTCAAGGAGTTCTTTCTTGGTGATACGCCCAAGCCGCGCGTCTCGGTGGGTGTTGGCGTGAACTGGAATTCGCCCTTCGGTCCGTTCCGGATCGATGTCGCCAAGACCCTGCTCAGCGTCGACGGTGACGATACCAAGCTTGTGACATTCAACATAGGGACACAATTCTGATGCGCATTTCGATTTTTTCGGCCGTCGCACTCGCGTCGGCTTCGGCTGTGGCTCTGACGGCCGCTGTTCCTGCCGCCGCGCAGGTCAAGCAGGCGATCGCGGTCGTCAATGTCGATCAGGCCGTGGGGCAGTCGACCGCCGCGACCACGGCAACCCAGCAGATGCAGACGACCTACAAGGCGAATATCGACCAGATCAATTCGCGCCAGACGGCCCTGCAGACCGAGCTGAAGCAGAAGCAGGATGCCTTGCAGGCAGCCGTCACGGCGGCTGGCGAGAAGCCCACGGCCGCGCAGCAGACCCAGTTGCAGACGCAATATACCGCGCTGCAGCAGCGCGCGCAGGAGGCGCAGGCCGAGTTGCAGCAGCTCGAGCAGCCGATTTCACTCGCCCGCGCCTATGTGCTGGAGCAGATTGGCGACAAGCTGGATGACGCCCTGCGTAACGTCATGACCAAGAACAAGATCGACCTGCTGGTGAAGGCGGCGGCGGCTGAAGCCTTCCAGCCGGGCGCCGATGTCACCAACATGCTGGTCCAGGAGCTCAACGTGCTGGTGCCGTCTGTCAGCATCACGCCGCCGGCCGGCTGGCGTCCGGGCGGTCAGCAGCAGGGTGCGGCACCGGCCGCGGCTGCGCCGGCACCGGCCGCAACCACGCCACCGGCCCGGCCGCAGGGCCGCTGATCGGCATGAGTGCGGATCAGGGGGAGGGCGCCGAAACGACCGGCGCCCTCGATATCCGTCGGATCATGGCGGCGCTGCCGCATCGCTATCCGCTATTGCTGGTCGATCGGGTGATATCGATGGTTCCCAAGACCTCGATTCACGCGGTCAAGGCCGTCTCGATGAACGAGCCGTTTTTCCAGGGGCATTTTCCGGGCCGGCCGATCATGCCCGGCGTGCTCATCGTGGAAGCGCTGGCCCAGGCGGCGGGCATTCTCGCGGTCGAGTCGATGGGGCTCGCCGGCAGCGGCAAGCTCGTCTACTTCATGGGCATCGAGGGCGCCAAGTTCCGCGCCCCGGTCGAGCCGGGCCACATGCTGGACCTGCATGTCGAATTCACCCAGCTGCGCGGGGCGGTGTGCAAATTCTCGGGCAAGGCCAGCATCGCGGGCAAGCTTTGCGCCGAAGCACAGTGCGTCGCCATGATCGCAGATCCGCCGAAGGATTGAGCGGCCGGAGCGGGCGAGGGGAAGCCCTCGCTTGCTTTCATCCGATCTTGCCGGGCGTTGATCCGCGCACTTGCCTTTCTGCGAGGCCCACGTTAAGGGCCGCGCTTCCCTGACACTCCCAGGCTGGTCGGAAACCAGCCATTTCTGGAGCATTGACCATGAAAAAAGACGGCCATCCCGAATATCACTTCATCACCGTCCAGATGACCGACGGCTCCAGCTTCCAGACCCGCTCGACCTGGGGCAAGGAAGGCGACACGCTCGCGCTGGATATCGACCCGACGTCGCACCCCGCCTGGACGGGCGGCAATCAGCGTCTGCTCGATGCCGGTGGCCAGGTGGCCCGCTTCAACAAGCGCTTTGGTGGTCTTACGCTCAAGAAGAGCTGAACACTCCACAGTGGAAAATTGGCAAGGGCTCCGGTTTCCGGGGCCCTTTTCACAGGTGCGGCGCTTCAACGGGCCGACCCTGACAGCCCGGTGGCGCTCTCCGGCGTCTTTCCGATAGGCGTGCGCCTGCAGCCGCCCCGCCCGAAATCATGCCGAACATCGCGGCCCCGCGCTTCCCGGTCGTGGCCATGGCTCTTGTGCAGGCGCTGCACCCACGCGGGCAGCGGCGCGTCCTCAGCCCCGGAAGGCCGGCCACGGGTGATGGACGTTAATCACCTGTCCATGAGATATTAATCGTCCGCTCAGGGCATTGTCATCAGCCGCCATTGCTTTTGATCCGAGCATTCCTGATCATGCCCGCGACTGACCCGGATGCCCAATCACCGGTCCGCCCCCGGGCTATAATCTGCCTTTCCCCTTCTCGATTGGCCTGACGCAGGGCAGCATGGCGTTTGCATCGGAGAAAGCAGAGACGATCATGGCGACCAACTCCAATCCAGGTTCGATGCGCGCTGCCTACGGCATGATTGGCCGCGCCTGTCATCGGGGCGTGACGTTGCGCTTTTAGGAAATCGAGGGCATCCATGTTGTGGAATGGAAAGGCGGATGATTGGGCGTCCTCCGCTTCAATCTTGAACGATCAATAGTTTTGGCAAAGACCACAGGGGAGATGATGATGAGGAGGAATAGTTTATGGCGGGTCGGCTTGTCAGCCATGATCTTCGGTTTCGCCATGCCGGCGAGCACGAGTGCTTTGGCGCAGAAAGACCCCGAGCCGGTCTGTCAGCGCGCCTGTCTTGAAAAATGGGTGGATGATTATCTGGTGGCGATGCGGGACGGCAAGGTCGATCCCAAATTGTTCGCAAGGGACCTTAAATTCACCGAAAATGGCGTGCAATTGCCCTTCGGCAATGAAGGGCTGTGGCTGACGATGAGCGGCCTTGGCAAATATAAATTCTACGTGCCGGACATCGAGACGCAGCAGGTTGCCTTCATCGGCACGGTGCTGGAGGAGGCCTCGGCGTCCGCAGCCGGTGGCCCCGCCAAGGAGCGGCTGGTGGCGGTCGCGCTGCGGCTGAAAATCGCGGACAACAAGATCACCCAGATCGAACAGCTGGCGATCCGGCCCGACAATACCAATAGCTCCGGCAATGGTGACGGTCCGGCCTGGCCGCCAGTCGGTGAGGCCGTGGAGGCCATGGGCGCGCCGCATCCGATGTTCCGGGAGGCCATTCCGCAGGGCGAACGGGCCAGCCGCGAGGAGTTGGTCAAGACCGCCAACTATTATTTCACCGGGCTGCAGCGGAACGACGGCAAGGGCTATTACCCCTTCACCGACGACTGTGACCGCTTCGAAAATGGCATGGATACGCTGGCCAATGTGCTGGACCCGGATACCGGAAAGCGCGGCCGGATGACGTGCAAGAAGCAGTTCGAAACATCGTATAAGGGCATTGTATCGCGGATCAGGGACCGGCGGTTCGTCGCCGTCGACCGGGAGCGGGGCATCGCGTTCGCCTTCGTCGCCTTCGATCACAACAAGATCAGCTGGACCTGGCAGATGGCCGAACTGTTCAAGATCGAAAAGGGGCAGATCCGCCGTATCGAGGCGGTGTTCCACCGCGCGCCCTATGGCATGGGCTCCGGCTGGGGCACCTATGAGCAGGATATCTCGGAGGAGATTCAGAGCATCCGCTGAGCGGCTGCCTGCTGACGTCATTCGCGCCCGGTCCATCTCTGGCCGGGCGCGAGGTCGCGCGCCGGTCCCGCCGGGGCGAGGCGCCCCGTGCGGGAGGCAGGGTCGTGTCGATCCGCCTTAGGGCCGATCCCAGATATCGGACCGCATGCCATAGGGCACGGTGTTGATCACGGCCTCGACCTGATCGATCTTGCCCTGGTCGATCTGGAAGATCTCCGCGATCTGGAAGGTGAGCGGCGCGCGGAAGGGGGAGGGGACCGTTTTGCCATTGGTGAGCGGGAGATCGCGCACGGCGCCGGTGTGGTCCCAATAGCTGAAACTCAGCACCAGTCCGCGCTCACGGTCGACAATCGGATAGCGGCGGTCCCGGATGCCCGTGACGAACGCATAGAAGCCGCTGCGCTGCTGCGCTTCGCAGCCGAGCATCAGCGCGTCGAACGATTCCCGACCGGGGCGGGCTGTCTTCAGGTTCGTCGTCTGACCGCCATTTTCAATCCGCTCGCAGGTCTTTGCAAAGGGCGCGCTGCTCTTGCCGGTGCTGCCCTGAAGGTTGGCGAAATAAGCGTCGGCGATGCGGACCAGATCGTCGCGGGTCATTTGCTCGCGGCCGGGCACGGTGCGGAGGAACTGGGAGCGGGGAACGCCGCGTTCTTCCATCCGCTGCCCCGGATTGGCACCCGAGACGCTGCCGGTTCCGCCGCGGGCCACCACGGTTTCGATCTCCGTGATCTTCTGTTCGCGGATGGCGAGGCGCAACGCCATATAGACCGGCTTCCCGTCTTCCATCATCGTGCCGATGAAGCCGGCCTGACCGCTCTGCGGGTCGATGGCAGAAAGCCGGTAGCGGCCGCGCGCCGTCGCCGTTTGCCACAACCCGTCCCAGACGGGGCGTTCGACGCCATTTTCCGTTGCCCTAAGATTGGCGTCGAGCGGCAGCTTGCCAATGTCGTTCGCGGCCATGGCGTCGAGCGTGCGGTCGAGCAGGTCTTCCAGGCAGGCCCGATCGCAGGTGGCCGGCACCGACCAGGAGGCGGGATTGAGTGGAGCGGCGGCCGCCGACCCGGTGGTGAGACTGGCCGACGCAAGCGCGGCGGCGGTGATGATAGAGCGCATGATTTTCATCCTTGATAAAGAGCGTTAGCCGGTCGGCTTGCGGCCGCACGCCTCGCGGACGCGCGGCGTGGCCGGTTCCGTCACAACGTCGCGGCTGTCGATAATGTCGTCTGGGAATAGCCGGGCGTGGGCGTCACCAGCCGGCCTTTGATCCATAAGGCACGACGGTCATGATCGCCTCGATCGCGACGATCTTGCCATTCTTGACCTTGAACAGTTCCGCCACCGGGGTGGTGAAGGGACGGATGGCCGCCGGCGACATCGGTCTGGTGGTGCCATCCTTGGCCTTCGCCTCGAGAATGTCGCCGGGCTGATCAAAGTGGAACACGCCGAAGACGAGGCCCCGTGTTTCGTCGACCACCAGATAACGGCGTGGCGACACGGACTGGATGTAGGCGGTGGTTCCCCCGTTGAACTGGTCCTTGCAGCGTTGCAGGGGACGCGGCGCGCCGCCATCCGGCGTCGTGCCGACACGCGTCTGCTTGCCTTCCACGCCGGCGGTGGTGATGCCGTTCTCAATGCGGAAGCAATCGTCGTGGAAAGCCACGCTGTCGCCATCGCCGGAGGCCAGGCCGTCGAAATAAGGGTCGACGGCGGCGATCAACTGCTGGCGGGTCGGGCGATCACCCGGCGCGAGCTTTTCGGACCAGATCGGGTCGAGCGTCAGGCCCTTGGTGTTGATGAAGCTGGAGGATTGTCGCCGCTGCACCAGCGCCTCGGCTTCCTTCACCCTGCCGCCCTCGATCTTGAGCCGGAGCGTCAGCAACTGCTCGATGCCGTTTTCGCTGATGTTCGCGAACATGGCGATCTGCCCGGCATCATCATCGGCGATCACATGGCGATAATCACCAAGGCCGGAATAAGTGCGCCACAGGCCTGCGTTGAAGGGCAGTTCGATGCCGTTCTCGGTATAGCGAGCGCCGGTGGCGAGCGGGGCTGCCGCTGCGTCATGGGCAGCCATGGCGGCGAGATAACGGTCGAGCACGCCGGTGAGGCAGGCGTCGCCGCAGCCGGCCACATCTTTCGCGGTGGTCAGGCTGTCGGTCACGACCGGTGCTGCACCTGCGGGAGAAAAAACGAGCGCTGATACGCACGCGACCAGAACCGCTTTGAAATTCGTTGCCTTCATGCTTGTCCTCACCTGGATTATGCCGGCTTTTGCCAGCTCATTATCTTGTTGTTGCGCCCATGTTCCGGTTCGAGTGCCGACTTTCAGAACATGTCGATCCGTGCCGGCGTCATGGGGTGACGCCATGCGGCATGGAGGGCGCGTTTGGCATATCGGGCAGAAAACGGCAACCATGGGAAAGGCTGGACCTGGCCCGTGGAAACCCCTTTTTTTGAGGGGCAATCCGTTTTCGGGGGGCTATTATGTCGCGATCATGACCGTCATGCCGGAGATTGAAGACGCCTGAAGAGCGATTGTCATTTTCATGTCATTTTGACCACAAGCCAATAGACTCATGAAAAGATCCTTGTGGAGAGGCGATCGATACCAGTCCGCTATTGGGAAACTTTCCGTATATCGGGCCGTTTCCATCGGTGGATAGCCGGGCGCAACTTTGCCCGGTGGAACATATATGAAGCGTTCGGGTTGACAATGTTGCATCGCAAGCGCAAGCGCGCCGCAGTCGGCTCGAATCGTCGATGATCAGGAAAGCCAAACGAACAATGCCAAGCGACAGTAGTCGATTGTCCATGCCGCTGAGAGCCGCCGTCCGAGCCTGATCGTTTCAGTCTCGCCGGGTGCTGATCAGCGGCATCCAAAAGAGGTGAGACATGAGCAAAATGCCCCCCGTCCATCGGGGACTGCGTCCTTTTTCGCGCCTGTTGCGTCTGGGCGGGCCGAACCCGGCCGATATCATGACATTCTTGCTGCTGGCGGGACTGGCCGTGCTCGTCATTCGCGGGGCCGAGGGCATGGCGGAGCCGTTGTCGCAGCTGCGCATCACGCCGGTCGCGCTCGATCCGTGGAACCTGCCCGGCTATGCACTGCGCACCACGCTGCGCATGTTCGCGGCGTTGTTTGCCTCGCTTGTGTTCACGCTCGTCGTGGCGACACTGGCGGCGCGCAGCCGCCGGGCCGAGCAGATCATCGTGCCGGCGCTGGACATTCTCCAGTCCGTGCCCATCCTCGGCTTCCTCACCTTCACCGTGACCTTCTTCATGGGGCTGTTCCCGGGCCAGCAGCTGGGCGTCGAGCTGGCGGCGATCTTCGCGATCTTCACCAGTCAGGCGTGGAACATGACGTTCAGCTTCTATCAGTCGCTGCGTTCGATTCCGTCCGATCTCGACGAGGTCGCGCGCGGTTTCGGCCTGTCGCCGCTGCGCCGGTTTCTCCGGCTCGACCTGCCCTTTGCCACGCCCGCGCTGGTGTGGAACATGATGATGTCCATGTCGGGCGGCTGGTTCTTCGTGGTCGCCTCCGAGGCGATCACCGTGGGCAAGACGACCGTGGCGCTGCCCGGCATCGGATCGTGGCTGGCGCTGGCGATCGAGCGGAGCGATTTTGCCGGCGTCGGCTGGGCCGTCGGCGCGATGGCGGTGGTGATCTTGCTCTATGACCAGCTCGTCTTCCGCCCGGTGGTGGCCTGGGCGGACCGGTTCCGCTTCGAGCAGACGGCCAGCGCCGAGCGGCCGCGCTCCTGGGCCTATGATCTGTTCCGCCGCGCGCGGCTGCTGCCGCTGCTTCTCGCGCCGCTGACCAGCCTTGGCCCGCTGTTGCTCATGCTCGATCCGGGCGGGCGGGGGCTGCGCGCGGGGAAGGGCAGGGCGCCGAGCCGGATCGGTGACTATCTGTGGCGGGCGCTGGTCGCCGTGGCGGTGATCGGCGCGGTCTGGACGATCGTGGATTATGTCACGCGGACGCTGAGCTGGGGCGATGCGCTGGACGTGGCGGGCCTGGCCTGCCTGACGATGCTGCGGGTCATGGCCCTGATCGTGGTCGCCAGCCTGATCTGGGTGCCGGTCGGCGTGTGGATCGGCTTGCGGCCGCAATGGGCCGAGCGGCTCCAGCCGGTCGCGCAGTTTCTGGCCGCCTTTCCGGCCAATGTGCTGTTTCCCTTCGCCGTCATCGCCATCATCCACTGGCGCCTCAGCCCGGATGTCTGGCTCTCGCCGCTGATGATCCTCGGCACGCAATGGTATATCCTGTTCAACGTCATTGCCGGGGCGAGCGCGATCCCCACCGATCTGCGCGAGGCGGCCGGCATGTTCCGGGTGAAGGGCTGGCAATGGTGGCGGCAGGTCGCGATCCCCGGCATTTTCCCTTATTATGTCACCGGCGCGCTGACGGCGGCGGGCGGATCATGGAATGCCAGCATCGTGGCGGAGACCGTCTCCTGGGGCGATCGCACGCTGCATGCCGCCGGGCTCGGCTCGTTCATCGCGGATGCCACGGCGGCGGGCGATTATCCCCGCGTGGCGCTGGGCATCGCGATGATGTCGATCTTCGTCATTGCCTTCAACCGGCTGCTCTGGCGGCCGCTCTATGCCTTTGGCGAGCGCCGCCTGCGCCTCGCCTGACCATCTGCTGAAAAAGGAGCCTTGACCATGGCCACCCTCGCACCCTCCCGTCCGCTGGTTGAACTGACGGCCGTCCGCCACGCCTATGGCAAGGGGCATGGGCAGATGCTCGTGCTCGACGATGTCAATCTCACGCTCAACGAGAGCGAGATTGTCGGCCTGCTCGGCCGCTCCGGCTCGGGCAAATCCACCTTGCTCCGCGCGATCGCCGGGCTGCTCGCGCCGAGCGAGGGCGCGGTGCGGTTCGTGCCGGATGACGCCGGCCGCGCGCCCAGCGTGAGCATGGTGTTCCAGACGTTTGCGCTGTTCCCTTGGCTCACCGTTCTCCAGAATGTCGAGCTGGGGCTGGAGGCGCTCAAGGTGCCGGCCGAGGCCCGCCGCACCCGCGCGCTGGCGGCGATCGACATGATCGGCCTCGACGGCTTTGAAAACGCCTATCCCAAGGAGCTGTCCGGCGGGATGCGCCAGCGTGTCGGCCTGGCGCGCGCGCTCGTTGTCGATCCGTCGCTGCTGCTGATGGACGAGCCTTTCTCCGCGCTCGATGTGCTGACCGCCGAGACGCTGCGCACCGACCTGCTCGACCTGTGGTGCGAGGGGCGGATGCCGATCAAGGCGATCCTGATGGTCACCCATAATATCGAGGAAGCGGTGCTGATGTGCGACCGCATTCTCGTCTTCTCGTCCAATCCGGGGCGGATCGCGGCCGAGATCAGGGTCGACCTGCCGCAACCGCGCGATCGGCTTGATCCCGCCTTCCGCGCGCTGGTCGACGATATCTATGTGCGGATGACCGCGCGGGCGGTCGCCACGCCGGTCAGTGAGGGGTATTTCCCGGGGACCGGCATCGACATGGTGCTGCCCCGTGTCTCGACCAACAGCCTCGCCGGGTTGATCGAGGAAGTGGACGGCACCCCGTTTGACGGGCAGGCGAGCCTGGCCGATCTGGCGGTTTCCCTCAAGCTTGAGGTGGATGCGCTGCTGCCGATGGCCGAGACGCTGCAATTGCTGCGCTTTGCCGAGCTGACCGGCGCCGACCTCAAGCTGACGCCGGACGCGCGGCGTTATGCGTCAGCCGATGTCGATACGCGCAAGGGCATGTTCGCGCAGGCGCTGCTCGCCCATGTGCCGCTCGCGCAGCATATCCGCCGCATTCTGGATGAGCGCCCGGGCCGCACCGCCCCGGCGCGCCGGTTCCGCGACGAGCTGGAGGATCATATGCTGCCGGATTATGCGGAGATGACGTTGCGGACGGTCACCCATTGGGGCCGCTATGCCGAGATTTTCGCCTATCATGAGGATGCCGACCAGTTCAGCCTGGAGGACCCCGTCTGATGCGCGCGCTCTGGAAGGAGGCGGCCGCGGCGCTGGCGCTGCTGGCCGCGGGTCCGGCGCTGGCGGCCGGCGGCGCTCATGTCATCGATGACTCCGAGGTCGAGACGCCGGGCACCTGTCATGTCGAAAGCTGGATCACGCGGAACAGTGGCGAGAGCGGGCTGGTCAACAGCGCGCCGGCCTGCACGACCAAGGCATGGCCCCATATCGAGCTGGGCGGGTTCGTCATGCATGACTGGACCGCCGATGCGAGCACCACGCTGATCGGGCTGTCGCCCAAATTCTCGCTCCGCTCGGAGAGCACGGGCCTCGGCATCGGCGTGACGACCAATCTCGGTTTCAACGTCGATCGCAGCCGGCTGGAAACGGGAGCCGTCATCATGCCGCTGACCCTGGATGTCGGCAAGCGCGTGCGGGTCAATCTCAACGGGGGCTGGGCCTGGGCGCGAACGAGTGATTACAGCCTGTTTGTCGGCGGCCAGGTCGAATTCGCGATGACGCCGACTCTCGGCCTGATGGGGGAAGTGTTCACGCATGATACCGGCAAGGCAGGCGGTCAGACCGGTCTGCGCTGGATGAGCGATCACGGCCGGATGAATCTTGATGTCCTCGTCGGGCGCTATGCGGACGGGACCACGCCCACGGCGGTCACGATCGGCCTGAGTATCCGCCGTTGAGGGGGCATCGTCGAACCGGTCGAGAAGGGGTCGATCGAGGCGCAACGCGAGCGTCTGGTCAATCCGCGGTTCCGGCGGGATGGGTTCGCTGAGCAGATGTCTCATCTCGACCGCCGCCGTGCCATGACCGAACCGATGATCACCCGTGCCGAGACCGTAAAACTGGCTATGCCGCGCCGCGACAAGCCGCACCACGGCGTGCCGGATCTGGCTTATCGGCATGCCGCGCGATCGGGAAACGGGCCAGAAGCTGATTCGCCGGTCATTGGCAACACTGGCGCGCAAGCGAATGGAGGAGGAGTTCGAGAACCAGTGGAAGCGCATGCTCGGCCACCAGAAGGCGAGCACGTCGGACCTTTAAGCCTTGTTTGAGCCCGGAAATCTCGGCCGCGCCCTAGCTGTAACCGAGGAAGTCGAGGCTCTGGCGCCGGGGGCATTCAAACCACTCACCGGAGCGGCACCGGAGTTCAAAGTTATCGCTGGAGGCAAGAATCGCTGAAAACCTTGGTGCACCCGACACGATTCGAACGTGTGGCCTCTGCCTTCGGAGTGCAGGGATAGCGGGCAGTTGCGGACACAACCGGACGTTGAAAGTCCTGTAAATCAGCTATTTCCTATCCGCACTTGTCCCGATGCATCCCCTAATGTATTTCGTACGCATTCCGTACGAAACAAAAAGGACGGCTGGCGATGGCACTGGATTTGAGCAAGGTTGGCGAGCGGGAGCGGCTCAAAGCGCAGCGCGAACCGCACTGGCAACGGCTGCGCGCCGGATGCTTTCTTGGCTTTCGCCCCTCCAAGCGCGGCGGCAAGGGAACATGGATTGCCCGCGCCTATGACGAGGATGCAGGCAAGTATCGGCTGAAGGCGCTAGGCGACTTCGGGACGCTGCCGGGCAATGAGATGTTTGCCGCTGCAAAAAAGGAAGCCGAGCGGCTGGCCGATCTGGTCGAGACGGGCGGCGAAGTGCGCTCCAAGATGGAAACCGTTGCCGATGCCTGCCGGGAATATGCCAAAACGCGCCCTGAGGCCGGGCATCGTTTCCGGCGCTACGTCTATGCCGATCCGATTGCCAAGGTGAAGCTGGACAAGCTGCGCCGTCGCCATGTGAAGGAATGGCGCGAGCGGCTGGAGGCGCAACCGGCACTTGTGAGCCGTCGCAAGGAAGGCGAGGCCATCCACCGAAAGCGCGCGGCTTCCACCGTCAACCGCGATATGGCCGTACTGCGCGCGGCGCTCGCCAAGGTTCTATCGCCCGGCGCGCCGAATAGTGAGGCGGCATGGCAAGAGGCGCTGAAAGCCATTCCCAATGCCAACGGACGGCGCACCCTGTACCTCGATCGCAGCCAGCGCCGGAAGCTGGTGGCAAAGACCGATGCGGAAGCCGCGCCCTTTGTCCGCGCGCTCTGCCTGTTGCCGTTGCGGCCCGGCGCATTGGCGGGGCTTATCGCTGGCGACTTCGACAAGCGCACTGCGGAATTAACCATTGGCAAGGACAAGACGGGCAAGCCCCGGCGCATCCAATTGCCAGCCGAGGCGGCAAACCTGCTTGCGGCTCAGGCCAAGAACAAGCTGCCGGGAGCGCCGCTGTTCATGCGCGCCAACGGCAAGGCATGGGACAAGGAAACGTGGAAGCACCCCATTGCCGCTGCCGTCACCGCTGCGAAGCTGCCGGGCGAGGCAACCGCATACACGTTGCGCCACAGCACAATTACCGACCTTGTGAGCGCCGGGCTGCCATTGCTCACCATCGCGCAAATCTCTGGCACCAGCGCCGAAATGATCGAACGCCATTATGGGCACCTTGCCAGCGATGCAGCGGTGAAAGCCCTTGGAGAACTGGCACTGTGAGCCGCTATCGCTGGCTGCGTCCGATTCGAGCCGTGGAAAGCATGACTTCATTGCCTTCGCTGGATAGCCTGGACTGCGATCAATGCGACAAGCTGCTTTGGGAAGCCATGCAACGGGGCGACATTCGCGCGATGCTTAACGATGTGATCGTCCCGGCAGCACACATTGAAGCGTATCTACTCCTCTATCGCGCGGCCTGTCCCGACCAGCCGCCCTATACGCTCCCGCCAAATTTGGGCGTGAATTATGACGATCTCTGCGCGGTGTTTGACCGCCCAAACCTCGATGACCGAAAGCGTGGCCGTCCGAGACAAGAACATCAGGGTTGGACTGATGACCACAAGCTAGCATTCGAGATGCACAAGATGCTCGCCAGTCCCGATCCAAACAGGCCAAAAAATCCGACGCAAGCGGCGCGCCTACTTGTTGACGCTGGCCGGGTTGCGGGTGCTGGTATACCCGAAAGTTTGGTCAAGCGGTTAGTGAGAGAGTTTCGAAAGCGATACTCTTCATGATCCACTGATTTAAAATCCCTTATTGTCCTTTGCTGCGCGTTCGATCTGCCTGCAAATGGTCAATCCGCAAGCGTCCACCCCAAACCCCGGACGTTGCGGAGAACGATCATGGACACACCGATTGCAGTAACGATTCCCGATGCCGTGAGGCTCTCGGGATGCTCTCGCTCCGCGCTTTATGAGGCGCTGAAGCGCGGCAATCTCACGGCTCGTAAGGCCGGGCGGCGAACGCTAATCAGCTATTCCGATCTCGAAGCCTATCTGGCGAGCCTCCCGACCTATCAGGCGGGAGCATGAGCGATGACTTCACAAATGGAAAACGCCGGGCGGCAACCCGGCGTTCTCTGCAATCAACTTGGCGGCTGGTTGCGTTCCCCCTCTACCGCATCGGACTGGCAGGCTCAAACGCTTTCCTCCCGTTTCCGGCTCTCGCCGTGGATGGCGCGGGATATGGCGCGGCTCTGCTTTGGGGAGGACCGTTGCAATGACTGAGCGGCCCTTTTCCGATCATCGGGCAGCGGCGCTTGCCCTGCTTAACGGCACCAGCCGCCTGAGCCGCAAGGCCGGGCAATTCCTTGGCCAGCTTGCGGTCGATTCCACGCCCATGAGCGATGCGCAGGCCGATTGGCTTGGCAAGTTGCTGGACCGCGCGGGCTTGCCGCCGATGGCAGAGGGAGACGCAGCATGAGCACCTATCCCGATGCACCGGGGCACCGGAACGTGGAAACCTCGATTGCCGCTGCCGATGCCCTTGCTCTCAAGCTGGGGCGGCTCCAGCGCATGGCAGAGGGCGCAATCCGCGATGCTGGCGCGCACGGCCTTACCGCCGATGAACTGGCGGCACGGCTCGATATGGACCGCTGGTCAATCCAGCCGCGCACCAGCGAATTGAAGCGCAAGGGGCTTATCCGTGACAGCGGGCAGCGCAGGCCGAATAGCACCGGCAAGCTGGCCATTGTCTGGATTGCCGCATGATCGCTGCCGCCATGCCCAAGCCGCACAATTGCGCCCGGCATGGCGGCGCTTTGAAACTCCACCGGGATTGCGGTTTCGGTGGAGTTTCAATTGCACCGCTCCTGCCGCAATCGCCCGCAAATCCGCCGATTGCCCGAACTGGCACGGCGCTTGCGATTAGTTACCTTACCTCTGGTGTGGCAGCCCTTTCCGCTGGGGGCACTGGCAGGGGCGGCGCGCGCAACCGTGCCGACCGGGAGAGCCATGCACTGACAGCCACTCAGATTGGCAATCTCAAGGCCGCTGAGCGCCATGCCGAAAAAATCGGGCTGCCGTTCAACCGAATGATCTCGATACACTGGGTAGGCGCTGGAGTGCCCTTGGCGGGCATGGCGAAAGCTACCGGGCGCTTTACCGATCTCATGGCGAAGGCTCTGGCGCGGCATGGCAGCGGGGCGGCATGGCTCTGGACGCATGAGAACGGCGACGGGAAAGGCGGGCACTGTCACATGCTTGCCCATGTGCCTGCCGATCTCGTTTCGCGTCTGACTGCCCTGCAACGGGGCTGGCTTCGCCGGATTACCGGGCAGCCTTACCGGGCGCGCGTGATCCACAGCAAACCGATAGGCGGGCGGCTGGGATTGGAGGTAGGCAATCCCGATCTCTACGCCGTCAATCTGGAGGCGGCGCTTGCCTATGTCCTGAAGGGGGCAAGCCCTGAGGCCGCGTTACAATTCGGCCTGGAGCGGCTGGAACCGGGCGGGCGCGTGATCGGCAAGCGTTGCGGCACCTCCCAAAACATCGGCGCGAAGGCGCGCAAGGCAAAGGACTGACAATGGCGAGAAAACGGAAACCGACAGGGGGCATGGAGCCGAACAACGCGCTCACGGTCGAGCAAACAACTGAGGAAACCGGCGCGCAGGCAATGGCCCGCAAGTTACTCCAGCCGACCTTGAAAAACGCGGCGGCGGCATCGGCTTTCACCGGCAAGATGATGGGCACCGATCTGGAGATGCCGGGCATTGGAGACTACGCGGACCATATCCATGCCGTGACGCATGAGGCAGCGGGCGGCGACATTGCGATGGCCAGCAAGATTCTCGCCGCGCAGGCCGTCACCCTCGATTGCATGTTTGCCGAGCTGGCCCGGCGCGCCGCAATGAACATGGGCGAATACATCAACGCTGCCGAGCGATATGGGCGGCTGGCCCTAAAGGCTCAAAGCAACTGCCGCACGACACTGGAGGCGCTGGCCAAGCTGCACCAGCCGCGCGAACAAACAGTGCGCCATGTGCATGTGAACGAGGGCGGGCAGGCCGTTGTGGCCGATCATTTCCATAATCACACGGGGGCTGCCGAAAATGGCAAATCAGTCAAACAATCCGATGCAACCGGCACGGCTGTCGCAAGCGCCGCGCTGCCTTGCCCGGACGCGGGCGGGAACGGAGTGCCAATCTCCAGCGGTGAAGGGCAAGCGGCGATGCAGGATGCACGGCGGCACCAATCCGGGCGCGCCTGATGGAAACCGCAACGCATGGAAGCATGGTGGGCGATCTGCTGAGTCGATGGCGGCGGCTCGATACCTCAGAGAGATTGCGCGGCTGGTCGAGCGGCTGGATAATTAGTCCACGACACAATCACCGATCATGAGCCTGCCCCTCGCTTGCTCGCTTTGACCGAGTGAGAGGATTCCGCCAACTCCAAGGCTCATGCCTGTAGACATTACCATCTGCCATTCCGGCCAAATCTCGCCTGTCTTGGCAAATGAAAATGTAGTGAAATTCACATTTCCATCGGGCGTCTGACTGCCATCATAAACGGCAGCGATCATGAATCGGTCCCGCTTGCCAACGCTGATGTATCCGTCTGTTGCATCCAGCCCATAGGAGTGAATTTTGAAGCCGTCCGCCCTATACGCCTTTGAGAACGTCTCTCCGGCTGGGATTATATCTATCACACCATCCTCCGAAACGACAAAATCGAGCACTGAACCGCCGTAACCATCACGATAGACGCCACCGAGAGGGCCTTCCCCAGTGCCTGCACCTACTCCCTTTATGTTCCAGCATTTCGCCAAGAGGCGACCGCTCGAATTGCTGTCAATCATTGGCATGGATGGTGCCATGTCACCACGGCCAACCCACACTCCTGACTGAAATAGCCCAGCGTAAATGCTGGTCGGAATCAGAATCGCTGCCGCCCCAATCACAGCGGCAATGTTGAACTTCGACGCGCCCACGTGCTCAACTGGATCAGGAACGGGACCGAACTTGTTTTCTTCCTTATCGCCGCGCCACATCGCGATCAGAAATGGCGCTATAAGGGCCATGCTGCCGATCAATCCGACCAGCTCTGACGTGTTATATGAGTGGTCCGAATTGTAGCGATGATCGATGTAAAGGGAGCCTAGTCCGATGATTGCCATCGGGAGCAGGAACAGGGTTGCCAGCGCCCAATAGCTCCGCAATCCCATATCGTGCAGACGTTTGACGTAAGCACTGACAATCCCGATCAGACAAACGACGAATACGCAAAGCGAAAGTGCAAGATATACGTCCTTCAGCGTCTTGGAGGACGGGGCCAGGATTGTGTTGAAAGGCGCAGCTAAAACCACAACGACGGCAACAAGGATAGCAACCCGAATTGCGAAAGTTGTTCTGGCTATGCGCCCTCCGAAAAGCGACCGAGAAGCGGCAACGCCTGCGCTCTTTATTTTCGCCAAATCGAATTGCATGACAGCCCCCTGAGTTATGCAGGGAGCTACCTTAGGGCGTTACGCCGCAACCTTCCAGCCGCCGCTATCCTGCTCAAGCGTTATGCGGGCGTCGTTCTCTTCAAGATCGGAATCCACCAGCCGCTCGATCATGTCGCGGATATGGGCATTACCCTCGTTCAATTCCCGATAGATCGCACGAATGAACCGATCAGCAATCTTGGGCTGGCTGCTCCGCTTTTCCCATAGCGCGACCGTTTGAGCCTCATTGCCCAGCATGGATGCTAGCTTTGCTTGGCTCAGGCCCATCTCTTGCCGCAGGAAGCGCAATTCGGTCCCGGTCAGCTTCCCGCCCTTGTTGACGATTCCGTGCGCAATGGCGCGATGCAGGCCCTCCACGTCATGGATTGCAATGCCCGGTCCATAGGGGGTGTCGTGCTCATCATAGCCGTTCGCCAACCAGACGTTGCGAAGGCCGCACTCCCGATAATGATACATGCTCGCCTCCTAGAAAACGGTGATGACGATTGCCCGCTTGGGAACGTCAATCGCCACTGCCACGTCCAAATCCTTGCCCGCAACGCGATGCGTCACGGTCAGTTTCCAATTCCCATGCATGTCCAGCGCCACCGGCTCGCTTACGATCCCGCGTTGCAGACAGGTCAAAACCTGCACCGGGGAAACCTTGCGTTGCCGCATTCGCTTCCGGGCATGATGCGTGAAGATCACCTGAGCACTGTCCTGAGCAATCTCGCGAAGGACTTTGAGTGCGGTGGCGTCGTTCATCCGCATGGGAACCGGATCGATCATAACCTATAAATATTATAGGGCCATTGCTTTGGCAAGCAGCTTTGCATGGCACCAGAGGCGGCGCGGCCCGCGATGTCGTATGACCCGGATATGATTGGCCGCTCCCGCAGAAAACCGCGCCTTTAATCAAATCCGAATGGCCAATCATTTCTGATTGAGAAGCTGCCACTCTTGGAAACCCGCGCAATTTAGCCATTTTTCGCCGCGATTTGTCGCGTACGGTGTGTATCGAAACTGCACCAGCCGCGACCGGGCGCATTGCCTGATCTGCCAAGCCCCATCTGCAATCAATTCCGGCGGGAGATAGGGCAAGCGCAAGCGCGCTAGCGCCGACCCCCTAAGGGTGCTTTTCACCCCCTGTTTTCCGTACTCATTCCGTACGAAAGGAAAGCGATACGTCTAAGTCATTGATTTATTGGTGCACCCGACAGGATTCGAACCTGTGACCTCTGCCTTCGGAGGGCAGCGCTCTATCCAGCTGAGCTACGGGTGCGTGAGGAGCGCCGCTATCAGCTTTGTGGCACCGGGCCAAGCGTAAAGACGCACAGCACAGGGTTGATCATCACAAGGCGCGTTGTCAGGGCGCAATTTCGCGCAGGGCGGCGAGCAGACTTTGCTGGTCGATGTTCAACTGGTCCCGCGCCTTGCTGTCGCTCGCCTCGATTCGGGCCAGTATCTCGCTCTGCAGCGCCAGCCCTTCGCACGTCAGGGTCAGGCTGAGGGAGCGGCCGTCGATCGGCGCGTCGGTGATCAGGTCGCGTGCTTTCATCCGGCCGACCAGCGGGGTGAGGTTGGCGCGCTTGATCTCCAGCGCGCGGCCAACATCGCTCTGGCGACAGCCCGGATTGGCGCCCACCACGATGAGCAGCGAGGCTTCCCCCACGCTCAGGTTGAAGGGGCGCAGCACGCTGACGATGTCGCTCATCAGCATCATGGAGGCGCGCCGCAGCCGATAGCCGAGCAGCCGGTCCAGCGGGCTGGCGAGCCGCGCGCCCGTGGTTGTATCGCCCTCATCCGCCCGGTCATGCGATTTTCCCGTCATATACCTGCTCCGGTCGCTTGCTTCGGGGTTGATGGACTGTTATGACTTATAGCATAATTCATCCAGAAAGGATAGGGCCATGTCCGCCGTGGAACGTGAAGAAGATACCGTTCGCTACGAGATTGAGAACAATATCGCCTGGGTTTATTTCAACCGCCCGGCGAAGCGGAACTGCATGAGCCCCAAGCTCAACCGCCAGATGCTCAAGATTCTCACCGAGCTGGAGTTTCGCGACGATGTCGGCGTGCTGGTGCTGACGGGCGAGGGCACGGCCTGGTCGGCCGGCATGGATCTCAAGGAATATTTCCGCGAGACGGAAGCCGGCGGCCTGTCGATGGTGCGCCAGTCGCAGCGCGAGGCCTATACCTGGTGGGAGCGCCTGCGCTGGTATCAGAAGGCGACCATCGCCATGGTCAATGGCTGGTGCTTTGGCGGCGGCTATGGTCCGCTCTTCGCGTGCGATCTGGCGTTTTGCGCGGATGATGCGCAGTTCGGCCTGTCCGAAGTCAACTGGGGCATCCTGCCCGGCGGCGGCGCCACCAAGGTCGCGGTCGACCTGATGCCGATGCGGCAGGCCATGTATCACGCGATGATGGGCGAGAATCTGAGCGGTCCGGATGCGGCGAAATATGGCCTCGTCAACGAGTCGCTCCCGGCCGATCAGCTCAAGGCGCGGGTGACCAAGGTGGCCGAGACGCTGGTCGCCAAGAACTGGGCGACGCTGAAATATACCAAGGACAGCGTCCGCCGGGTCAAGGAAATGACCTATGACAATGCGGAGGATTATCTGATCCGTATGCAGGAGGGCCTCAACTGGTTCGACAAGTCGGACGGCCGCCATGTCGCGATGAAGCAGTTCCTCGACGACAAGACGTTCAAGCCCGGCCTTGGCCATTACGACAAGACCAAGACCGAGAGCTGAGCGCTCACGACAGGATACAGGACGAGGAAAGGGACAAGATGACGATCGAGATTTCAACGCAATCCGCAGCGACGGTTGGCAATATTGACCGGCTGCTGCGGCCGCGCTCGGTCGTCATCGTCGGCGCATCGGAAAAGCCCGGTGCGCTGGGGGCCGCGGTGGTGGCTAATCTCGAAGGGAATGATTTTCCCGGCGAGATCCATCTGATCAATCCCAAGCGGGAGACGATCGGCGGCCGGCCCTGCCTGCCCAGCGTCGAGGCGATGCCGGAAGGCGTCGATCTCGCGATCCTCGCCATTCCGCGCGTCGCCGTGGTCGAGACGGTGCGGGCGCTCGCCGCGCGCAAGGTCGGCGCGGTGATGATCTTCGCCGCCGGCTTTGCCGAGGGCGGCGAGGAAGGGCTTGCCGATCAGCATGAGATTGGCCGCATCGCAGCGGAAAGCGGCATGGTGATCGAGGGGCCCAACTGCCTCGGCTCGGTCAATTATGTCGATCGCATCCCGCTCACCTTCATCGATACGCCGCTGGCCGGCAAGAGCCCCGGCGGCGTCGGCATCGTCTCGCAGAGCGGCGCGATGGCGGCGGTGCTGGCGGTGACGTTGCTCAGCCGCGCGATGGACCTGAGTTTCTCCGTTTCCACCGGCAATGAGGCGGCGAATGGCGTCGAGGATTTCGTCGATTATCTGATCGCGGACGAGAAGACGCGGATCATCGCGATGATCGTCGAGCAGTTCCGGCAGCCGGCGCGCTTCCTCGCCTCCGTCAAGCGGGCGCGGGCGGCGGGCAAGACGGTCATCCTGCTGCACCCCGGCAAGAGCAGCGCCGCGCGCGAATCCGCCGCGACGCACACCGGCGCCATGGCCGGCGATTACAAATTGATGCGCGCCAAGGTGGAGCGCGCCGGCGTCATCATGGCCGAGACGCTGGAAGAACTGGGCGACATCAGCGAGATCGCCGCGCGTTGCACGGCGCTGCCGAGCGGCAACACCGCGGTGCTGGGCGAATCCGGCGCGCTCAAGGCGCTGACGCTCGACCTCGCCGAAGAACTCGACCTCCCGCTCGCGGCGCTGACCGACGACAATGCGCCCGCCCTGCGCGCGGCGCTGCCGGATTTCGTGCCGGTCAGCAATCCGCTCGACCTCACCGCGCAGGGGCTGGTCGATCCGGACATGTATGAGCGCGTTCTCGCCGCGCTGTTCACGGATGACCGGGTCGGCACCATCGTCGCCGGCATCATCCAGACCAATCCGGCCACCATCGGCATCAAGCTGCCGCCGTTCCTGAAGGCGGTGCACGCGCATAAGCCAAACAAGCCGGTGATTTTCGCCGGGGTGGATGAAGGGGCGCAGGTGCCGGCCGAATGGCTGGACGCGTTGCGGGCCGAGGGCATTCCCTATTTCCCGAGCACCGAGCGCGCCTTCCGCGCCGTGCGCAGCCTCACCGCCGCGAGCGCGCGCGATGACGCGGCCTCGTCCGCCCCGCCGCTCAAGGTGCCGGCGCTGGCGAATGAACATGGCGTCGTGCCCGAATATCGCGCCAAAGCGCTGCTCGGCCCGCTCGGCATCCCGTTCCCCAAGGGCCAGTTCGCGGGGTCTGTGGACGAGGCCGTCGCCGCCGCACAGGCGATTGGTGGTCCCGTCGTCATGAAGGCGCAGGCCGCCGCGCTCAGTCACAAGAGCGATGCCGGCGGCGTGGCCCTTAATCTGTCCGGGGATGATGCGATCCGCGCTGCATGGGCCAGGATGCACGACGATGTCGCCCGTTATGATGCCGGCATCCGTCTCGACGGCGTGCTGATCGAGGCGATGGGCGCGCGCGGTCTGGAGCTGATCGTCGGCGCCAAGCATGATCCGCAATGGGGCCCCGTCATCCTCGCCGGCTTTGGCGGCGTGACGGCGGAAATCCTGCAGGACGTCCGCCTGCTCGCGCCCGATCTGACGCAGGCCGGCATCATCGCCGAGCTGAACCAGCTCAAGCAGGCCGCCTTGTTCCACGGTTATCGCGGCGCCCCGGCGCTGGACGTCGAGGCTGCCGCCGCGCTGATCGCGACGATCGGCCAGCTGCTGCTCGGCGAGCCCTCCATCGAGGAGCTCGATCTCAACCCCGTCGTGCTCTACCCCAAGGGGCAGGGCGTGGTTGCGTTGGATGCGCTGATGCTGGTGCGCTGACCAGCGGCGACGGATGAGGACATGGAAGGCCGGGGCAGGGGCGAGCATGGTCTCGCTGTCTGTTCCGGCCTTTTTGCGTTGAGCGCGGTTTCGTCACGGACGGCTTGGAAAGGGCGCGCGGGCGCTTCAAGGATGGGCGAGCGGGGCCAGGCCTTTCCGGCTCGTGAAATCGTCGTGAGGGCGCCAGTTTCCGCTGGCGTCCATGTCAATTTTCTAGTAGGCGAACATTTCGTGTATATGAAGTCAGTCGGATTTTGATGCCAAACCCGGATTCCTCGGCGACGCCGCTGCTGCTGTTGCCCGGTTTGATTTGCGATTCCCGGATCTGGGCGCCGCAGGTCGAGCATTTTCGCGCCGGTCGCGCGGTTCATGCGATCGACGGTTATGGCGATGCGGACAGTTTCACCGTGATGGCCGATCGTGTGCTGGCCGCCGCGCCGCCGCGCTTTGCGCTGGCCGGCCACTCGATGGGCGCGCGCGTTGCCCTTGAGATCGTCCGCCGCGTGCCCGAGCGCGTTGCCGGCCTCGCGCTGGTCAGCACCGGCGTTCATCCTCCCAGGCCCGGCGAGGCGGAGAAGCGCTTCGCCTTGCTCGCCCGCGGGGTGGAGCAGGGCATGGATGCCCTCATCGATGCGTGGCTGCCGCCCATGGTCTGGGAGCCCAATCGCGCGCTGCCCGGCCTGATGGACGAACTTGCCGGCATGTGCGCGGACATGGGGCTGGAGACGTTCGAGCGGCAGATTCGCGCCCTGCTCGCCCGGCCGGACGTGGAGAGCCTGCTGCCCGGCATCACTTGCCCCACGCTGGTTGCGGTTGGTGCGCATGATGAGTGGGCATCGCCCGATCAGCACCGCGCCATCGCGGCCGCGATCCCCGGATCAACCCTGTCGATCATCGCCGAGGCGGGCCATATGCTGCCCGTCGAGCGGCCGGACGGGATCACGGCAGCGCTGGTTTCATGGCTGGAAACACTTTAGAGCCAGCGCCGATTATCAAATTTACGATGCAATCTCACCTCAAGGAGAAGACGATGAGCAAGAGTCTGGAAGATGTGCTGAACGGCAAGGATGTCGTCGAGCTGCTGCGTAACCAGCAGACCGGCCCGAACGTGTATCCCGGCGTTCCTGCGGAATATACCAACTGGCGCGACGAGCAGCGCGGCTGGACGGAGAGCGCCGTGCTCTTCAACCAGAGCTACCACATGGTCGACCTGCTGGTCGAAGGCCCCGATGCGTTCAAGTTCCTTGAATATCTCGGCATCAACAGCTTCAAGAACTTCGTCCCCGGCAAGGCCAAGCAGTGGGTTCCCGTGACCCCTGAGGGCTATGTCATCGGTGACGTGATCCTGTTCTACCTCGAAGAGAACAAGTTCAACCTGGTCGGCCGCGCGCCCGCCATCGAGTGGGCCGAGTATCACGCCTCGACCGGCAAGTGGGATGTCAAGCTGACCCGCGACGAGCGCTGGGCGATGCGTACGGACGGCAAGCGGTCGTCCTACCGCTTCCAGCTGCAGGGCCCCAACGCGATGGCGATCCTGCGCGACGCCATGGGTTCCGAGCCGCCGGCACTCAAGTTCTTCAACATGGCTGACGTCGTGATCAACGGCAAGACCGTCGGCGCGCTGCGTCACGGCATGGCCGGCCAGCCGGGCTATGAGCTCTATGGCCCCTGGGCTGACTATGAAGCCGTCCACTCCGCGCTCGTCGCAGCCGGCAAGGCCCATGGCCTCAAGCTGGTCGGTGGCCGCGCCTACTCGTCCAACACGCTGGAGTCGGGCTGGATCCCGTCGCCGGTTCCCGGTTTCCTCGCGGGCGAAGGCTCCAAGGGCTTCCGCGAGTGGGCGAGCGACAAGAGCTATGGTGCCATGTGCTCCATCGGCGGTTCCTACATTCCGGACAGCGTCGACGGCTATTTCTTCACGCCGTGGGATGTTGGCTATGGCATCATCGTGAAGTTCGACCATGACTTCATCGGCCGCGAAGCGCTCGAGAAGATCGCCGCCGGCCCGCACCGCGAGAAGGTGACGCTGGCGCTCGACAATGAGGAAGTCCTCCGCGCGATCAGCTCCAACTTCGCCAAGGGTCAGGACCGCGCCAAGTATTTCGAGTTCCCGTCCGCGGTTTACTCGATGCACCCGAACGATGCGGTCCTGGTGGACGGCAAGCGCGTCGGCGTGTCGACCTGGATCGGCTACAGCCAGAACGAAGGCAAGATGCTGACGCTCGCGATCCTCGACGCGGAATATGCCAAGCCCGGCACCAAGGTTCAGCTCCTCTGGGGCGAGCCGAACGGCGGCACCAGCAAGCCGACCGTGGAGCCGCACGTGCAGACCGAGA
>Ga0182747_1000932_pt1 | contig 24424 bp, 26 predicted proteins | sample eDN3rd30CBELigBY_FD_128526 | JGI IMG/M metagenome (GOLD analysis project Ga0182747, IMG submission 128526) | Enriched backyard soil microbial communities from Emeryville, California, USA - eDNA 3rd pass 30_C BE-Lig BY (version 2) (version 2) | ecosystem: Environmental > Terrestrial > Soil >...
GGCCCCCTGGCCGAGCCGGGTGTGCGGGATCGGGCTGTCCTCGTCCCAGAGCGAGGTCTGGACCGGCTCGGAGGCCAGGGCCGACAGGGTCGTCTCGCCGATGAAGCGCGAGGCGCCCTTCGTCATGATGGGCGCCACGTGGGCGCCCGCGTCGACGAGGCGCCGGCAGACCTCGACGGCCTTGTACGCGGCGATCCCGCCGGTCACGCCGAGGACGATGCGCCGACCGGCGAACATGGCAGGGGATTCAGCCAGGCAGGTGGATCAGGCGCCGGCGTCGAGCGCCGCGGCATCGAGCGCCGCCTGGGCCTCGGCGGCATCGGCCTCGGGGTCGATCTGGACGGCCTCGATCTTGTCGGCGGCGATCTCCTCGAAGGCGATCGACAGCGGCTTGCGGGCGACCGACGTGACCTGCGGCGGCACCAGGCTGCCGGACGTGTCGCCCAGCTGGCCGAAGTACGAGTTGATCTGACGGGCGCGCTTGGCGCCCAGCGTCACGAGCCGGAACTTCGAGTCCGCCCGGGTGAGGAGCTCCTCGATCGGGGGGTTCATCATCGTCTCGTGCTGCCAGGTCATGGTGTCCGTGTCCTTCGTCGGGTGCGCCGTGAGGCCGGTCGATCGTACCAACCCGAGGCGCCGCCGAGCGAGACGGGGGCGTCGCCTCACCCGCGCGGGGGCGTGACCGGCAGCCAGCGCGTCCCGGTGGGTCAGGTGCGAGTGCCGCCAGCGACCGAGATGATCTGGTCGGTGATCGCGGCGGGGTCGGTGGTCGTGGAGTCGATGACCAGGTCGTAGATGGACAGGTCCTGGAGGTCGATGCCGTAGAAGTCCTGGTAGCGAGCACGTTCCGAGGCTTCTCGCTCCTGGTTGACCGCCAGCGCATCGTCGACCCCGTGGCCGTCTCGTCCGCCGACCCGGCGGGCCCGCTCGACCTCGTCGCAGTGGATCCAGATGCGCAGGGCACGAAGCGCAGCTCTGGTGGCGAGCCATCCCGCGAGGCGGGACTCCAACAAGACGTCGCCGTCACGAGCCCGCTCCACCAAGCGGTCGTCGAGGGCGCGGTCGATCGCATCGTCGGCTTCGGCGATGCGTGCGAACTCGGCGAGCGTCACGCCCCGCTCGGACGCCATGGTCCGAAACACGGTCCCGCCATCGAGGTGGTCGAGCCCGAGGCGGGTCGCGACGCTCCGTGCGACGGTGCTGGTCCCTGAGCCGGGCAGGCCCGACAGGGTGATCAGCACGCGGTCAGGAGAACGCAGCGAGCAGTGCTTCGCGCTGCTGCTTGCCGAGACCGCGCAGGCGCCGGGTGTCGGCGATGCCGATCTCGTCCATGGTGCGACGAGCCTTGACCTTGCCCACGCCGGGCAGGGACTCGAGGACCGCGAGCACCTTGGTCTTGCCGACCAGGTCGCTGGACTCGGCCTCGTCGAGGACCTGGGCGAGCGAGACCGAACCGAGCTTCAAGCGCTCCTTGAGCTCGGCTCGAGCCTTGCGCGCCGCAGCGGCCTTCTCGAGGGCAGCAGCACGCTGCTCGGGGGTGAGTGACGGAGGTTGTGCCATGGCGAAAATCCTACCCCTGCCTGGTCTTCCACGCCGGTGATGATGCGACTGAGGTCACCTCGACGAACCAGGTGGATGCACCCGGGGAGGACCATCAGCGATCAGAGGCTGATCGACTCCACCAGCTGCGATGCGGCGACCACCGGGTCCTCGGCCTGGCTGACGGCGCGGCCGATGACCAGGAGGTCGGCTCCGGCCTCGAACGCCTCCTGCGGCGTGGCGGCCCGGGCCTGGTCGTGGGTGGGTGTGCCGGCGGGGCGGATGCCGGGCGTCACGATGGTGAGGCGTGGACCCATCTGGCGGGCGTCACGAGCGTCGGCGACGGCGCAGACCAGGCCGCCGCAGCCCGCCTCGATGGCGAGGGCGACGCGCTTGGGGAGGATGTGCGGCGGTGCCGTGTTGTCGCTGGTGAGGACCGTGACCGCAAGGGCGGTGGGCTCGGGGAGACCGGCGCTCTCGGCCCCTTCCTTCAGGCCCTCGACCCCGGCGCGCAACATGTCGACGCCGCCGAACGCGTGCATCGTCGTGTACGACGCGCCGAGCGAGCCGAGCACCCGCGACGCCTTGTTCACCGTGGTCGGGATGTCGTGGAGCTTCAGGTCCACGAACACCTCGTAGCCCAGCTCGAGCATGGTCTCGATGGCGTCGGGACCAGCCGCGCTGTAGAGCTCCAACCCGACCTTCGCCACCCCGAACCACGGCCGCAGGGTCTGGGCCGTGCGCCGGGCGACGACCAGGTCGTCGACGTCGAGCACGAGCGCGAGGCGCCGCCTCACGTCGTGATCGGCGTCGACCATGGGGGCCTCAGCGTTCGCGGTCGTGTCCATGGATCGCTCCGATCAGTTCGCCCACGTCACGGACCCCGTGACGCCGGCACCAGTCAACCAGTCCTACCGCAACCTGTCCCGGTGCCCGCGGATCGGCGAACGTCGCCGTTCCGACCTGCACCGCCGCCGCTCCCGCCACCACCATCTCCGCCGCGGTCTCGCCGTCGACCACGCCGCCGGCACCCACGATCGCCACGTCGGGCCGCGCCGCGGCGACGTCGTGGATCGCTCGGACGGCCACCGGGTGGATCGCCGGACCCGAGAGCCCTCCCCCGCCGTTGCCGAGGCGGTAGGTCCGCGTCGCCGGATCGATCGCCATGCCCATCACCGTGTTCACGAGGGTCACGGCCTCGGCCCCACCGGCCACCGCGGCGTCGACGATGGGCAGGAGGTCGCCGACGTTGGGGCTGAGCTTCGCCCAGCGCGGACGCCCGCAGCCCTCGGTCACCGACATGGCGGCTTCGGTCGCCTCCGGCGAGTGGGCGAACATGCCCGAGCGGTCCTCGACGTTGGGGCAGCTGAGGTTCACCTCCACGGCGACCACCGCCGCCGGCGCGTCCGCCAGCAGGTCGGCAGCCCGCCGGTAGTCGTCGACCGAGCGTCCCCAGATGGACGCCACGACCGAAGCCCCGGTGGCGAGCAGGAGCGGCAGGTCGTCGTTCATCCAGGCCGCGATGCCCGGCCCCTGCAGGCCGACGGCGTTGAGCATGCCGGCGGTCGCTTCGTGGACGCGCGGTGCGGGGTTGCCGGGCCACGGGTCGGCCGACACCGACTTGGTGACGACGGCGCCGAGGCCGGCGAGGTCGGTGTAGGGGGCCAGCTCGGCGCCGTGACCGGCGGTGCCCGAAGCGGTGAGGACGGGGTTGCGGAGCTCGACGCTGCCGACGCGGGTCGGCAGCTCGGGGATCCGGGCGACGCCGGAGCGGTACCGGAACCACCGCTGGGACGATGAGCGTCGGTACCGCTCGGTGTGCTCCGGATCGGCCACGGTCAGTGGAACTCCTGCAGGGGTTTCACCTGCAGCTCGTGGGTGGACCAGTCCCCCATGCCGTCGGCTGCCGCGAGCGCCGCTGCTGCGGTCGTGAGGCACGGGATCCCGGCCACACCCGCCGCGGCACGGATGTAGCCGCCGTCGGCTCGGGGGCCTCGTCCCTTCGGGCTGTTGACCACCATCTGGATGTCGCCGGCCTCGATCAGATCGACCGCCGTGGTCCCGCCCGTCTCGTCGCCCAGCTTGGCGACGCGCTGGGCGACGGCGATGCCGGCCGCCTCGAAGGCGGCGGCCGTGCCCTCGGTGGCCACGAGCTCGAAGCCGAGGTCCACGAAGGAACGGGCCGCCTTCACGCCGCCGGGCTTGTCGCGGTCGGCGAGCGAGAAGAAGATCCGGCCCGACTCGGGGAGCCGGTCCCCTGCCGCGATCTGGCTCTTGGCGAAGGCCAGGCCGAACGAGCGGTCGATGCCCATGACCTCGCCGGTGGAGCGCATCTCCGGGCCGAGCACCCGGTCGGCGTCGGGGAAGCGGTTGAACGGGAGCACGGCCTCCTTGACGGCGACGTGGCCGTCGGTGGAGCCCTTCCGCATCAGGCCCTCGGCCCGCAGCTCCTCCAGCGAGGAGCCGGTCATGACCCGGCTCGCCACCTTCACGAGCGGCACGCCGGTGGCCTTGGCCACGAACGGGACGGTTCGGCTGGCGCGGGGGTTGGCCTCGATCACGAAGACCTCGCCGTCGCGCACGGCGAACTGGACGTTGATGAGGCCGACCACGTCGAGCGCCTCGGCGATGCGGCGGGTGAAGTCCTCGATGGTGGCGACGGTCTCGGCGCCGAGCGAGTACGGCGGGATGGCGCAGGCGGAGTCACCGGAGTGCACGCCGGCCTCCTCGACGTGCTCCATGACACCGCCGATGACGACCTCGCCCGTGACGTCGCGGATGGCGTCGACGTCGACTTCGGTCGCGTCCTCGAGGAAGCGGTCGACCAGCACGGGGCGCGAAGCGGAGAGGCCGCCCTCCTTGCCGAGCGAGCCGAACCCGGCCAGGGCGGCCATCGCCTTCTCGAGCTGGGCGTCGTCGTAGACGATCTCCATGGCCCGGCCGCCGAGCACGTACGAGGGACGGACGAGGACCGGGTAGCGGATCTCGTCCGCGATGGCCTTGGCGGCCTCGTAGGTGACGGCGGTGCCGCCTGGGGGCTGCGGGATGCCGAGCTGGGTGCACAGGGCGTTCCAGCCCTCGCGGTCCTCGGCCAGGTCGATGGACGCCGCCGAGGTCCCGAGCACCAGCCCCTCGGGCAGCAGGCCCGAGAGCTTGAGCGGGGTCTGGCCGCCGAGCGACACGATCACGCCGACGAGCTCACCGGAGGCCTGCTCGCCCTCGATGACGTTCATGACGTCCTCGTAGGTGAGGGGCTCGAAGTAGAGGCGGTCCGAGGTGTCGTAGTCGGTCGAGACGGTCTCGGGGTTGCAGTTGAGCATGATCGTCTCGAAGCCGGCGTCGCGCAGGGAGAAGCTGGCGTGGACGCAGCAGTAGTCGAACTCGATGCCCTGGCCGATGCGGTTCGGACCGGACCCGAGGATCAGGACCTTCTTGCGGTCGCTGGGCCGGACCTCGTCCTCGTCCTCGTAGGTCGAGTAGTGGTACGGCGTCTCGGCGTCGAACTCGGCGCCGCAGGTGTCGACGGTCTTGAACGTGGCCCGCACGCCCGCCGCGAGGCGGGCGGCTCGGACCTCGGGCTCGGTGGTGCCCCAGAGGTGGGCGAGCTGGGCGTCGCCGAAGCCGAGGCGCTTGGCCCGGCGCCACGCGGCGCGGGTCATCCCGGCGAAGCCGGTCTCGGCCAGCGCCGCTCGCTCCTCGGTGATGAGGCTCATCTGGTCGAGGAACCAGGGGTCGACCTTGGTCTCGTCGTAGATGCGCTCGATCGGGATGCCGCGGCGGATGGCGGCTTCGAGCTGGAAGGGCCGCTCGGGCGTGCCGATCGAGGCCGCGGCGACGAGGTCGTCGTCGCAGAGCGCGTCGTACGCGGCCTCGCCGGGGTCCCCGTTGAGGCCGAGGCGGCCGTGCTCGAGCGAGCGCAGCGCCTTCTGGAGCGACTCGGGGAAGGTCCGGCCGATGGCCATGGCCTCGCCCACCGACTGCATCTGGGTGCCCAGCACCGCGCGCTGGCCGGGGAACTTCTCGAACGCCCAGCGGGGGACCTTGGTGACCACGTAGTCGATGGTCGGCTCGAAGCTGGCCGGCGTCTTCTTGGTGATGTCGTTGGGGATCTCGTCGAGCGTGTAGCCGACGGCGAGGCGGGCGGCGATCTTGGCGATCGGGAACCCGGTGGCCTTCGAGGCGAGGGCCGACGAGCGCGACACCCGCGGGTTCATCTCGATCACCACGAGGTCGCCGTTCTCGGGGTTGAGCGCGAACTGCACGTTCGACCCGCCCGTCTCGACGCCGACGCGGCGCAGGCAGGCGAAGGCGGCGTCGCGCATCTTCTGGTACTCGACGTCGGACAGCGTCTGAGCGGGAGCGACGGTGATGGAGTCGCCGGTGTGGACGCCCATCGGGTCGACGTTCTCGATCGAGCAGATGATCACGCAGTTGTCGGCGTGGTCGCGCATGACCTCGAGCTCGTACTCCTTCCAGCCCGCGATGCTCTTCTCGATGAGGATCTCGGTGATGGGGCTGGCGTCGAGGCCGAAGCTGGCGACCTTCTCGAACTCCTCGGGCGTGGCGGCGATGCCCGTGCCCTTCCCGCCCAGGATGTAGGCCGGCCGGATGACCACGGGCAAGCCGATCTTCTCGACCACCTGGCGCGCCTTGACCATCGCTGCGGCCACGAGGTCCGCCTTGGGAGCACCCTTGAGCTCGGCGGGAGGCCGGGCCGAGCCTGACGACGGCACGTCGAGGCCGATCTCGATCATGGCGACCTTGAACCGCTCGCGGTCCTCGGCGGTGGCGATGGCCTCGGCGTCGGCGCCGATCAGCTCGACGCCGTAGCGATCGAGCACCCCGGCCTCCACCAGCTCCATCGCCAGGTTCAGCGCCGTCTGGCCGCCGAGCGTGGGCAGGAGGGCGTCGGGCCGCTCCTTCTCGATGATCTTGGTGAGGATCTCGACGTCGAGCGGCTCCACGTAGGTGGCATCCGCGAAGTCGGGGTCGGTCATGATCGTGGCCGGGTTGGAGTTGGCCAGGATCACCCGGTAGCCCTCCTCCCGGAGGACCCGGCAGGCCTGGGTGCCCGAGTAGTCGAACTCGCAGGCCTGGCCGATGACGATCGGGCCGGAGCCGATGAGCAGGATCGAGGAGATGTCGGTGCGCTTCGGCATCAGTTGCCTGCCTTGGTCCGGGTCATGAGCTCGGCGAAGTCCTCGAAGAGGTAGGCCGAGTCGTGGGGGCCGGGCCCCGCTTCGGGATGGTGCTGGACGGAGAAGGCGGGCACGTCGAGCGCCCGGATCCCCTCGATCACGCCGTCGTTGAGGTTGAGGTGCGTGACCTCGGCTCGGTCGAGGGAGCCCTCGGCCACGGCGAAGTTGTGGTTCTGGCTGGTGATCTCGACGGTGCCGTCGCGCAGCCGGCGGACGGGGTGGTTGCCGCCGTGGTGGCCGAACGGGAGCTTGGTGGTGGTGCCGCCGAGCGCGGCGGCCAGCAGCTGGTGGCCGAGGCAGATGCCGAAGACCGGCACCTCACCGAGCAGCGAGCGGACGGCGTCGACCCCGTAGGACACGGTGGCCGGGTCGCCGGGACCGTTCGACAGGAACACGCCGTCGGGCTCCTTGGCCAGCACCTCGTCGGCGGAGGTCGCGGCCGGCACGACCTCGACGGTGGCGATGCCCGAGAGGTGGCGGAGGATCGTGGTCTTGATGCCGAAGTCGTAGGCGACGACCCGGAAGGGGCCGCCGGCCACGGTGTACGCCTCGGCGGTGGTGACCTGGCTCACCAGGTCCACGCCGTCGGTGCCGGGCTCGGCGACCGCCGCCGCCTTCAGCGCCGTCTCGTCGACCGCGGTGCCGTCGGGTGCCTCGCCCAGGGCGCCGAACGCGCCGGGCATGGCGCCGGTGTCGCGGATGTGGCGGGTGAGGCGCCGGGTGTCGACGCCGCCGATGCCGGGGACGCCGTGGCGGGCGAGCCACTCGTCGAGGTCCTCGGTGGCCCGCCAGTTGGAGCGGCGGCGGGCCAGCTCCCGCACGACCACGCCCCGGCAGAACGGCGTGCGGGACTCGTCGTCCGCAGCGGTGACCCCGTAGTTGCCGATGTGCGGGTAGGTGAAGGTGATGATCTGCCCGGCGTAGGACGGATCCGAAAGCACCTCCTGGTAGCCGGAGAGCACGGTGTTGAAGACGACCTCACCGGTGGCGATGCCCGAGGCGGGTGTGGCGCCGAGCGCCTCGCCCTCGAACACGGTGCCGTCGGTGAGCACGAGCAGGGCGTCGCGAACGGTCACCGCAGACCTCCGACGGCCCGTGCCCGGGCAAAAAGAAAGCCCCCGCGAGGGGGCTCGTGCAGCGAAACGAGTTGGGACATCTGCGCTCTCCTGTCCGTGCGGGCCTCACAGGACCCACTTCACGGTCAGGAGGACAACCTACCACCCGCGCCTCGCTCCCCCCGACTCCGAATCGAGCCGGGCGTTCCACCAGGTCCTAGCGTTGCCGCATGGCCCTCCCCACGCCCGCTCCAGACCGAACCGCCGTCGTGACCGGAGCGTCCTCGGGCATCGGCGCCGCCATCGCCCGCGATCTGGCGAGCCGAGGCCACGGCGTCACGCTCGTCGCCCGGTCCGCCGACAAGCTGGCCGACCTGGCTGCCGAGCTGCGCGGCTCAGGCGTGCGCGCGGAGGTGCTGGCCACCGACCTGACCGACCGCGCCGCCCGCGCCGGGCTGCCCGACCGGGTCACCGGCCTCGGGCTGGTGCCGGACATCTTCGTGAACAACGCCGGCCTGTCGACGCTGGGCCGCGTGTCGGCAGCCGATCCCGACGCCGAGATGGCGATGATCGAGCTCGACGTCGTGGCCGTCGTCGACCTCACCGTCCGCTTCCTGCCCGGCATGGTCGAACGGGGCCGCGGCGGCATCCTCAACGTCGCCTCGACGGCCGCCTTCCAGCCCCTCCCCGGCCAGGCCGGCTACGGCGGCTGCAAGGCCTTCGTGCTCTCCTACACCCGCAGCCTCAGCGGCGAGCTCAAGGGCACCGGCGTCCACGCCACCGCCCTGTGCCCCGGCCCGGTCGACACCGGCTTCGGCGAGGCCGCCGGCTTCGACAAGGACGAGGCCGAGGCCAGCCTGCCCAGCTTCATGTGGGAGCCGCCCGAGGCCGTCGCCAAGGCCGGCCTCGACGCCCTCGCCGCCAACCACCCGGTTGCCATCCCCGGCACCGCCAACCGCATCGGCGCCACCTTCGCCCACCTCGCCCCCAAGCGCCTCCTCGTCCCCCTTCTGGCCAGCCGCCATCCCGGCCTCAAGTAGCGGTCAGCCGAGCGGGACGACGGTCGCGTCGGTCTGCACGAAGTCGTTCCCGATGCACAGGATCGGCTCGCCGCGAACCGCCGCCACGCCATAGGTGAGGCAATCCCCGAAGTTCAGGCGTGCACGGTGGTTCCCCCGACCGAACCGCCGCCAACCGTCGACGGCAGCAGCCGCGCCGGCCTCATCGATCGCCACGACCTCGACGCCGAACGACTCGAGCAGTTCACGGACCGCTCGCGCTCCGTCGTGCATGCGAGCCGCGACGACCGTCGACGCCTCGACGAACGTTGCCGCACCGATGACCGGCTCGTCAGCACGTGCCAAGGCCGCTTCGAGCGCGGCGGCATCGGGTTCTCGGGCGAGCATCGCCACGACGGCCGACGAATCGACGATCACGACGGCAAGCCGAACTCGTCGTAGCCCAGGATCTCGTCGTCGGTCCGCTTGTCGTCCGTCCGGTTCGCGGCGAACTCGGCCTGGAGGCGGGCCAGCACGGCGTGCGGGTCCTTGGGCTCCGGCCGCTTGCGTTGCACCCGCTCGCGCAGCGCCTCGGTCACCGCATCGGTGAGGGTCTCACCGGTCAGCTGGACCAGCTCACGAGCCAGGCGGTCCGCCTCGTCGCTCTTGATGCTCAATGCCATGAAAGACATCGTACGACCTGACTTCTAGAACTCGCAACGAATTTCTAGAAATCGGACATCAGCGCTGGGCTTCGCCGCCGATGACGACGGGCTCGCCGGCCAGGATGGTGTGGCGGACGCGTCCCGTGAGCTCGCGGCCTTGGTAGGGGGTGTTGTGGCTGCGGCTGGCCATGGCGGCGCCGTCGACGGTCCAGGTGGCCTCGGGGTCGATGACGCAGAGGTTGGCCGGGTTGCCCTCGGCCACGGGCAGTCCGTGGGTGTCGCCGGCGCCGATGACGGCGGCCGGGTTCCACGAGAGGGCGGCCAGCACCTGCTGGATCGGCAGGTCGAGCTCGGTGAGGGCGAGGGCCAGCGCCGTCTCGAGGCCGAGCATGCCGGGAGGTGCCTGGTCGAACGGCAGCTCCTTGGTCTCGGCCGTGTGGGGCGCGTGGTCGGTGGCGATGATGCCGATGGCGCCGTCGGCCAGGCCGGCCTTCACCGCCTCCACGTCGTCCGCCGTCCGAAGCGGCGGGTTGACCTTGTAGAGCGGGTCGTAGGAGGCGCACTCGGCGTGGGTGAGCGTGAAGTGGTGGGTGGTCGCCTCGGCCGTGACCGGCAGGCCGGCGGCGATGGCGTCGCGGATCATGGCGACGGACCGGGCGGTGCTCATGTGCTGGAAGTGGATGCGGCAGCCGGTGAGGCGGGCCAGGGCGATGTCGCGCATCACCATCAGCTCCTCGGCCTCGGCGGGCTGGCCGGGGATGCCGAGGCGCGCCGACCACTCCCCTTCGTGCATGTGGCCGCCACCGCACAGGGCGTCGTCCTCGCAGTGCTGGGCCAAGGTGACGCCCAGGCCCTGGGCGTACTCCATCGCCCGGCGCATCATGGCGTTGCTCTGCACGCCGGCGCCGTCGTCGGTGAAGATGCGCACGCCGAGCGCGGCCATCTCGGCCATGGGGGCCAGCTGCTCCCCCGCCCGGCCGACGGTGATGGCGCCCGACGTGTAGACGTCGCACGGCGCCGTCCGGCCGAGGTCCAGCACCTGCTGCACGACCGCGGCGCTGTCGATGGCCGGCGTGGTGTTGGGCATGGCGAGGATGGCGGTGTAGCCGCCGAGGGCGGCACCCCGGGCACCGGTCTCGACGGTCTCGGCCTCCTCCTTGCCCGGCTCGCGCAGGTGGGTGTGGATGTCGACCAGGCCGGGGGCGACGATGCAGCCGGCGGCGTCGAGGGTGCGGTCGGCATCGAGGTCGGGGCCGACGGCAGCGATGCGGCCGCCGGCGATGACGACGTCGGCGGTGCGCTCGCCGGTGGCGTCGACGACGCGCCCGCCCTTGACGACGATGGACGGGGACTCAGGCACGGGCGGGTTCTTCCTCGATGGGGTCGGTGGCGGGGGTCGGGTCGGCCGGGGCGGCCACGAGGCCGGTGCCGGAGCCGAGGAGCAGGTACAGGACGGCCATGCGCACGGCGACGCCGTTGCGGACCTGGTCGAGGATCACGGACCGGGGCAGGTCCGCGACCTCGGCGGCGATCTCCACACCGCGGTTCATGGGGCCGGGGTGCATCACCAGGGCGTCGTCGGCCAGCAGGTCGACCCGCCGGTTGGTGAGGCCGTAGGTGGCGGTGTACTCCCGCAGCGACGGGAGCAGCGCCTCGCTCATGCGCTCGCGCTGCATGCGGAGCAGGTAGACGACGTCGACGGTGGGCAGCACCTGGTCCAGGTCGTAGCTCACCTTCACCGGCCAGCCCTCGAGGCTCGGCGGGAGCAGCGTCGGCGGCGCCACCAGCGTCACCTCGGCGCCCATCGCCGTGAAGGCGAGGACGTCGGAGCGGGCCACCCGGCTGTGCTTGATGTCGCCGACGATGGCGATGTGCTGGCCGCGCAGGTCGCCGCGGTTCTGGCGGATCGTGTAGCAGTCGAGCAGCGCCTGGGTCGGGTGGGCGTGCCAGCCGTCGCCGGCGTTGATGACCGCGGCGTCGACCCACCCGGCGATGCGGTGCGGTGCGCCCGCCGAGCTGTGGCGGACGACGATGGCGTCGATGCCCATCGCCTCGATGGTCTTGGCCGTGTCGAGCAGGGACTCGCCCTTCTTCACCGACGACGAGCTCACCGAGAAGTTCATGGTGTCGGCCGACAGGCGCTTGGCCGCCGTCTCGAAGGAGAGGCGGGTGCGCGTCGAGTCCTCGTAGAACAGCCAGGCGACGGTCTTGCCGCGCAGGGCCGGGACCCTTGGAATGGCCCGCTCGGAGACCTCGACGAACGAGTCGGTGAGGCGCATGACCTCGTCGATGCCGGCGGCGCCGTCGAGGTCGCCGATGTCGAGGAGGTGGCGCACGAGACCGCCGGAGCCGCCGCTCATCGGATCATCTCCCCCAGGTCGACGCCGTCGGGGTGGACGTCGACCACCTCGTCTCGCCGGGTCGGAAGGTTCTTGCCGACGTAGTCGGGCCGGATCGGCAGCTCGCGGTGGCCTCGGTCGATCATCACGGCGAGCCGGACCGCCCGGGGCCGGCCGTAGTCGGACAGGGCGTTGAGCGCGGCGCGGATGGTCCGGCCGGTGAACAGCACGTCGTCGCAGAGCACGACCGTGCGGCCGTCGAGCGACCACGGGATGTCGGTCACCGCCTCGGGCAGCACCGGCCGCAGGCCGATGTCGTCGCGGTAGAAGGCCACGTCGATCGAGCCGACCGGCACCTCCACGTGGGCGATGGCGTTCAGGGCGCTGGCGAGGGCGTCGGCCATCGCCACCCCGCCGGTCTGCAGCCCGATCAGGAGGATCTCGTCGATGCCCTGGTTGGCCTCGATGATCTCGTGGGCCATGCGCCACACGGCCCGCTGGACGTCGTCGGCGTCCATCACCCGGGTGCGTGGCGCGAAGACGCCCCCGTACGGGGGCGCTTGACGTCGTTCTCGTTCAGCCATGGCGGCTCGCTTCCTGTCCGTCTGGGCCTCACGGGACCCGCTTCACGGTCAGGAACCGACGGTACCAGCCGCAGCCGACCGGTGGGGAGGGGCCTACGAGCGGTCGCGGATCCAGACCTCGGTGCCGGTCTCCAGCTCGCCCGCTCGCGCCATCCCGGCGGCTTCGGCGACGCGGCCGGCCTTCGGGTTGTCGGGTCGGGTCCGGGCGAAGATGCGCTGCACCGGGAGCTCCCGGAGCACCCACTCCACGAAGGTGGCCGCCGCCGCGGAGGCCCGGCCTCCCCCTCGTGCGCCGGGCGTGAGCCAGAAGCCGAGCTCGGCCCAGCCCCGCTCGGGCTCCACCATCGCCAGGCCGACCTCGCCGAGGACGGTCCGCGGCTGGTCGAGCTGGCTGATGACCAGGTCCATGGCCAGGCCCTTGGACCGCCGAGCCTCCTCGCCGCGGATCCACGTGCGGGCCGCTTCGACCGAGGCATCGCCGGGGACGGCGGTCCACCGGATCACCTCGGGGTCAGCCCACGCCGCCGCCAAGACGGCCGGGTCCTCTTCGCCCGCGCCCCAGGGGCGCAGGCCGATCTGCGTGGCCGAGTCAGCGAGCGGGGGCCAGGGAAGGGGGAAGATCCACGGTTCGGCCCAGCCATCGCTCATGGGTCACTGCTCCGTTCGCAGCTCGACGGCCAGCCGCGACAGCAGGCCGTTGATGAAGGTGTGGGAATCGTCGGTCGAGTAGCGCTTCGCCAGCTCGACGGCCTCGGAGATGCAGGCCCCGACGGGGACGTCGGTGTGGGCCAGCTCGTAGGTCGACAGCCGCAGGAGGTTGCGGTCCACCGCCGGCATCCGCACGACGGTCCAGCCCACCGAGAACCGGCCGATCAGCTCGTCGAGCTCGGCCAGGCGGTCGCTGACCCCGACCACGAGCTCGGCGGCGTAGGCCTCGGGCGCCACCGGCAGCAGGTCGATCACCTCGGCGATGGGCGACAGGCCCTTCTGCTCGGCCTCGTACAGCAGGGCCAGCGCCCGCTCGCGGGACTCGCGGCGGGTGCCGATGCCGTCGAACCCCGACACCCGCTCGGGCGGGGCGGCCTCGCCGGGCTCCACGTCGCTGTCGACCGTCTCCTCGACGGGGATCTCCACCTCCTCGAAGGCCTCGATCACGTCATCGTCGCCAAGCTGGAGGCCGGGGGGAAGGAAGGGGAGGTCGGGGGTGTCGGTCAACGGGGGCACAGGCCTAGGCGCGGGTGATGTAGTCGCCGGACCGGGTGTCGACCTTGAGCTTGTCGCCCACGTTGACGAACAGCGGCACCGAGATGACCTTGCCGGTCTCGAGCGTGGCCGGCTTGCGGGCGCCCGACACCCGGTCGCCCTGGACGCCCGGCTCGGTCTCGGCCACGGTCAGCTCGACCGACGCCGGGAGCTCGACGCCGACGATCTCGTCGCCGTACATCTGGAGGACGGCGGTGGCCGACTCCAGCAGGTAGTCGGCGGCCCCGCCGAGCGACTCGGGGGCGACGTGGAGCTGCTCGTAGGACTCGGAGTCCATGAAGACGTAGTCGGCGCCGTCGCGGTACAGGTACTGCATGTCGCGCTTGTCGATCATGGCCTGCTCGACCTTCTCACCGGCGCGGAACGTCTTCTCCAGCTGGTTGCCGGTGCGGACGTTGCGGAGCGTGGTGCGCACGAAGGCGCCGCCCTTGCCCGGCTTCACGTGCTGGAACTCGACGACCTGGTAGAGCCCCTCCGGGAGGTTGAGGCTCATGCCGTTCTTCAGGTCGTTGGTGGTGATGGCCATGTGGGTTCCTTCAGGTGCAAGGTGCGTGTTCTGGGTGCCGCGTCAGACGGCGGCGAGCTTCGGGGTGAGCGTGATCGGGCGGCAGCCGTCCGGGGTGACGACCACCGTGTCCTCGATGCGCACACCGCCGTGCTCGGGGAGGTAGACGCCCGGCTCGACGGTGACCACGCAGCGGTCGGTCAGCGTAGCAGTGGAGCTCTGCCCCACCCGAGGGTCCTCGTGGATGTCCAGGCCGACGCCGTGGCCGGTGCCGTGCAGGAACGCCTCTCCCCAACCGGCGGCGTCGATCACCCTCCGGCACTCGGTGTCGACCGCCTTGGCCGGGGTCCCGTCGCTCACGGCGGCCACACCGGCGGCCTGGGACTCGAGGACGACGTCGTACATCCTCTGCTGGGTCTCGCTGAGGCCGCCGACGGCGACCGTGCGCGTCATGTCCGAGTGGTACCCGTCGACCAGGGCGCCGAAGTCGATGACGACCAGGTCGCCTTCGATGATCGCCCGGCCACCGGGCCGGTGGTGCGGCAGCGCGCCGTTGGGACCGGACGCGACGATGGTCTCGAAGCTCACGTCGTCGGCGCCGAGGCGGCGCATCGCCGTGTCCAGCTCCAGCCCGAACTCGGCCTCGGTCGGGCCATCGGCGAGCCGCGGCCGCACCTCGGCCAGGGCCGCATCGGCGATGGCGGCGGCCGCGGCCAAGCGGGCGATCTCGCCGTCGTCTTTGCGCAGGCGCAGCCCCTCGACCAGGCCGGTGGTGGGCATGAGCTCGGCGCGGGGGAACCACGTGGTGTCGTAGGTCCGCTGGGCCGACCACGTGACCGCAGCGGCCTCGAGCCCGAGGCGCGCCGCCCCGGACCGGACGAGGCCCGAGGCGACGATGTCCTTCTGCTTGATGCTGTCGACCTCGATCCGCGCCGCCACCGCGGCACCGCCCAGCTGGGCCGCGGCCTGCTGGCCGTACCGTCCGTCCGTCACGAACAGCAGCTCGTCGGCGGTCACGAGGAGCAGGGCCGCCGAGCCGGTGAACCCGGTGAGGTAGCGGATGTTGGTGAGGCTGGTGACGAGCAGCGCCGGCACGTCGGCCACGGCCATGGCATCGCGCAGGCGGTCGGCCCGGCCGGCGACGTCCATCGGGGTGAGGTCGGTCATGGCTCCAGCCTCGCCACCACGGCCTCGATCGCCAACCGGTACCCGTCGCCGCCCTTCCAGGCGACGGTGGCGCTGGCGACCGGTTCCACCACCGAGAGGTGGCGCCAGGGCTCACGGGTCTTCGGGTCCGACAGGTGCAGCTCGACGACCGGCCCTTCGAACGTGTCCAGCGCGTCGTGCAGCGACCAGGCGTAGTGGGTGAACGCCCCCGGGTTGATCACGATGGCCGCGCAGCGACCCCTGGCGGCGTGGATCGCATCGACCAGCACACCCTCGTGGTTGGTCTGCAGGTGCTCCAGGTCCAGCCCGGCGGCCGCGGCGGCCGCGGCGGCCGTGGCCACGTGGTCGGCCAGCGTCGCCGTCCCGTAGACGGCAGGATCGCGCTCCCCCAGCAGGTTCAGGTTCGGTCCCGAGAGGAGCAGCACGATCGGACGGTCTGGCACGGCCCTATCCTGACCGATCGCCGCCGAGACGCCGCGGAGCCTTCCGACCCGCTCCTCAGGTGACGGCGTCGAAGGCTCGGAGGAGGAGCTTGCGGTCGTCGATGCGGACCGGTTCGACGCCCTGGGGGCCGTCGAGGACGAAGGTGACGCCGTCGACGGCCTTCTTGTCGCGGCCGTAGAGGTCGACCAGGTGCTCGGGATCCAGGCCGGACGGGACGACCACCGGGAGGTCGTAGCCGGCGACGACCCGGCGGTGCTCCTCGACGCGGTCGGGGCCGACGCGGCCGAGGAGGCGGGCCAGCTCCGCCGCGTAGACGAGGCCGATGGCGACGGCCTCGCCGTGGCGGAGGTCGTAGCGGCCGGCGGTCTCCAGGGCGTGGCCGAGCGTGTGGCCGTAGTTGAGGATGGCCCGGCGGCCGCCCTCGCGCTCGTCGCTGCCGACCACGTCGGCCTTGCAGCGCACGCAGGCGGCGACCGCCTCCTCGAGCGGCAGGTCGGGCAGGTCGTCGACGCCGAGGAAGGCGTACTTGGCCATCTCGCCCAGGCCGTTGCGGTACTCCCGAGGCGGGAGCGTGCCCAGCACCTCGGTGTCGCAGAGCACGGCCGACGGCTGCCAGAAGGCACCGACGAGGTTCTTGCCCTCAGGCAGGTTCACCCCGGTCTTGCCGCCGATGGCGGCATCGATCTGGCCGAGCAGCGTGGTGGCGACGTGCACGACGGGGATGCCCCGGTGGTACACGGCCGCCGCGAACCCGGCGGTGTCGGTGACGACGCCGCCGCCGACGGCGATCACGCAGTCGCCCCGGTTGAGGCCCCACTGGGCCCAGTCGCGGCACAGGTCCTCGATCGTGCCGAGGTCCTTGCTGTGCTCGCCCTCGCCCATCGTGAACACGCGGTGGTCGACGCCGGGGTCGACGGCGACCGGGATCGATGCCTGGGTGACGACCGCGGCGCGCTTCACGCCGACCGGGAGCAGCTCGAGCAGGCGGTGGCGGGCACCGTGGCCGACGAGGACCGGGTAGGACCGGTCGCCCAGGGGGACCTCGAGCTCGATCAACGGAGGACCTCCGGGCTGGTGACGGCGGCGGGGTCGACGACGTGGAGGGCGACGAGCTCGGCGACCACCTGCTCGGCGATGCGCCACTTGGGCTTCTCGCCCGCCTCGTGGTGCGGCCGCACCTCGACCACGGCATCGGCCACCTCGCGGTACCAGCGGTCGCGCTGCTCGTACATCTGCGCCATCACGGCGAGGGGATCGTCGCCCAGCAGCGGGCGGTGCGCCTTCGCCTGCACGCGCGACGCCAGGAACTCGGGCGTCCCGTGGAGGTACACCGTGGTGACGTCGTGCTCCTGGAGGCGGCGTCGGTTCGACTCGGTGACGACGACCCCGCCGCCCGCGCCCACCACCAGGGCCTCGGGGCTGGCCAGCAGCACCTCGAGCAGGTCGGCCTCAGCGCCGCGGAACGCCGCCTCGCCGTCTTCGAACCACGAGGCGACCGAGCGCCCGGTGCGGGCCTCGATCTCCACGTCGGCGTCGACGAACCGGTGGCCGGTCAGCTTGGCGACCTTCTTGCCGACCGTGGTCTTGCCCGAACCCATCAGGCCGACGAGCACGACGTGGGTGGCCCGGACGTCGGTGCCGGCGTCAGGCACCGACCGGGCCCTGTTCCAGCGCGTCGACGAAGGCGCGGTGGTTGCGGACCAGCTCGTCGACCGAGTCCCCACCGAACTTGCGGACGGCCTCGTTGGCCAAGACGAGAGCGACCATGTGCTCGACCACCACACCGAGGGCCGGGACGGCGGTGACGTCGGTGCGCTCCTTGAACGACACGCCCGCCTCCTTGGTGGCGGTGTCGACCGTGGCGAGGGTGGGCCGGTTCAACGTGGCCAGCGGCTTCATGGCCGCCCGCACCACGACGGGCTCGCCGGTGGAGATGCCGCCCTCGACGCCGCCCGAGAAGTTCGAGCTGCGCTCGTAGCCCTCGGCATCGGTCCAGGTGACCGGGTCGTGGGCGTCGCTCCCCCGCCGGCCGGCGACGTCGAAGCCGTCGCCGACCTCGACGCCCTTCACGGCCTGGATGCTCATCACCGCCTGGGCCAGCGCGCTGTCGAGCTTGCGGTCCCAGTGGACGTGGCTGCCGAGGCCGATCGGCACGCCGTAGGCGATGGCCTCGACCACGCCGCCGAGCGAATCGCCCTCCTTCGCCGCCTCCTTGATCTCGGCCACCATCGCCGCCGCCGCGTCGAGATCGAGGCAGCGGACCTCGTTCTCGTCGACGCGCGGCAGGTCGGCGGGGCCCGGGCGCTCGCCCGAGGCGGAACGGGCCGGACCCATCTGGATCACGTGCGAGACGATCTGGACGCCGAGCTGAGCCAGCAGCGCCTTGGCGACGGTGCCCGCCGCCACCCGCGCCGCGGTCTCTCGCGCCGAGGCCCGCTCCAGGACGTCGCGCGCATCGGTGAAGCCGTACTTCTGCATGCCGGCGAGGTCGGCGTGGCCGGGGCGGATCTGGGTGAGCGGGGCCTGGGTGGGGCCGTCCTCGGCCCGGGGCGACATCTCGGTCCCCCACTTCTCCGGGTTGCGCTCCCACTCGGTGTTGGCGATCTCGATGGCGATCGGCGACCCCAGCGTGCGGCCGTGGCGGACGCCGCCCACCAGGGTGACCTGGTCCTGCTCGAAGCGCATGCGGGGGCCGCGGCCGTAGCCGAGGCGGCGGCGGCTCAGCTCCGATGCGATGTCGGCGACCGCCAGGTGCAGCCCCGCCGGGACGCCCTCGATGACGACGATGAGGGCCTTGCCGTGGGATTCCCCGGCGGTGAGGTAGCGGATCACCTAGCCAAACCTACTGGCCGATCACCACCGGCAACGAAGCGCTCGCGGGCGGCAGCGGCGCGGCCGTCTCGTCCGCGTCGATGTCGTACGCACGCAGGATCGGGCCCGAGAAGAGGATCACCAAGATGGTCCCGATGGCCAGCCACGGGCCGAACGGGAACGGCCGGCTCTCCTTGCGGACGATCAAGATCCCGATGCCGACGACCAGCCCGATCAGGCTCGAGGCGATGAGGGCGAACAGGCACAGGAGCGGGTTGATGAGGCCCAGCCACATGCCCAAGATCACGGCCAGCTTCACGTCGCCCATGCCCATCCCCTCCTTGCGGAGGATGAGCTCCCAGCCCAGCAGCATCACCAGGAGGAAGCCGGCGAACCCGATGCCGCCGACGAGCGCACCCAGGATCACGCTTCTCGGATCGTCGGACAGCACGAAGGCGAGCGCGGGGATGGCGACGAGCGAGGCGAGGATCGTCGGGTAGGTGATCCGGTTGGGGAGGATGTACAGCTCGAGGTCGATGACCGACAGGGCCAGCAGCACCGAGAACAGCAGGGCGTAGGGGATCACCCACCACGACGTGCCGAAGGCGACGCCGGCCAGCACCCACAGCACGGCGTTGCCGGCCTCGACCAACGGGTAGCCCGCCGGGATCGGCTCGCCGCAGTTGCGGCACCGGCCCTTGAGCAGCAGCCAGGAGACGACCGGGATGTTGTCCCGCGGCCGGATGGGCTGCTCGCACAGCGGGCACTTCGACGGCGGCGACATGACCGACTCACCCGACGGCACCCGGACGATCACGACGTTGAGGAACGAGCCGATGACCAGCCCGAACAAGGCGAGCCACACGAGCAGGAGTCCGGTCGGCATGGTGCGGACGCTACCGGTCGGCCCGACCCGCGCCGGGCATGGCCGAGGCGGAGCGGGCCCGGGTCAGGGCTTGACGGAGGACAGGAACTTCAGGAGCGAGTCGCGCTCCTCGTCCACGGGCGAGGCCGGCGGTGCGGCCATCTCCCGCACCTCGGCGGCCGGCGCGGGAGCGGGTGCCTCGTCAGCAGAGGTCTCGGCGCCGAACCCGTACGGATCGGCCGGAACGAAAGGGTCGGCACCACCGAACCCGTCGATCGTGCCGGGCTCGCCGGCGCGCTCGCTCATGGCCGCCGCCTCTTCGAACGAGGCGAGCGACTCGAACTGCTCGAAGTCGTCGTTGCTGCCGTCCACCATGGGCTCGTGGGCCGGCTCGAAGCCGTCGACCGATCCGCCGAAGCCGTCGACGGAGCCGGTGATGATCTCGCCCTCGTAGGCGACGCCTTCGCCCGGCAGCGGCTCGGGGAGGAGGGCATCGTCGCGCTCCTCCATCACCACGGGCCGGTCCTCGGCGCTCAGGTCGTGCAGGTCCGTCATCGGGTCCTCGTCGTCCGCCTCGAACGGGTCCAACTCGTCGAGCTCGACGCGCGGCGGCTGGTACGCGTGGGTGGCCCGGACCACCGCGAGGCCCGCCTCGACCAGGCCGACGATCTGGCGCGACGCCGCCAGGTCCGAGAGATCGAGGGCGGCCGCGAGGTCGTGGACGTTGCCGCCGCCGCCGATGGCGGCGATGGCCCGCCAGCGATCGGCGGACACCGTGGCCTCGGCGGCGTCGAGCTCGGGCGCGAGCGAGACCCAGGCCTCCATGGACGGGACGACGGCCTCGATCTCGACCCACTCGCCGACGAGCGCCTCCGCCGTGGCGATGGCGCCCTCGACATCGGCCTCCCAGCCGGAGTCGTCGACGTCGCCCTCGTCGAAGGCGAAGGACCCGTCCTCGAGGCGGAGCAGCTCGTAGAGCACGTCCGACGGCTCGGCCGCACGCGGGGCGAGCGTGGTCGACGCCGAGGCGATCGTGCCGAGGCACAAGGTCACCTCGCCGGTGCCGGTCTCCCCGACCACCTCGAGATGACCGGACTTGGCCGCGCCCGCCAGCAGCCGCAGGACGTCGGGCAGAGCGAAGGACTTGAGGTCACCCTGAAGGGCCACGGCAATCTCCTGAGGGATGGCGAACGTGCGGGATGTCCCCGTTCCATCGGCATCCGTCCCGAAAACTGAAGTCCTCCGTCTACGAGCGGGCGGCTTGCTCCATGACGCCGACGTCAGCCGAGACGCCGGTCCAGAGGGCCACCGCCCGGGCCGCTTGGTGCACGAGCATGCCGATGCCGTCGACGGGACGGGCCCCGGCCGCGGCCGCCTGGCGCAGCAGCGGCGTCTCGACCGGGAGGTAGACGAGGTCGACGACCGTCTGCCCGGACCGGAGCACATCCGGCTCCACCGGACTGGGGCCCAGGTCGCCAGGGGCCGCCCCCATGCCGATGGAGGTGGCGTTCACGACCAGCTCCGCATCGCGCACGTCAGCGGGTGCACCCACCCGCCCCACGGCGCCCGCGAGGGCGGCCGCGGACTCGGCACGCGCCGTGGTCCGGTTGATCACCGTCACCTCGGCGGCCCCCGCGGCGGCCAGCGAGCGCACCACCGAGCGGGCCGCACCGCCCGCGCCGAGCACCGCGCAGCGCAGACCGTCGGGCCGGAGGTCCTGTCCGGCCGCGAGCGCGTCGAGCAGACCGCCGCCATCGGTGTTGTGGCCGACCAGCTCGTCGCCCTCCCATGCCACGCAGTTCACCGCCTCGAGCGCCGCGGCGTCGGGGCTGAGGCGGTCGAGGGCGACGATGACGTCGTGCTTGTGCGGCATGGTGACCGAGAGGCCGCCGATCCCGAGCACCCGCATGGCATCCACCGCGGCCGCCGCGTCGCCGGGCGCCACCTCGAGGGCGACGAGCGCCCAGTCCAGTCCCGCCGACGCGAACGCGGCGTTGGCCAAGACGGGCGAACGGGAGTGGCGGACCGGGGATCCGATCACGGCGGCGAGGCGGGTGGACCCGCGCAGCGCGCCGATCCCGGCCCCGTCACCCACAGCCCAGGTCCTTGGCGATGCACTCGTCCTTGAAGCGGAGGAACTCGTTGTAGTCAGCCGTGAAGCTGACGACCTTGGGATCGGTGAGGAGGAAGTAGAGCCAGTCGCCTTCGGCCGGCTTCATCGCCCCCTCGAGCGCGTACTCCCCGGGAGCCGAGATCGGCGTCGGCGGTAGACCGTTGTTGGTCCTGGTGTTGTACGGGGTGTCGACCTTGTAGTCGATGGAGTTGATGTCCTTGCCCTCGAGGTTCGCCTCGTAGATCGACGTCGAGTCGTACTGGAGCGGCATGCCCTTCTCGAGGCGGTTGTAGGTGACGGCGCCGATCTTGGGGGCGTCGTCGGGGACCGCCGCCTCGTACTGGATCATCGAGGCCACCTTGAGCAGGTCGTAGGCCGTGAGGTCGAGGCCCCACTGCTGCTTGACGTGCGCCTGGGCATCGGCGAGGCCGAGCGCCTCGACGCGGACCTCCATCTCCTGGGCCATCCGGGTGAGGACGTCGACGGCATCGTCGTCGTCGCCGACCTCGTAGGTGGCGGGGAACAGCAGGCCCTCGTAGGACGTCGTGCCGGCGGGCTTGAGGGAGGTCGGCACCTTGCCGCCGTCGAGGGCGGCGTGCAGGGCCTCGACGCTGAGGCGCGGCACCTTCTCGTGGATGCGGTCGACGATCTGCTCGATCGTGTACCCCTCCGGGATGCTCACCTTGGTGGTGTTCGCTGACGCCGGTCTGGTCGGACCGGCGTTGAGGACCTCGATGGCCTCGTCGAAGCTGGAGTTGGACCGGAACGTGTAGCTCCCGGCCTGGACGGTGGAGAGGTCCTTGCCGCCCACGTAGAGGTTGAAGATGGTGGCGCTGCTGATGACCCCCTCGGCATCGAGGATCGACCCGACCCGGCTGGTGGTGGCGCCTTCGGGGATCTGGACCTGGACCTCCTCGCCGGGTCCGCCGGGAGGATCGACCTGGTTGCCGTACCACCACCACGTACCGCCGACCACCACGGCGACGAGGCCGACGACGACGAGCAGCGCCACGAGCCAGCGTGGGACGCGGCTCTCGCCCGGCAGGTCGAAGTACTCGTCCTCGTCGACGGGGCGCCGGGGCCGGCGCGGCGGAGCAGACGGCGGGGACTCGCTGCGGACGCGGCGCGGCGGAGGGGCGGCGCCACCGTCTCGGTCGGCGGGCACCGGTCGCCGAGCTCCGGCCTGCTCGGGGCTGGCGCGGCGGCGCGGCGGCCGGCGCGGGCCGGGTACGGCCGGCTCCTCCGACCAGATGTCGGGGTCGAACGACGCGCCCGAGCCGGCGCCTCCCGGACCGTCGGTTCCTTCGTAGGTCACGGGCGAGCAGCCTCCTCAGCCGCCTCGTGGTGGGGCCCGTGGTCCAGCCAGTCCTGGAGGATCACGGTGGCCGCCATCTGGTCGATGACCTGCTTGCGAGCCTTGGCGTCGAGATCGCCCCGCTCTCGCAGCGATCGATCGGCGATGCGCGTCGTCATCCGCTCATCGTGCACGACGACGGGCACCGGCACCACCTCGGCCAGTTCGTCGCGCTCGGCGAGCACCGCCGTCGCCGCCGGACCGAGGGTGCCGTCGAGGGCGATCGGCAGGCCCAGGACCAGCGTGCCGGCCTCCCACTCGGTCACGAGGTCGGCGATCTCGCGGTGCAGGCGCGGGCGGTCCTTGTGGCGCTCGAGCGTGCCGATGGGCGTGGCGACGCGCTGGGCGTCGTCGGACACGGCCATGCCGATCCGCTTGGTTCCGAGGTCGAGGGCGAGCACGCGCATGAGCCGCCTAGGCGATGCCGGCGGCAGCCCGCGCCTGGTCGAGCGCCTCGTCGATCCTGGTCGCATCACGGCCGCCGGCCACCGCCAGCTCCGGGTTCTTGCCGCCGCCGCCGCCGACGGTCCGCGCCGCATCGGCGATGAGCGAACCGGCGTCGAGGCCGCCGTCTTTGGTGGTGGCCGAGACGAGGGCGACACCGCCGCCCTCGGGGGTGCCGATCAGCACCACACCGCGAATGCCCGGCTGGTCGCGCACGGCGACGCCGAGGCTCCGCAGGTCGTCGCGGGCCAGGCCGTCGACCCGGGCCACGACCACGCCGTCCACGGCGCTGCCGGCCAGCTCGGATGCTCCGCCCGACGCCACCTTCGACCGCAGCGACCTCACCTCGGCCCGCAGCTCGCGCAGTTCCGCCAGGCGCTTGTCGATCCCGTCGAGCAGCTCGGCCTGCGGGACGCCGATGCGATCGGCGAGCGCGGCCAGCTCGGCCTCCTCCCGCCGCAGGCGGTCGATGGGACCGGTGCCGGTGACGGCCTCCAAGCGGCGCAGGTTCGAGCCGATCGACGTCTCGGACACGATCTTGACGGGCCCGATGTCGCCCGTGCGGCGGACGTGGGTGCCGCCGCACAGCTCGGTGGAGTGGGGCCCGGCCTCGAGCACCCGGACGATGTCGCCGTACTTCTCCCCGAAGAAGGCGATGGCGCCGAGCTCGGCGGCCTCCGCCTTCGTGGTCTCGAAGTGGCGGACCGGCTCGTTGGCGAGCACGTCGCGGTTGACGAGGTCCTCGATCTCGGCGATCTGCTCGCTCGTGACCGGCTCGAAGTGGCTGAAGTCGAAGCGGAGCCGGTCGGGCGCGACCAGCGAGCCCTGCTGCTTGACGTGGGTGCCGAGCACCGTGCGCAGGGCCCAGTGGAGCAGGTGCGTGCCGGTGTGGTTGCGCCGGATGGCGTCGCGCCGCTCGACGTCGATGGCGGCGACGACCGTGTCACCGGCCTCGAACGCCCCGTCCGTCACGTGGACCACGTGGCGGTGCACGCCGGGCAGGGCCTGGAGGGTGTCCACGACGTTCCCGGCGCCCGACGGCCCGGTGATGGTCCCCGTGTCGCCCACCTGGCCGCCGGA
>Ga0182747_1000933_pt1 | contig 24397 bp, 23 predicted proteins | sample eDN3rd30CBELigBY_FD_128526 | JGI IMG/M metagenome (GOLD analysis project Ga0182747, IMG submission 128526) | Enriched backyard soil microbial communities from Emeryville, California, USA - eDNA 3rd pass 30_C BE-Lig BY (version 2) (version 2) | ecosystem: Environmental > Terrestrial > Soil >...
ATCGAGGTGTACAACTCGGCAATGTGCTTGCCCGGCAGGATGCGCTTGAGAAAGTTGACGAACTCCGCCGGCACCGGCACATCGACCATGAAGTACGAGCGGGTGAAGGAGAAGATGATCGACACTTCGGCCTCGTCGGTGATCAGGGCGTCGGCCTCGATGCCATGGCCCTCGCGGTGCAGCAACGGAATCACCAACGGCCACTGCTCGTCGGCGTTGTACAACCGACCGACCAGGTAGGCGCCCTTGTTGCGATACAGCACCGGCACGAACAGCTCCACGGCCAGTGCCGGGTCCTTGCACACCCAGTCCGGCAGGCATTCGCGCAACTGCTCTTCGAGGCGTGACAGGTCGCCTTCCAGGTCACCGTAGGCGAACGCATGGTCGGCGAAGATCGCCCGCAGCAGGCCCTTGAGGTTGGCTTCAAGCCGGTAGGTGCGGGTCTGCGCGGCCCGCTCATGGCCACGCATCGAAGGCCGTGTGGTGTGGATGAACATGCAGCCATCGCTGATCAGGTCATGGCTGAACAGGCTACAGAACAACGAGTTGTACCAGGTCTCCGACAGTTCATCGTCCAGCCGCGGGTCGATCAGGCTGATATAGGCACTCTTGACCAGCGGCCATTGTTCGACCTGCAGCAACACCTCGTCATCGAAGCCATCGCGCAGCCAGCCATTGACCTCGCCGACCTTGCGCTCATAGAGGTTGATGCGCGCCGCCGCCGCTCGCTGGCTGTCCTGCCAGCGAGCCTGCTCGAAGCGCTCGCGGGCGCCGAGGGTGATGCGGCGAAAGTGCTCGCGGTAGTCGTCGAAGCCGTCGAGGATCATCCGGGCGATTTCGCCGGCAGGCCAGTGCTCGGTCATGCGAGACACCTCGCTGAGGGGGTGAGATAGACAGCTTAGTCGCCCCTGGCGTTTTGCGAGGCCCGCAGGCCCCATTGCCAGCAAGCCAGCTCCCACAGGGAGGTCACACCCTTGAGGCTTGCGCTGTACCTGTGGGAGCCGGCTTGCCGGCGATAAAGCCCGAACAGATTCACACCGCAAGAAAGCACAAGAACCTACCCCACCCCCTCGCGTACACTCGCGCCCTGCCTTGTACCTGGAGACCGCTGTGAGCCCCATCGCCCTGACCCGTCTGCTGACCCTTGCCGCCGTCTGGGGGGCGAGCTTCCTGTTCATGCGCATCATCGCCCCCGAGCTGGGCACCGTACCCACCGCCTTCTTCCGCGTATCAATCGCCTGCCTGGGCCTGATCGCCATCCTCGCGGCCACCCGGGTGCGCTGGAACTTCGAAGGCAAGCTCGGCGCCTGCCTGGTGCTGGGCATGATCAACTCGGGGATTCCGGCCACCTTCTATTCGGTGGCAGCGCAGGTGCTGCCGGCGGGCTACTCGGCGATCTTCAATGCCACCACACCGCTGATGGGCGTGTTGATCGGCGCGTTGTTCTTCCGCGAGGCGATGACGCCGGCAAAACTGTGCGGCATCTTCCTTGGCCTGTTCGGCGTCGGCATCCTCAGCGGCGCCGGCCCGGTGGCCCTGGACATGGCGTTGCTGCAAGGCGCCCTGGCCTGCCTGGCGGCGACCACCTGCTACGGCTTTGCCGGGTTCCTCGCCCGGCGCTGGATCAGTGGCCTGGACAGCCGCCTCTCGGCCTTGGGCAGCATGCTCGGCGCCACGCTGATGATGACCCCGTTGTTCGCCTGGAGCGCACTGACCCAGCCCCCCGCCAGCTGGGGCGGCTGGCAGGTGTGGATGTCACTGCTGGGCCTGGGGCTGTTGTGCACCGCTTTCGCCTACATCCTGTACTTCCGCCTGCTGGCCGAGATCGGGCCGGTCAAGGCCAGCACCGTGACGTTCCTGATTCCGGTGTTCGGCGTGCTATGGGGCGCTTGGCTGCTGGATGAGCCGCTGTCGATGGGGCACCTGTATGGCGGGATGCTGATTGCTGCGGCGCTGTGGCTGGTGCTCAAGCCTGCGCGGCGTAGTGCCTGATCGACCGCAGGGGCTGCTGTGCAGCCCAATCGCTGGCAAGCCAGCTCCCACAAAAGATCAGTGCTGTCCTTGCTCTCACAAAGATCAGTGCTGTCCTTGCTCCCACAAAAGATCACTGCTGCCTTTGCTTCCCACAAAAGATCACTGCTGCCCTTGTGGGAGCCGGCTTGCCGGCGATGAATCCAGCGTTGTTTCACCTGCGAAACCACGCCACTTTTCACGTTACCCAAAATGCCCAGCAACCACGCACGAGCATCGCCTCATGCGCAGTTGCTGGGCATTTTCGTGCCATATAGAAAACCTTGTTTCACATATAAAACACCAACAAAACCGATATCAACCTGCAACCTGTTAATAAATAAGCACTTTCCAATTATTTCAGGGAAATTTTACAGCTGGCATTGTTCATGCACTAAACGGCGTATCACCTATAAAACAGACCAGAGAACGCTCCCATGGCTGTGAAAGAGATGTACGCAATCGCTCCGCAGTGGCACGAGCCGCAACGCAACAGCGACCAGGCGCCGACGGAAATCGAATTCCGCAACGTCGGCAAGGCCTTCCCCGCCAAGGGCCAGCCGGATGCGCCGTTCGCCATTCGCAACGTCAACTTCCAGATCCGCCGCGGCGAAGTGGTGTCCATCATCGGCCCGTCCGGTTGCGGCAAGAGCACCATCCTCAACATGGGCTCCGGCCTGTACCGCCCCACCGAAGGCGAGGTGCTGGTCAGCGGTGAAGCCGTCAACGGCCCGGTGCCCAAAGTCGCCTTCATGCTGCAGAAAGACCTGCTCATGCCGTGGCGCAGCATCCGCCGCAACGTCGAGCTGGGCCTTGAGATCCAGGGCATGCCCGCCGCCCAGCGCAAGGTCATCGCCGAGGATCTGCTCAAGCGCTGCCACCTGCAAGGCTTCGCCGACCACTACCCGTTCCAGCTGTCCGGTGGCATGCGCCAGCGCGCCGCGCTGGCCCGCACCCTGGCCATCGACCCGCAGGTGCTGTTTCTCGACGAGCCGTTCTCGGCCCTCGATGCGCAGACCAAGATGATCCTGCAGCAGGACCTGGCACAGATGCTGTTCGAGGAAAAGAAGACCGCGCTGTTCATCACCCACGACCTGGTCGAGGCCATCGCGCTGTCCGACCGCCTGCTGGTGATGAGCGCACGCCCCGGCACGATCATCGAGGAAATCGAGATCGACCTGCCGCACCGCAACAACCCGTTGGAGCGCCGCAAGCTGCCGGAAATCGGCCCGCTGGCCGGCCGCCTGATGGATCTGCTGAAGGTCGGCGAAGACCTCGACCTGCACTGACCGACGCCCCCCACATCACCCGGGAGTTAGCATGTTCACCACACACCTCAAGCGCGTGGCATACAGCGCCCTGGCCGCCCTCGCCCTGGGCCTGGCCCCCCAGGCCCAGGCCGAGCCGACCAAGGTCACCTACCTGCTGCCTGCCCCGCCCAGCCTGCCGGCGTTCGCGCCGTGGATCATCGCCAAGGAAAAGGGCTACTACCAGGCGCAGGACCTGGACCTGACCTTCATCGCCGCCAAGGGCGGCGTCGACGTGGCCAAGCAGATCGGCGCCGGCAACGCCCTGGTCGGCGGGGCCATCGGCGACACGCCGATCATCGTCCGCCCCAACGGCATCCCGGTGCGCGCGGTGGCTGTGCTCGGAGGCGGCGGCGTGACCATGATCGCCACCAACGCCGGCGAGAACATCCAGTCGATCCAGCAGCTCAAGGGCAAGACCCTGACCGTGATGTCCTACTCCGACACCACCTACTACGCCCTGCTCGCCTCGCTGCGCAAGGCGGGCCTGAGCAAGGACGACGTGGATATCCAGGCCGCCGGCCCGTCGGGCGTGTGGCAACTGTTCTCGGCCAGCAAGGCCCAGGCCATGGCCGGGGTGCCGGACTGGGTGGTCAACGCCGAGGACGCCGGGCTCAAGTACGCGTTGATTCCGCGTGAGCAGGTGTTCGAGAGCATGGCCCAGGCGATCCTCGCCTCCGACGACGCCATCGAACATCACCCGCAGATCGTCCGCGGTGTGGTCCAGGCCACCCTGCACGGGTTGCAGGACATCATCGACGACCCCAAGGCTGCCGCCGCCACCTTCGCCCGCGCCGTCCCCGCCTATGCCGGCAAGGAAGCCTCACTGGAGAAAACCCTGCGCCTGTACGTGGAGTACGTCTACGCCGGCCAGCCGGTGCTCGGGCGCATCGACCCAGCGCGCCTGGACACCGTGCGCAAGTTCTACGTCAGCGAAGGCATCGTCACCCGCGAGCCCAAGCTCGACGAGCTCTACAGCAACCAGTTCATCGAAACCAACACTGCGGCCAAGTGAAGCCGTCGCCATAACAAGGTAATCGCCCGATGAGAAACCTCAACCCGTCCGTGGCCGGCAGCGTCGCCCTGCTGGTCCTGTTCCTGGTGCTCTGGCAATGGGGCCCGGGGCTGGTCGGCATGCCCGAGTTCGTCATGCCGCAACTGAGCCGCGTTGCCCAGGAAAGCCTGGTCATGTGGCAGTCCGGTGGCCTGTTCGAACACACCCTGATCACCGCCTTCGAGATCATCGTCGGCTTCGCCCTCGGTGCCCTGCTGGGCGTGGCCATCGGTGTGTCGCTGGGCCTCTCGCCCTCGGCCGAAGCCATGCTCTCGCCCTACATCCTGGCCCTGCAGATCGCGCCCAAGGTGGCTTTCGCACCCCTGTTCGTGATGTGGCTCGGCTACACCATCTACCCCAAGATCCTCATCGCCATCCTGATCGTGTTCTTCCCGGTGATGATCAACGTGCTCTCGGCCATCCGCACCGTCGACCCGGACATGATCAACCTGGTGCGCACCATGAACGCCAGCCGCTGGCAGATCTTCCGCCTGGTGGAGTTCCCCTCGGCCATGGCCGCGCTGTTCTCCGGCCTGCGCATCGCCTCGACCCTGGCGGTGATCGGGGTGACCGTCGGCGAGCTGGTCGGTGGCAACCAGGGCCTGGGATTCCTGCTGGTGGATGCCGAAGGCCAGGGCAACACCGCCGGGGTGTTTGTCGCCATCGTCATGCTCACCCTGATCGGCGTGCTCGCCTATGGCGCCGTGGTCTGGGCCGAGAAGCGCGTCCTGCACTACCTCCCCAAAGCCATGCTGAGTAGCCAATGATGAGCAGCTTCAACAACCTTCTCGAAGGCCGCCGCGTGCTGGTCACCGGTGGCGCCCGCGGCCTGGGCTATGCCTTCGCCCAGGCCATCGCCCAGGCCGGTGCCCGGGTGGTGATCGCCGATGTGCTGGCCGGCCGCGTGCAACAGGCCGCCTGCGAGCTGAGCGGCATGGGCCTGGATGTCAGCGGCGTCAGCCTGGACCTGGCCAGCCCCGAATCCATCGAGGCCTGCATCGAACGCACGGTCAAGCGCCTGGGCGGCCTCGACGGCCTGGTCAACAACGCCTCGATCACCAACTCCGGCGGCAAGAGCTGCGAAGAGCTGGACATCGAAACCTGGGACCAGGTCATGCAGGTCAACGTGCGCGGCACCTGGCTGATGACCCGCGCCGCCCTGCCGGCACTGCGTGAGAGCGGCCGTGGCGCGGTGATCAACCTGGCCTCCGATACGCCGTTGTGGGGCGCACCCAACCTGCTGGCCTATGTCGCCAGCAAGGGCGCGGTGATCGCCATGACCCGCAGCCTGGCCCGCGAGCTGGGCAATGCCAACATCACCGTCAATGCCATCGCCCCCGGCCTGGTACTGGTCGAGGCCACCGCCTATGTGCCCGAGGCCCGCCACCGCCTGTACACCGAACAACGGGCCATCCAGCGCCCGCAACTGCCCGATGACGTCAGTGGCGCGGTGCTGTTCGCCCTCTCCGACCTGTCGCGCTTCATCACTGGACAAACCCTGCCGGTCAACGGCGGGTTCGTCATGCCCTGAGCAAAGGAGACCTTCATGACCGACCTCTCTGTGCAAAACGAAGCCCCGAAATCCTGGGACCGCCCGGCCGACGCCGACCTCGCCAGCTGGATGCAGACCCGCATTGCCCGCTATGAAACCCGCCGCTACGACTGGGACGCGCTGAAGTTCCAGGCCGACTACGACCCCAAGTTCCGCCGCGCGCAGATGCGTTACGTGGGCACCGGCGGCACGGGTGTGGGCAGTGACATGAACACCATTCCGTCCGAGCACTTCACCTTCTCCACCATGGTCATCCCGGCCGGCCACGAGGGCCCGCCCCACCTGCACACCGACGTCGAGGAAGTGTTCTTCGTGTTGCGCGGCAAGCTCAAGGTGATCATCGAGAAGGATGGCGAGCGTTTCGAGACCGTCCTCACCGACCGTGACCTGATCTCGGTGCCGCCGGGGGTGTACCGCGAAGAGATCAACATCGGCGATGAAGACGCGCTGATGTGCGTGATGCTCGGCGCCAAGAAGCCGGTGACCCCGACCTACCCGCCAGCGCACCCGCTGGCCTCGATCAAGCGCGGGTAAGCCGATGCAGCCGATCACCCCCATCACCGCGCTGCTCGGCCAGCTCGACCAGCGCTTTGGCGAGCGCCTGCTGCGCCTGGGCCAAGGCCAACAAGCCGTGCGCGAAGCCGGTAGCGGCGACGCCATCGTGCTGCTGCACGGCATCGGCTCGGGCGCGGCCAGCTGGTTGCAGGTGGCTTTGGGCTTGAGCGAGCGGGCGCGGGTGATCGCCTGGGATGCACCGGGTTACGGCCAGTCCACGCCCTTGCCGATGGCTGCGCCCGACGCTTGCGCCTATGCCGGGCGCCTGCTGCAGACGCTCGACGCCCTGGCGATCGAGCGCTGCGTGCTGGTTGGGCATTCGCTCGGCGCGCTGACCGCCGCCGCGTTCGCCCAGGCCCACCCGCATCGCGTCAGCCGCCTGGTACTGCTCAGCCCGGCGCGTGGCTATGGCGCGCAACCCGATCAAGGCCAGGCGGTGCGCAGCAAGCGCCTGCACAGCCTGGCGCAGATGGGCATCGCGCAGATGGCGCGCGAACGCAGTGCCCATCTGTTGTCCGCCAGCGCCAGCAGCCAAGCGCTGGCCTGGGTGCAGTGGAACATGGCGCGGCTGCTGCCACACGGCTACCGCCAGGCCATCGAGCTGCTGTGCGGTGACGACCTGTTGCGCCATGCGCCGCGAGCGGTGCCTTGCGAGGTGCACTGCGGCAGCGCCGACGGCATCACCCGCCCAGACGACTGCCAGGCCCTGGCCACCGCCCTCGGGGCACCTTTCAAGCTGATACCCGGCGCCGGCCATGCCTGCGCCATCGAACAACCTGACACGGTAACGGGCCTGCTGGCCCGCGCCCTGGACGCCTCTGAAACAGGTAGCGTGCTATGAACGATATGGATCCGTTGAAGGAAAACCAGGACAAGTACATTGTCCCGGGCCTGGAACGCGGCCTGCTGCTGCTGTGCGAATTCAGCCGGCAGAACCGCACCCTGACCGCCCCCGAACTGGCGCGGCGGCTGTCGCTGCCACGCTCGACCATCTTCCGCCTGCTGACCACCCTGGAAACCATGGGCTTCGTCACCCGCAGCGGCAACGAGTACCGCCTGGGCATGTCGGTACTGCGCCTGGGCTTCGAATACCTGGCCTCGCTGGAGCTGACCGAGCTTGGCCAACCGTTGCTGGCCCAACTCTGCGATCACCTCAACTACCCCAGCAACCTGGTGGTGCGCGACGGCCGCTCGATCGTCTACGTGGCCAAGGTCTCGCCACCCTCGGTGTTCTCCAGCGCCGTCACCGTCGGCACCCGCCTGCCGGCCCACGCCACGGTACTGGGGCGCATCCTGCTGGCTGACCTGAGCCTGGGCGAATTGCGCGAGCTCTACCCCGAGGAACATCTGGAACAGTTTTCGCCGTGCACGCCGAAGACCGTGCTGGAGCTGTTCGACCTGGTCCAGGCCGATCGCCTGCGCGGCTATGTCAGCGGCGAAGGCTTCTTCGAGTCGACCATCTCCACGGTCGCAGCCCCCGTGCGCGATGCCAGCGGCCAGGTGGTCGCGGCGCTCGGCCTGACCATCCCGACCGTGCAGATCGGCCACGTCAATTTCGACAACCTGCTGGGGCAGGTCCGCACCAGCGCCGATGAGCTGTCGCGGCTGCTCAACTACACGCCCAACGCAGGCCACGGCCGCGTCACCGCGTTGATGAGGGACTGACATGAACCCTTACCAACTGCAAGACAGCACCGTGATCGTCACCGGCGGTTCGTCCGGTATCGGCTACGCCTGCGTCGAACTGCTGCTCGAAGCCGGCGCCCGGGTGGCCTTCTGCGGGCGCAACGAAGAACGCCTGCGCAGCGCCGAAGCGCGACTGCGCGAACACTTCCCCGAGGCACGCCTGCTGGCCCGGGTCTGCGACGTGCTCGACGCCTCCTCCGTGCAGGCTTTCGCCGCCGCCAGCCTGGAAGCGCTCGGTCCGGCCCAGGTGCTGGTCAACAACGCCGGCCAAGGCCGTGTGTCGACCTTCGCCGACACCACCGACCAGGCCTGGAGCGATGAACTGCAGCTCAAGTTTTTCTCGGTCATCCACCCGGTACGCGCCTTCATGGCGCAACTGCAGGGGCAAGCGAACGCCTCGATCGTCTGCGTCAACTCGCTGCTGGCCAGCCAGCCCGAGCCGCACATGGTCGCCACCTCGGCCGCGCGCGCCGGGCTGAAGAACCTGGTGCGCTCGATGGCCTTCGAATTCGCCGAACACGGCATCCGGGTCAACGGCATCCTCATCGGCCTGGTCGAATCCGGGCAATGGCGGCGCCGCTTCGAAGCCCGCGAAGCGCGCGAGCTGGACTGGTCGCAATGGACCGCGCAACTGGCGCAACGCAAACAAATCCCCTTGGGCCGCCTTGGCCTGCCGAAGGAAGCGGCGCAGGCGATCCTGTTCCTGGCTTCGCCCCTGTCGGCCTACACCACTGGCAGTCATATCGATGTATCCGGAGGCCTGTCCCGCCATGCGTAACGAAAACACTGTCACCGTCGGTGCCGTCATCACCGCGTTCCTCGAGCAATGCGACGTCAAGGCGGCGTTCGGCGTGATCTCGATCCACAACATGCCGATCCTCGATGCCTTCGCCGTGCGCGGCAACATCCGCTTCGTCATGGCCCGCGGCGAAGCCGGGGCGACCAACATGGCCGACGCCTATGCCCGCAGCAGCGGTGGACTGGGCGTTTGCCTGACCTCCACCGGCACTGCAGCCGGCAATGCTGCCGGGGCCATGGTCGAGGCACTGACCGCCGGCACCCCGCTGCTGCACCTCACCGGGCAGATCGAAACCCCCTATCTGGACCAGGAGCTGGCCTACATCCACGAAGCACGCGACCAGCTGACCATGCTCAAGGCCGTGTCCAAGGCGGCCTTCCGCGTGCGCAGCGTGGAGACCGCGCTGAGCACCCTGAAGCTCGCCGTGCAGAACGCCCTGACCGCCCCCACCGGCCCGGTCAGCGTGGAGATCCCGATCGATATCCAGTCGGCCTTCATCCCCATGCCGACCGACCTGTCGCCGCTGCCGATCCCGGTCGCCGCGCCGGCCGCCGAAGCACTCGACCTGGTCGCCGAGCGCCTGGCCAGCGCCACCCGCCCGCTGCTGTGGCTGGGCGGTGGCGCCCGGCATGCCGGCGCGCAGGTCAAGCGCCTGCTCGACATGGGCGTCGGCGTGATCACCTCGACCCAGGGCCGCGGCGTGGTCAACGAAGACGACGCCCGCTGCCTGGGCGCCTTCTCGCAGAACAAGCTGGTCGAAGGCTTCATGCAGACCTGCGATGCCCTGGTGGTCGCGGGCTCGCGCCTGCGCAGCAACGAGACCTTCAAGTACGCCCTCAAGCTGCCGCGCACCACCTTGCGCATCGACGTCAACCCGGCCATCGAAGGCCGCAGCTACCCCAGCGACCTGTTCATCTGCGGCGATGCCGCGCTGGCCCTGGAAGGCCTGGCCGACCGCCTGCAGGGTCGCCTAAACATCGACCCGAACTTCCTGCCCGAGCTCAAGACCGTGCGTGAACAGGCACGCAAGCAACTGGTCGCCGACCTAGGCCCTTACTCGGCGCTGGTCGAGCAGTTGCAGGCGCAGACCGGGCGCAACTTCACCTGGGTGCGCGACGTGACCTTGTCCAACAGCATCTGGGGCAACCGCCTGCTCAACCTGTACCACCCGCTGTCGGGCGTGCACGCCCTCGGTGGCGGTATCGGCCAAGGCCTGGCAATGGGCATCGGCGCAGCGGTGGCAGCGGCGGAAACCGCCCCTGGGCGCAAGGTGTTCGCCCTGGCCGGCGATGGTGGTTTCATCCTCAACCTGGGTGAGCTGGCGACCCTGGTGCAGGAGAACGCCAACGTGGTCATCCTGCTGATGAACGACCAGCGCTACGGTGTGATCCGCAACATCCAGGACGCCATCTACGGCGCCCGTCATGCCTATGTCGAACTGCACACCCCGGACTACGCCAAGCTCGCCGAGTCGCTCGGCCTGCGCCATGGCCTGGTCAGCGACCTCAACAATTTCGGCAACGTGCTCGAAGGCGCCCTGGGCGAGCAAGGCCCGTTCCTGCTGGAAGTCGACATGCTCAGCGTCGGCGGCTTCGCCACCCAGTTCGCCGGCCCGCCCAACAGCGAAACCAAGGCGCAGAAGGCCACGGCCTGAGGACATCGCCATGTTGCATATCACCATGATCGGCTGCGGCGCCATTGGCGTCAGCGTGCTCGAACTGCTGGAGAACGACCCGCAACTGTGCGTCGATGCGGTGATCGCCTCGGCCGGCTCCGAAGACCTGGTGCGCCAGCGCCTGGCCAGCTTTCGCCAGCCGCCACGGGTACTCACCGCCCTGCCCGCCGATGCGCACCCCGACCTGCTGGTCGAGTGCGCCGGCCACATGGCCATCGAAGAGCATGTACTGCCGGCGCTGGAACGCGGTATCGCGTGCCTGATCGTCTCGGTGGGCGCACTCTCCGAGCCGGGCCTGGTCGAGCGCCTGGAGGCGGCTGCGGCACGTGGCAACACGCGCATCGAGTTGCTGCCTGGCGCCATTGGCGGCATCGATGCGCTGTCGGCGGCCAAGGTCGGCGGCCTGGATGCGGTCACCTACATCGGCCGCAAGCCGGCGCGGGCCTGGAAGAACACCCCAGCCGAGCAGGTCTGCAACCTGGACACGCTGGGCGAGGCGATGGTGATCTTCGACGGCAGCGCCCGCGAGGCGGCGCGGCTGTACCCGAAGAACGCCAACGTCGCCGCCACCCTGTCGCTGGCGGGGTTGGGCCTGGACCGCACCCGCGTGACCCTGATCGCCGACCCGCTGAGCGAGGAGAACGTGCACCAGGTCGAAGCCCGCGGCGCCTTCGGCCGCTTCGAGATGAGCCTGCGCGGCAAGCCGCTGGCGGCCAACCCGAAGACTTCGGCACTGACCGTCTACAGCGTGGTGCGCGCCCTCGGCAACCACGCCCATGCCATTTCCATCTAGGGGACTGCCAATGACTCTGGAACAGACCTTACCCATCTGCATCGCCGGCACCTGGCGCCTGGGCGGCGGCGAACGCTACGCCACCTGCTACCCGGCCTCCGGCGAGCCGGTGGCCTGGCTCAACGCCGCCAACCTAGACGATGTCGAGGCCGCCGTGCAGGGCGCGCACCAGGCCTTCCTGCACAGCGGCTGGGCCCAGCGCAAACCTCATGAACGCGCCGCTGTGCTGCAGCGCATTGCCAACCTGATCCGCGAGCGCGCCGAGGAACTGGCGCAACTGCAGCGCCAGGACAACGGCAAACCGATCAACGAAACCCGTGCCCTGGTCGCCAGCGCGGCCGGCACCTTCCAGTTCTTCGCCGCCGCCTGCGAGACGCTGGAAGAAACCATCACCCCGTCGCGCGGCGATTTCGTCAGCATGAGCGTGTACGAGCCGATGGGCGTGGTCGCGGCCATCACCCCGTGGAACTCACCGATCGCCAGCGAAGCGCAGAAGGTTGCCCCGGCCCTGGCCGGCGGCAATGCGGTGGTGATCAAGCCGGCGGAAATCACCCCCTTGCTGGCCCTGCAACTGGCGCGCATCTGCGAAGAGGCCGGGCTGCCCAAGGGCCTGGTCAGCGTGCTGCCGGGCAAGGGCTCGCTGCTCGGTGATGCCCTGACCCGCCACCCGCTGGTCAAGCGCGTGTCGTTCACCGGTGGCACCCGCACCGGCAAGCACATCGCCCACATTGCCGCCGACAAGATGATGCCGGTGTCGCTGGAGCTGGGCGGCAAGTCGCCGACCATCGTCCTCGACGACGCCGACCTCGATCACGCGGTCGCCGGCGTGCTCTACGGCATCTTCAGCTCCTCCGGCGAGGCCTGCATCGCCGGCTCCCGGCTGTTCGTCGCGCGCGCCCTGTACGAGCCGTTCATGGCGCGCCTGACTGCCGCCGCCGCGCAGTTGCGCCTGGGCGACCCGGCCGACGAGCGCACCCAGATGGGCCCGCTGATCAGCGCCGCACACCGCGAATCGGTGGAGCGCTACGTGGCCCTAGGCCTGGCCGAAGGTGGCCGCCTGCGTCTGGGCGGCGAGCGCCCGAGTGGCGCGGGCTATTTCTATCCGCCCACCATCCTCGAAGGCCTGTCCAACCACCAGCAGGTGTGCCAGGAAGAGATCTTCGGCCCGGTACTGGTGGCAATGCCGTTCGACAGCGAAGAAGCACTGCTGGCCCAGGCCAACGACAGCCTCTACGCCCTCGCCGCCGGCATCTGGAGCCGCGACTACAAACGCGCCTGGGCCCTGGGCCGCAGACTGCAAGCCGGCACGGTATGGATCAACACCTACAAGCAGTTTTCCATCTCGACGCCGTTCGGCGGCTGGCGTGACAGCGGCCTGGGCCGCGAAAAAGGCCGCCTAGGCATCCTGCAGTACATGGAACAGAAAAGCCTCTACTGGGGCATGAACCAACAACCGCTGGCCTGGGCCGGCGTGGAGGCAGGGCAATGAGCGTACTGGGCATCGATGAAGTCACCTACGGCGTGGAAGACCTCGCCACCTGCGCGCGCTTCTTTGCCGACTGGGGCCTGAGCAAGGTCAGCGAGCAGCCCGACGAAGTGATCTTCGAAACCCTCAACGGCTGCCGCGTGGTGCTGGCGGCCATCGACAAACCCGGCCTGCCGGCAGCGATCGAACCCGGCTCGACCGTGCGCGAAGTGGTGTGGGGTGTCGAAAGCCAGGCCGACCTTGCGCTGTACAGCCAGCGCATCGCCAACGACCCTGGTTTCGTCGAAGGCAACGGCCGCATCGGCTGCACCGACCCCAACGGCCTGGCGATCCGCCTGCAGGTCACCCGCAAGCGCGCCCTGGACCTTGAGTGCAGCGGCCACAACACCTGGCAGACCAAGGGCCGCATCAACAAGCCGGCGCCGGTCTACGAACGCGCCACGCCCATCGAAGTGGGCCACGTGGTGTTCTTCGTCAAGGACGTCAATGCCTGCGAGGCGTTCTACCACGAGCGCTTCGGCTTCCAGGCCTCGGACCGCTACCCCAACCGCGGCGCCTTCCTGCGCACCGCCGAGGAGGGCGGCCACCACGACCTGTTCATGCTGCAGTTGCCAGCCCCGCGCGCCGGCCTCAACCACGTGGCCTTCACCGTGCGCGACTTGCACGAGGTGTTCGGCGGCGGCATGCACATCTCCCGCTGCGGCTGGGCCACGGAGATCGGCCCGGGCCGTCACCCGGTGTCGTCGGCGTTCTTCTGGTACTTCAAGAACCCCGCCGGCGCGCTGGTCGAGTATTACGCCGACGAAGACCAGCTGACCGGCGAGTGGCAACCGCGCGAGTTCGAACCCGGCCCGACGGTATTCGCCGAATGGGCGATCGCCGGCGGCATCGACGGCAACACCCGGCGCCAGCAACATGCCGAAGCGCCGCAAGGCAAGTTCCTCACTGACAAGCCCAAACAAGATTGAGGTCGATCCCATGAGCACAACCGAGGTTTACCTGCAGCCCCACCAGGCACGCAAACGCCCCAACACACCGTTCGAGGACCTACTCGGCGACTCGATCGAACGCGCCTACGGCAATGGCGTGAGCGAGCTTGGCGAATTGCTCGCCCACCTCGACCTGGCCGGCCCGCCCTGCCCGCTCACCCGCGGAGAGTGGACCGAAGAAGCCTTTAAAACCCTGATGGCACGGCTGGGCGAATGACCCTCCGGAGGTAGAACAAGATGAACATGCACATCACCGTCGACCCTGTTGAACAACACCTGGCCAATGGCCTGAAAGACCTCTGGTTCCCGGTCCTGCCGTCGGAGCTGCTGAGCGACAGACCTGTCTCGATTCGCCGCCTGGGCTACAAGATCGCCCTGTGGCGCGACAACGATGGCAGCGTCCACGCCCTCGAAGACCACTGCCCGCACCGTGGTGCCCCGCTGTCCCAGGGGCCGGTGCTGGGCGACCGCCTGCAGTGCCCTTACCATGGCGTCGAAGTGCGCTGCGACGGCACCGTCACCAAGGTGCCGGGCAGCCCGGGTTGCAAGCTCGAAGGCAGCCGTCCGACGCGAATGTTCCATACCCGTGAGGCCGCCGGCGCGATCTTCCTGTTCAATGCCACCGACCCGCACCTGGACACACCGCCCGAGCTGCTGCTGCCCGAGCAGCTGACCTCGCCCGAGTGGAGCAGCTTCCTCTGCTACACCGAGTGGAAAGGCGACTACCGCTACGTGCTCGACAACGTCATGGACCCGATGCACGGCACCTACCTGCACAAGATGTCGCACTCCATGAGCGAGGGCGAAGCCACCGCCAAGTTCGTCACCCGCGACACCGATCAAGGCTTCTTCTTCGAGAAGGAAGGCCAGCGCGGGGTCAACTTCGACTGGACCGAATTCCTCGACAACGGCTGCCACTGGCTGCGCCTGGAAATCCCCTACCCGAAGACCGGCGGCCCGGGCGGCAACTTCACCATCATCGGCAGCTACACCCCGAGCAGCCGCGCGCTGTCGGCGGTGTTCCACTGGCGCGCACGGCCGTTGACCGGCTGGCAGCGCGACACCTGGCGCTTCCTTTACAAGAACCGCCTGGAGGCGCGCCACTGGGCGGTGCTGGAGCAGGACCGGGTGCTGCTGGAATTCATGGAGTTCGACGCCAACCAGCGCGAAAACCTCTACCAGCACGACCTGGGCGTAGTGCGCCTGCGCCGCTACCTCAAGGGCAAGGCCAAGGAACAACTGACCCTGATCGAAACCCGGCAACTGGCCTGAACCTGAGGTGACCGATGTCCAACTCCTCCACCATCAGCGCGTTGGTGCATACCCTGCGCCATGAAGCCGAAGGCATCATCAGCGTCGAGCTGCGCCCTTGGGGCGATACCGTGTTCGCGCCGTTCGAGGCCGGCTCGCACATCGACCTGCACCTGCCCAACGGCCTGGTGCGCAGCTACTCGCTGCTGAACGCGCCGAGCGACCAGGGCCGCTATGTGGTCGGCATCCTGCGTGACCGCGCCAGCCGCGGGGGCTCGCGCTATGTTCACGAGCAACTGCGGGTGGGTACGCAGTTGCAGATCTCCCCACCGCGCAACAACTTCGCCCTCGACACCCGCGCCAGCCACAGCGTGCTGGTGGCCGGCGGCATCGGCATCACGCCGATCTACTGCATGTTCCGCCAGTTGCTGGCCCTGGGGCGTTCGGCCGAGATGATCTACTGCGCCCGCTCGCGCGCCGAAGCCGCGCTGCTGGAGGAGATCGGCGGGCTCGGGGCCAAGGTGATCTATCACTTCAACGACGAAAAGGGCGGCCTGCCGGACCTGGCGGGCTACCTGCAGGGTCGCCCTGCCGATACGCACTTCTACTGCTGCGGGCCGACGCCGATGCTGGATGCCTTCGAGCAGGCCTGCGAACGGCTGGGCTACCCGCATGCGCATATCGAGCGCTTCACCGCCGCGGAGGTGGCGCCGTCTGCCGATGCACAAGACCGCTACAGCGTCGAGTTGAGCAAGTCCGGCAAGACCGTGACCGTCGAGCCTGGGCTGAACCTGCTGGATGTACTGCTCGAAGCGGGCTGCGACATCGAGCACAGCTGCCGCGAGGGAGTGTGCGGCTCTTGCGAGACGCGGGTGCTGGACGGGGACGTGGACCACCGCGATGGCGTGCTGACCAAGGCCGAACGAGAGGCGAACCGATCGATGATGGTGTGTGTGTCCGGGTGCAAGAGCCGGCGGTTGGTGCTTGATCTTTGATGTGAATGCGTTGCTCACGCGTAACCTTGACCGGCCCCTTGGGGGTCGGTTTTTTTTGGCCTGCTCAGTGGGCCTCATCGCCGGCAAGCCGGCTCCCACAGGTACACCACAGGCCTGGAACCCTGTAGGAGCCGGCTTGCCGGCGATGAGGCCCTCCCTGATACAAACAAAGGCACACTTGCACAACAAGTGGGCATAACGGTAACCCAACTTGCAGCCCGTTTCAGATACGGCACAAACTGCTTTGTTTCAAATATAAATAATTGTTTTTACTAGCTATTTTATTAATCCAAGTGCTTGGCACAGAACCTGCTCTATTCCCTGCGTAAAACAACATATCACCCATAAAACAATAAACCCGCAACTCAGGGCGACGCTCCCCCTTTGCCTGCGGAAAACCACCCAACCTTGCAGGGCACGGCATGAACAGATATGTGATAAGCCTCGGTCTCATTCTCGGCAGTTGCACAAGCTTCGCCTCCGAACCCGGCCCCGCGGCCCCGGACCAGCCACCCACCGCAAAAAAGCCCTTCCCGCACATTGCCTGGCGCAGTGACGACGGCCAGAGCAGCCTGGACATCGGCGGCGCGCTGCGCGTCAACTACCGCGACGAACACTGGGACACCACCGAAAACAACGGCCGCTTCCTTTTCGACACCTTCCGACTCGACGTGCAGGCCAGCCATCGCCAGTGGTTCAGCGATGTCGGCTACTGGTTCCAGGACGATGGCAAGCGCTCCATCGACCGCGGCTACATCGGCTACCGTTTCAGCCCGCAAGCCAACCTGCAACTCGGCGCACCGTTCAAGCCATTCGGCCTGGAGCCCTACCCGCAGTTCGGCTGGAGCTACCACATTCCGTTCTTCATGGGTTATGGCGTCAGCGCCGGCACCGGGCTGAAATACAGCTACAAGGACGCCCAATGGGACCTGCAGCTCGGTTACTTCCCGCGCATGCTGCCCTCGAGCCTGCGCTACTCGCCGGAGGTCGGCCGCTATGCCGACCTCGACGACAATGCCGTGCCCTTCACCCAATCGCGCCAGGACAACGAAAAGCGCAACCAGCTCAATGCCCGCGTGGCCCGTACCTTCAGCGGCGATGGCTGGAAGACCGAGCTCGGCGCTTCCCTGGCAGCCGCCGAGCTGTACAACGCCACCACCCACGATGACGGCGACTACTGGGCAGGCGGCGTGCACGCACTGTTCAACCACGGGCCCTGGACCGTGACAGGCCAGGCGATCCGTTATGAGTACGACCCGAAGAACCCGGCCGGCGTCAGCGACGATGCGGTGCTGATGGGCGGCAATGGCCTGACCCCGGCGTACCTGATTGCCTCGAAGGCGACCATCGGTGCGCTCAACGTCGGCTATGACGTGTTCACGCCGAAGCTGGGCCAGTTGAAGAAGATCAAGCTGTACACCGACTACAGCCGGATGATGAAGGACAAGCATGGCTGGGACGATTCGCAGATGTTCACCGTCGGCGCGCAGTTTCTGGCCATGCCGATCATGGCCTGGGTCGACCTGACCTGGGCGCGTAATGCCAACCCGTTTGGTGGAGCGGAGAATGGTACGGGGTGGACCAGCACCGGCTCGGTGGGCAGCAATGACTGGTATTACCGGACCAATATCAACATCGGTTACTACTTCTGAAATCTTGATGCTGTCTGTACTGGCCTCATCGCCGGTAAGCCGGCTCCTACAGGCGGTCAGTGCTGTCCTTGTGGGAGCCGGCTTGCCGGCGATGAGGCCGGTACAGACAACACAGCCAAAGCGCATTACGATAGGCAGCCCTCCTGACCCGTAATGCCCCATGCCCCCTGAGCAAACCTCAGCCTACAAGATCGTGCTCTGGCGCCTGGAGCCGGATGCCCAAGGCTACCCACCCGCTTCGGTCGAAGGCCTCTGGGCAAAACGCACCGACGCTGGCTACCAGGTCGACAGCATCCCCTTCTATGCCTACGGCATCGCTCCCGGCGACACCATCAGCATCCGCGAGGATGGCGAGCAGTCGTGGTTTGCAGCCCTGCAGCACAGTGGCGGCGCGTCGGTGTTGCGCATCCTGGTCAAGGCCGCGGGCGACCTCGAACAGGTGCGTGCAGCGCTCGAGGACTTCGGCTGCCCCAGCCAGGTCGAGAAGGCCGTGAGGATGCTGGCCGTCGAAGTGCCGCCTACGCATACACTCGACACCCTCCTCTACTACCTGCTGACCCAACGTGAAGCCGGCACCCTCGACTTCGAGGAGGGCGTGCTGCGCCACACCATCCCCGAAGAATTCCGCTAGCGCGCGCTACGCTTCGGCCAGCCGCGCCGCCGGCTTGCGGAATACGAACAGCAGGCCGACCACGATCAGGCCCATGCCCAGCAGGCTGAGCGGCGCCAGGCGGTTACCGAAGATCAGCAAATCCATCACCGCAGTCACCGCCGGCACCAGGTAGAACAGGCTGGTGACGTTGACCAGGTTGCCCTTGGCGATCAGCCGGTACAACAGCAGGGTCGCCAGCAGCGAAACCACCAGGCCCATCCACAGCAGCGCGCCGATGAAACTGGCGTTCCACTCGACATGCAGCGGTTGCAGCGGCGCAAACACCGCACACAGGGCGAACCCTGCCAGGTACTGCAGCGGTAGCGTGCCCATGGGGTTGTCGGTGATGCGTTTCTGCAGGATCGAACCAAAGGTCATGCTGGCCAGTGCCAGCAAGGCGAACAGCATGCCAAGCAGCGACACGCCGCCCAGGTTGATGCCCTGGTAGACCACCATCACCAGCCCACCCAGCCCCAGGCCCAGCCCGAACAGCCGGCTCCACGAGCGCTGCCGCTCCATCAGCACCACGGTGAGGAGGGGTTGCACGCCCATCACCGTGGCCATGACGCCGGGGGTGACATGGGTATTGAGCGCAAGCAGGTAGAAGATCTGGTAGGCGCCGAGGAGCACGCAGCCGGTACCCAGGGCCCGCAGGACAGCCCCGCGGCTGCGCGGCCAGCGCAGGCCCAGCAACGGGCCGATCAGCAGCAAGCCGGTGAGTGCCAATGCCGAGCGCAACAGCAGGAAGGCGAAGGGGCTGGCATGGGCAAGGCCGAGTTTCGAAACGATGGCGCCACTGCTCCACAGCAGGACGAACAGGCTGGTGGTGGCCGCCGAGGCCACGGATGCTTTGGTAAAGACAGACATGTATGCACCTGTATTCGGGCAAATGAGCCGAACGGTGGGCGTGTGCTTCAGTAAGGGAAGTAGCCGACCGTGTTCAGTAGGTTGCGTGTGCGAAGGGATGCGGCCAGAAGCCGATCAGCCCAGCACGACCACGCAGCGAGGCGGAGCTACGCCGCAGACGACGCCACTGACAGGTGGTGGGTAATGACTGATCATGACCGGCTGCTGGCTGCCACGCACGACCCTGCCCGCGACTGGCGCGATGGCAAAGCATGTGGTGGAAGGCATGGCTGGCATGAACAGGGTCTTCGAGGAAGTGAATGGTCTGGAATATAGCGGTGAATCGTGAACTGGGCAATAGCTGCCCTTTGTGACGCCTGACCGGGCCCTATCGCCGGCAAGCCGGCTCCCACAGGTACGCCACAGACTTCAAGAACTGTGGTGTAACTGTGGGAGCCGGCTTGCCGGCGATAGGGCCCGAACAGGCACCGAAACTTCAGAACAGCCAGTGATACAGCAGGTAAGCCACAACCACCGCCGCCACGGGCCGCAGGATGCGGTAGGCCTTGGGGTTGGCACGCTTGAACTGCTTCACACGGCCACTGATCCTGTTGCTGAAGCGCTTGCTCCAGGCATACGCCTGGTTGATCCCGCCAACGCGCTCGTCATCGGTGTTCTGCGGCGCGGTGGCTCGGCCGAGGAAGGCACTGACCTGGCGGTTGATGCGGGTCATCAGCGGGCTGGTCAGCGGCCGCTCGACGTCGCAGAACAGAATCACCCGAGTGACGTCGGTTTCGTTCTTCACCCAGTGCACATAGGTTTCGTCGAACATCACATCTTCGCCGTCACGCCAGGCGTAGACCTGGCCGTCGACGTAGATGCGGCACGCGTCGGAGTTCGGCGTGGACAGGCCGAGGTGGTAGCGCAGGGAACCGCCGAACGGGTCGCGGTGCGGGTTCAGGTGGCTGCCACCGGGCAGCAGGGCGAACATCGCGCCCTTGACGTTGGGAATGCGACTAACCAGTTCGACGGTCTTCGGGCACAGCGCCTCGGCCGACGGCAGTGGCTTGTCGTACCACTTCAGGTAAAAACGCTTCCAGCCCTTCTTGAAGAACGAACCGAAACCGGCGTCATTGTCCTTCTCGGCAGCGCGAATATAACCCTCGTCGAACAGGTGCATCGCCTCTTCCCGAATGACCTCCCAGTTGTCCTTGAGCACATCCAGTTCCGGAAAGCGCTGGCGGTCCAGGTAAGGCTTGGACGGCACGCCGGAGAACAAGTACATCAGGCTGTTGTAGGGAGCAAACAACGCCGAATGGTTGACGAACTGGCGCAACACCGGCAGGCGCGCCTTGCCGCGCAAATGCACGAACAGCACACTGCCGAAGAACACCAACAGGACACCCGCCTTGGCGGCGAAGGAAACGGTCATGCAACACTCCTTTGATAGGCAGCAGGTTTGCGCTGTCCTGCTCCCAGATAAATCATCCTGCCATCATAGACGCATCTCGCCCGGGTTAAAAACCACCCAGGCAGGATCTCACTGTTGAGGATTTTGCAACAAACCAGACCGCCGACCGTTGCGCCGGATCAGCGGCCCGGCCGGATTACTGCTGGTTTTCCTGCTCACTGAACAGATCACTGAACAGCATGCTCGACAGGTAGCGCTCACCGGAGTCTGGCAGAACCACCACGATGGTCTTGCCCTGCATCTCGGGTTTCTCGGCCAGACGCACCGCCGCCGCCATCGCCGCGCCACAGGAAATGCCACAGAGGATGCCCTCTTCCTGCATCAGGCGAATGGCCATGGCCTTGGATTCTTCGTCGGTCACCGTCTCGACCTGATCGACGATCGACAGGTCAAGGTTCTTCGGCACGAAGCCAGCACCAATACCCTGAATCTTGTGCGGGCTGGGCTTGAGTTCTTCGCCGGCCAGCGTCTGGCTGATCAGGGGCGATGCCGCCGGCTCGACCGCCACCGACAGGATCGCCTTGCCCTGGGTGTGCTTGATGTAACGCGAAACACCGGTGATGGTGCCGCCGGTGCCGACACCGGCCACCAGTACATCGACCGCACCGTCGGTGTCGTTCCAGATTTCCGGGCCGGTGGTCTTCTCATGGATGGCCGGGTTGGCCGGGTTTTCGAACTGCCCAGGCAGGAAATATTGCGCCGGGTCCGAGGCAACAATCTCGTTGGCCTTCTCGATCGCGCCCTTCATGCCTTTGGCCGGCTCGGTCAGCACCAGTTCGGCGCCCAGGGCCTTGAGCACCTTGCGCCGCTCCAGGCTCATCGATGCCGGCATGGTCAGGATCAACTTGTAGCCACGCGCTGCGGCGACGAAGGCCAGGCCGATACCGGTATTGCCCGACGTGGGCTCGACGATGGTCATGCCCGGCTTGAGCTTGCCGCTGCTCTCGGCGTCCCAGACCATGTTCGCGCCGATCCGGCACTTCACCGAATACCCGGGGTTGCGCCCCTCGATCTTGGCCAGGATGGTCACACCGCGCGGGGCGATACGGTTGATCTGCACCAACGGCGTGTTGCCGATGGAATGGGCGTTGTCTGCGTAGATACGGCTCATGGCAGGTTCCTTGGCATGAAAAAGCAGGGAAAGACTTAAAGGGTAAGCCTGCCCCCGAAGCCAGTAAAGCCTGTTCGAACTCCACGCCAAATACTGCGGTCAACCGTGCAACCCGCCTTGGAACGCTTTCGATGAACGCTCGCTACCGCTGGCCGTTGGTCGGCCTCGCCAGCCTGGTCGTGCTGCTGGTGGCCTTGCACCTGGCGCTCCCTTACCTGGTGCGGGACTACCTCAACGACAAGCTGGCCAACATGGGTGAATACCGCGGCCAGGTCGCCGACGTGGACCTTGCCTGGTGGCGCGGCGCCTACCAGATCAACGGGCTGAAGATCGTCAAGACCAGCGGCAAAGTGCCGGTGCCGCTGCTCGACGCGCCGCTGATCGACCTGTCGGTGAGCTGGCACTCGCTGTGGTACGACCGCGCCGTGGTGGCCGAGGTCACCTTCGTGCGCCCCGTGCTCAACTTCGTCGACGGCGGCAGCAAGCAGGCCTCGCAGACCGGCCAGGGCACGGACTGGCGCCAGCAACTGGAAAAACTGCTGCCCATCACCCTCAACGAAGTCCGCCTCGAAAACGGCACGCTGACCTTCCGCAATTTCACCTCGAAACCACCCGTCGACCTCAAGGCCACCCAGCTCGATGCCAGCATCCGCAACCTGACCAATGTGCGCGACAAGAAAGGCCGGCGCGACGCCAGCTTCGAGTCCACGGCGCTGATGCTCGGCGACGCCAAGGTCGAGAGCCGAGCCACCTTCGACCCGTTCAGCGATTTCGACGATTTCCAGTTCCGCCTGCGCGCCACCGGTATCGAGCTGCGCAGGCTCAACGACTTCGCCAGTGCCTACGGCAAGTTCGATTTCAATGCCGGCCACGGCGATGTGGTGATCGAGGCCCAGGCGGAAAACGGCCGCCTGAACGGCTACATCAAGCCGCTGCTGCGCGATGTCGATGTGTTCAACTGGCAGCAGGACGTGGAGAACAAGAACAAGGGTTTCTTCCGCTCGGTGTGGGAAGCGCTGGTGGGGGCCAGCGAAACGGTGCTGAAGAACCAGCCGAAGAACCAGTTTGCCACCCGTGTGGAGCTCAGCGGTAGCGTGCACCAGCAGGACATCAGTGCCTTCGAAGCGTTTTTGCAGATCCTGCGCAACGGGTTCATCCAGGCGTTCAATGCACGTTATGAGAAGTCGGCGCCCGATTCCGACTGAGCGGGTGTGACGGGCCATTCAGGGACTGAATAGCCGGTCTGCGTTTCCAGCTGCCGAGGCCCGCGTTATAGTCGTTGGCAAATTACAAACATACGCTGCCTGCACTGGCCCTATCGCCGGCAAGCCGGCTCCCACAGGCACCCCACAGATTTCAAGACGTGTGGAACACCTGTGGGAGCCGGCTTGCCGGCGATAGGGCCGCAACGGGCACCCCACAGAGGACACTCCCGATGAAGTTCGAAGGCACCCGCGACTATGTCGCCACAGACGACTTGAAACTGGCGGTCAACGCGGCCATCACCCTCGAACGCCCGCTGCTGGTCAAGGGCGAACCCGGCACCGGCAAGACCATGCTGGCCGAACAGCTCGCCGCCTCCTTCGGCGCCCGCCTGATCACCTGGCACATCAAGTCCACCACCAAGGCCCACCAGGGCCTCTACGAGTACGACGCGGTCAGCCGTCTGCGCGACTCGCAGCTGGGCGTGGACAAGGTCCACGACGTGCGCAACTACCTGAAGAAAGGCAAGCTGTGGGAAGCCTTCGAGGCCGAAGAGCGGGTCATCCTGCTGATCGACGAGATCGACAAGGCCGACATCGAGTTCCCCAACGACCTGCTGCAGGAACTCGACAAGATGGAGTTCTACGTCTACGAGATCGACGAGACCATCAAGGCCAAGCAGCGCCCGATCATCATCATCACTTCGAACAACGAAAAAGAGCTGCCCGACGCCTTCCTGCGCCGTTGCTTCTTCCACTACATCGCCTTCCCCGACCGCACCACGCTGCAGCAGATCGTCGATGTGCATTACCCGAACATCAAGCAATCGCTGGTCAGCGAGGCGCTGGACGTGTTCTTCGATGTGCGCAAGGTGCCGGGCCTCAAGAAAAAGCCGTCCACTTCCGAGCTGGTCGACTGGCTCAAGCTGCTGATGGCCGACAACATCGGCGAAGCGGTGCTGCGCGAGCGCGACCCGACCAAGGCCATTCCACCGCTGGCTGGCGCCCTGGTGAAGAACGAACAGGACGTGCAGCTGCTTGAACGCCTGGCCTTCATGAGCCGGCGCGGCAACCGCTGACAGGAGCCGGCCATGCTGCTCAACCTGTTCAATGAAATGCGCGCGGCCAAGGTGCCGGTGTCGGTACGTGAACTGCTCGACCTGCTGAACGCCCTGCAAAAGCGCGTGGTGTTCGCCGACATGGACGAGTTCTACTACCTGGCGCGGGCCATCCTGGTGAAGGACGAGCGCCATTTCGACAAGTTCGACCGGGCGTTCTCGGCCTACTTCAAGGGCCTGGAGAACCTTGACC
>Ga0182747_1000936_pt1 | contig 24376 bp, 23 predicted proteins | sample eDN3rd30CBELigBY_FD_128526 | JGI IMG/M metagenome (GOLD analysis project Ga0182747, IMG submission 128526) | Enriched backyard soil microbial communities from Emeryville, California, USA - eDNA 3rd pass 30_C BE-Lig BY (version 2) (version 2) | ecosystem: Environmental > Terrestrial > Soil >...
ACGTTGGTTTGGACCGTGTTGACCTGGTGCATAAGGGCGTTTTTCTAATTCTTTACCTGTGCCGCTTAAAGAAATACCAAGGCGACGAGACACTTTCCAAGATGGACCTGTATAACGAGACATTGAGAGTCTCCTCCTTTTTCAATTGGTTTTTTTGTGTTCAAAGAAAACCAGTTGTACCCGACACTAATGGGTATTTTATTTTCATGTATCTTCGCCCTTGCAGCCGTTAAGGGTTACACAATACACCGTCTAATTCGTTAGAGGAATAAAATACATACTAGCTTATACAACTGCTGCATTCATTTTACACAAAGTCGATTGTATAATTTTTAGTGCAGTGAGTCAAGTAATAATAACTTTCATTGTAAATCAATCTAACAATAATATGAACACTATTCACTAACAGTTAGGATCAGTAGTAAAATATTCATTAGAAAATCAAATTGTCAAAATTTTATAGTCAATTAGACTTAAAGAGTGTATACTTAAATATTATTGAAATATTAATTTTTTTTATTCTCCTTATGTTAGTAGAAAAGGTGATTTTATGAAAGTGCATCAACAATCCATCACTAAATTAAAATCAGATTTGCTTGAAATTCTTGTGAAATCTGTAGATGAACTTTCTAGTGATTATAGTTATTTTGGACTAATTCAAAATTGTTTAGAACGACATCTTGAAATAGAACATAGTAATTTTCTCATAAGCGAAGGAAATAAATTTGTTTGCCCGGATGTACATGTATCTTTAGAAATGCAATATAGTGGTATTCAAAAAGATCTAATTGAGAATGACTTTGTTCACAATACTATTTCCAGAATTCCTTATTTTTTGACCGAAAAAAATGAGTTTAAAGATATGACTCATATGATATTTCTAAAAGGGAAAGATCAAAATCAAAATATTGTACTTTTAATTAAAGAAAGTGACACATGGAGCGAGTTTGTAAATAGCGAGTATTTTGAAGAAACAATTGATTGTTTGGCTAATATCGTTCAAACATTGAAAAAAACGAACGAATTACGTTTAAACGAAAATCAATATCGAAAATTATATAACATGACGGATTTATTCCATTCAACAATGAATATTAACCTAATATTGGAAAATGTTTTAAATACAATTCAAGAAAATTTCCCAAACTTTAATGTTGAGCTGATTTTGTCAAACGATCAAGATCGTCAAACTACCATATCTATAAAGCAATTTGATTATTTAACAGAGAGGCCTTCTACGATAGAAGCATTTGTTTCTGGAAATATAACGACAGAACAGGCTGTTGATTTAAATTGCAGTTTACTTAATGCACCTATAAAAGGGCGTCAAGCAATTTATGGAATTCTACAGGTAAGCGCACCGATATCCTATGTGTTTTCACCGCTGCAAAAGAACTTTATTAGCATGCTTGCCCATGCTTCAGGTAATGCACTTGAAAACGCAAAACTATACCATCAGTCTCATCGTTTAATAAGTGATTTACAACTCATAAATGAAACTTCTCATCATCTAAATCTAAATTTAGATATGAACGAAATGCTGAAGTTTTTACAAAAACAGTTGCAAAAGTCTTTTCAACCAATGGAACTATGTTTTGTTTTTTTAGAAAATGAATCATATAAATTAACTGAATCAAGCACTGACTTTTTCAGAACAACTGAAGGTTTAGAATATATCCAACATGTAACAGACCACTTCAATAAATCTCAAGACCCGATGTTTGTGGCTGATTTAAATCGTATTCTTTCAAAGGAAGTACCTTTTAAGTCTTTAATGGCGATTCCAATGATTGTAGAACAACGAATCTATGGATTTAGTGTAGTTTTACATCGAGATGCTTACTTTTTCTCATTTGATAGCTATAAGTTAATGCAATCATTAATTCATCATTCATCACTAGCAATTGCTAACTCAATGTTAAGAAGTCAACTTCAACAAATGGTCAACCATGATCATTTGACAAATTTATATGCTAGAAGTTATTTAGATGAATTTGTAGAGAAATCTTTAAAAACAGACGTCTCTGGAATGTTTTTATTAATTGATATTGATAACTTTAAAAGAGTGAATGATACCTATGGTCACCATGTGGGAGATGAAGTATTAATTCAAATTGGTCAATTATTACATAATATTATCGGTACAAGAGGTATTTGTGCACGGTGGGGCGGAGAAGAAATGGCAGTTTATGTTCCAAACATCTTGGATGATGAATCTCTTCGCTTTGCTGAAAAAATAGTTGACTCAATTCCGAAAGTGACAAATCCGACAGTTACGATTTCTGCTGGATTAATGGTATGGCATAAGGAAAATCGTCCGGATTTTCAAACAATTTTTTTACAAGCGGATACTGCTTTGTACTATTCTAAGAATAACGGAAAAAACAGAATGTGTATTTATGATGAGACTTTAGAAAATACTTATTAAAAAATGGCTGTTTTAATAGTTTACTATCAAACAGCCATTTATATTTTTAATTATAAATGCTTCATTAATACATCTACAAACAACTCTAGTCCAAAACGATCATCTTCGGAGAATCGGTTTTTAATCGGACTATCAATATCTAGTACACCTAGAACTTCATCATTTTTAATAAGTGGGATAACAATTTCTGAGTTAGATGCAGAATCGCAAGCAATGTGTCCAGGGAATTGGTGAACATCTTCTACAACGATTGTTTCTTTCTTCGATACTGCTGTTCCACAAACCCCTCTTCCTACTGCGATACGTACACAAGCAGGTAATCCTTGAAATGGACCTAAAACAAGCTCTCCTTCTTTCATTAGGTAAAAGCCAACCCAATTAATTTGATCTAAAAATTGATTTAATAATGCAGAAGCGTTACTTAAATTAGCAATTCCATCTGATTCACCATCTAATAGAGCATCAAGTTGTTTTGCTACTAATTCATATTGTTCTTTTGTTGAACCATTGTAATTTAATTTTGTAAACATATTGTTTCTCCTTTATTTTGGCATGAACTTTTCATAATGTTGGTGCAAGTCCTTAACGCAATGCGCATCAGAACCAAACACCATAGGTAAATCAATAGAACTTGCATAATCAATCATCGTTAGAGAAGGGTATGGTTCTTGGCAATCTTTTTTGCTTAAACCAGCACTGTTTAAATCTAATTCATAGCCCCTCAACTTCATATAGTCTAGAATTTCTTTAATTTGATGGGAATCATCCACATTTTCTCCATGTGCTAATTGGAACTTATGGATCAATGTGGGGTGTCCAATTCGAATGGGCTTAAATCGACCTAATTTAGCATCTATCGATTTTTTTACAGTTTCATAGTATAACTCATATACTGCCTCGACACTTCCAACTTTACTAGTAAATTCTAAAAATACTTCCTTTGAAAAATCAATACAGCAATATTCGTTTTCCCATTTAAGGAAATGTACAGATAGGATTGCGTCATCTAAAAGTGGACCAACAATATCTAGAAATGCTCGAGTTTCGGTTTCATAACCTATAATATAGTCGATTTCTAAACCAATGTTAATTTTTATTTTATTTGCATATGTAGATTTTAGTTCACTTAGCTTCTCGATATAGGCTCTTAAGTACTTTGGGTCCATCCCACTATCTTGATCTGGTGTTGGATCTGAAAAGTTTGTTGGTAACGGTGCATGTTCTGTAAAAGAAATTTCAGAAAAGCCTGAAGCAATAGCCTTTTCAATGTATTGTTCAAAAGAATCATCGGTACCATGTGGACAAAATGGTGTGTGAATATGACCATCTTTTTTCATAAAAACTCCTCCTTTTCTCAGGTGAAAGTAAAACCTTAATTAAATTCCATTTAATTTATTCAACAAATCAACTAAAACATGGTATATTATAGATACTAACAAGCCGATTTGTGTGATTTGGAATAGGGGGCTTACGATGAAGTATATCATCATTATTGTCATCGTACTAATAGCATTATTAGTTGTAGGTCTTGTAATGAGACGAAAACATAATGTCGTTATAGAGCGATTAGAAAAAGAAAAGTTACAAGTTCAGCATTATCCAATCTTCGAAGAACTAACAAAAGTAAAAACACTCAATATGAATGGCGAAACTGAAAAGTTATTCGAGTCATGGCGAGATCAATGGACAGAAGTAATCGATATGCATGTTATTAAAATGGATTCGATGTTATTTGATGCCGAGGATTATATCGATCGTTTTAATTTCAAAAAGGCTTCAAAAATTGAAAAAGAACTAGAAGAGTACTTGAAAAAATGCGAGAAAATTAAAAATCAAATTATTACACAACTAGAAGAACTAGTTGGTAGTGAAGAGAAAAATCGAATTGAAATTGAACAACTAAAAGAATATTATCGCTCTGCGCGTAAAACATTGTTAGCACATCCATATTCTTTTGGACAAGCATTACCAAGTTTAGAAAATTTACTTGAAGAAATTCCAACTAGATTTGAATTATATGATACGTTAACAAAAGAGGGGAATTACCTCCAAGCTCGTGAAATTGTACTTACATTAAACTCAGATGCTGAGCAGTTTGATTTTTTCATCAATGAAATTCCAAGTTTAATAACGGAAATACATACTAAAATCCCTAATGCAATTCATGACTTAAGAAACGGTCAACGTGAAATGGAAGAAGAGTCCTATTATTTAAATCATTTAGAGTTAAATGGAGCACTCGATAACCTCGAAAAAGAATTAGAACAATTGAACGAAGAAGTAAAAGAATTGAATATTTCTACAGTCGTTTCACGTATTCAAAAAATTAATGATGAAATTGACAATTACTACGATTTACTTGAAAAAGAAGTCATTGCAAAAAACTTTGTCGATAAGAATTATGAACATCTATATTCAACAATTAATGATGTCATGCGTGTTACGAAAGAAGTAAGTGAAGAAGCTGTATATGTACAATCAACATACCGTATTTCTGAAGAAGAGGCAGAAATTCCAAAGGTTGGATTGAAACAACTTGAAATCATCCAAAAACGATATGAAATACTTGTCAATCGAGTGAAGGATGAGCAATCTGCTTATACAAGCTTACAGCAGGAACTAATTGAAATTAGAGACGAAATCGAACAGATTAAAGAACAACAAGAAGACTTATCGAATCGTCTTAAAAATTTACGAATTGATGAAAATAAAGCTCGTCAACAGTTAAACTCACTGAAAAAGCTATTACAGGATACCGATCGCCTCTTACATAAAGCAAATATTCCAGGAACTCCAGAGGAAATGGAAGCTCGTTTAGAGGAAGCTGAAGAGAAAATCTTCCTAGTAATGCAAAGTCTTCAAGAAGTACCTCTGAATATGAATTTTGTACATGTAAATTTACAAAATGCGAATCAATGTATTCAAGAAGTAAATGAACGTGCAAAAGAAATGATTGAAAATGTTATGCTTACTGAGCGTATCATTCAATATGGAAATCGTTATCGAGCGACTAACCGTGCTGTTCATGAAAAGTTATTAGAAGCTGAAGAAGCCTTTCATCATTTTCGTTATATGAAAGCATTAGAAGATGCTGTCGCTGCTGTAGAACAAGCAGAGCCGGGTGCGATTAAGCGAATCGAAGAGCTTGTTCAAGAAGAATTATATTCAAAGTCGTAATAATAAGCACAAGAATCGCTAAGTTTGCGTAAGGCTGTCTAGAAACATCTTCTTTCTAGACAGCCATTTCTTATTCATGCGCTCGTTTTTCTAAATTGTAGAAGTGTGATGTAATAATATATGAGGTGAACATCTAGATAATTTATCTTACAAGGAGTATAATTTCATAGAAATCTATTATTATAGAATTTGAACGTTTGTCACATTAATTTGTAACTATTTACTTAGCAAAGGTGTCGTCTAGAGATTTTCTGACGACACCTTTCCCATGAAATTTATTAAAAAAGGTTGGTAGATATGATATATTTTGACAACAGTGCTACAACAAAGCCAAATAACGAAGTATTAAATACATTTATTAAGGTAAATGAAGAGTTTTATGCAAATCCAGCTTCTATTCATGAAGCAGGAATGGATGCTAATACATTGTTAGATCGAGCGAGAAATCAAGTTGCACAACTTTTTAATACAGAAGAAAAGTGTGTTATTTTTACAGCAGGTGGTACTGAATCGAATAATTTCGCGATATTTGGCGTTTCGAAAGCAAATACTCATAAAGGAAAACATATTATTACAACTGAAATTGAGCATGCATCAATTTTAGAAGCTGTAAAATCCTTAGAAAAAGAAGGATTTGAAGTCGATTATTTACGTGTAGATCAATCGGGTGTTATTTCATTAGATGAATTAAAGGCAAAAATTAGAAAAGATACAGTCCTTGTAAGTATTATGCATGTAAACAACGAAATAGGAGCGATTCAACCAATAGAAGAAGCAGCACAAATTATTCATGAGAATAGTCGCGCTATTTTCCATGTTGATGCAGTTCAAAGTTTCGGTAAATTACCAATTCGTTTTAATGGTGAGAAAGGGCCAGACTTAATTACCGTTTCTGGTCATAAAATACACGCTTTAAAAGGTTCAGGAGTAATTGCTTTTCGCCAAAAAATGAACATCATTCCATTTATACTAGGTGGAGGACAAGAGTTTGGGTTAAGAAGTGGAACAGTTGCAGTTCCCCAAGCAGTTGCTTTTGCAAAAGCAGCACGAATTGCAATCGAAAATTTAGATTCCAATCAATCTAAGTATAAAAAGTGGCATCAAGATTTAATTAAATTTTTATCTGGTTTTGATGACAATATTCATATATTATCAACGGAATCAGGTGCTGGCCATATATTATCCTTTAGCGTAAAGGACCTTAAAGGTGAAGTTCTAATTAATGCTCTACAAGAACGCGGCATTATAGTATCGACTTCTAGTGCTTGTTCATCTAAACAGAAGAAAACAAGTCATGTAGTATCGGCATTAAATATTGACCCTAAATTTAAAAATGGCGTCATTCGACTAAGCTTTGGTGCATTCAATACAAATAAAGAAATTGAGAAGTTTAAAGAAGAATTTACAATAGTCATGCAAGAACTTAAAGGAGTTAACCAATTATGATATGGAAAGAAGTTTTGATTAGATACGGTGAATTATCTACGAAAGGTAGAAATAAGACTGAATTCATTCATCGTTTACGTGATAATATTCGAAATACGTTTAAAGAAATTTCCCCTTTAAAAATTCATACTGAACGAGATCGAATGCACATTCAAATTGATAATAATGAGCAAATGGAAGTACTAATGGACAAATTACCAAAGGTGTTTGGTATACAATCCTTTAGCCCTGTTGCGGTATGTGATAAAACAATGGATGCCATGAAGTCTCTTGCTTTAGAAATTATGGACGACTTTAGAGAAAAAGAGATAACTTTTAAAGTAGAAGTAAGACGCTCAGATAAAACGTTCCCTTTTGAGACACATGAAATTCAAAGGGAAATTGGTGGAGCTGTTCTAAGCCATTTTCAAAACTTATCAGTACAAGTAAAAAAACCTGATGTTGAGCTTCGAATTGAAGTACGTAATGATGCAATTTATATGATGGCGCAAATTATTAAAGGTGCTGGAGGTATGCCTGTTGGTTCCAATGGTAAATCGCTATTAATGCTGTCTGGCGGAATTGATAGTCCAGTTGCAGGTTATATGATGATGAAACGAGGAGTTCGTTTAGAAGCTATTCACTTCTTCAGTCCTCCCTATACAAGTCAAAACTCATTGCAAAAAGTAAAAGTACTTGCAAACGAATTATCTAAATTCGGATATAAAATCCGATTACACGTCATTCCATTTACTGATATACAGGTGCTAATTAAAGATCGTGTACCTGAAAATACAATTATGACGACAACTCGTAGAATGATGATGAAAATTGCAGACAAAGTTCGTGAAGAAATTGGTGCTTTAGGTATTGTAACAGGTGAAAGTTTAGGACAAGTTGCAAGTCAAACATTAGAAAGTCTAACAGCTATTAATGATGTTACTTCTACACCAGTGTTAAGACCATTAATCGGATACGATAAATTAGAAATTATCAATATCGCTGAAGAAATCGGAACGTACGAAACATCAATCGAACCATATGAAGATTGCTGTACAATCTTTACACCAGCAAATCCTAAAACAAAACCAAAAGTCGATAAGATTAAACATTATGAAAGCTTTACCGATTTTGATGAATTGATTGAAAAAGCAGTTCGCAATCGTGAACTATATATCTTCCCGATGATGAAACCGAAAGAAGATAAATTTGAAGGATTACTTTAGTCCATCTCTTATTGCTTAAAACATTGAGTAATATCGGCAGAAAAATAAAACCATTCAATTAGAAATAGAAGAACATTTTTCCTCTCATCTTTTGTGTATTAAAAAATGAATCCAGCGCATTCTAAATTCACAAGGAGGTGAGAGACATGGCTTCAAACAACAACGGTAACAGCAACAAATTATTAGTGCCTGGTGCTAACCAAGCATTAGACCAAATGAAATTTGAAATCGCACAAGAGTTTGGTGTTCAACTCGGACCAGATGCGTCTTCTCGTGCTAACGGATCAGTTGGAGGAGAAATCACTAAACGCCTAGTGCAAATGGCTGAATCACAATTACGTGGTACTCAAGGTCAATAATGACTAAGTAAGGGCTAGTAGCAATGCTACTAGCTCTTATTTTTTGTTTATATAGTAATTTTTACTCTATTTAAAAATTGGATAAAAAAATAGTACCTACTACTAAAACCTTGGTATATAATTAGGTTATAACTTTTGTAATTACATCATGTGTTAAACTTTGTGGATGTCTATTTTTCAGACAAAAATCATATATAAAATTGCAAAAAATAATATCAGAGTTGGGGGAACTATTGATGAAAAGAGAAGATTTGTTGGCTCCTGAAGATTACAATATTGTTGATGAAATTGAACGGTATGCTAGTAAAGAGGGGAAATTAGCATTAATGGTTCATGATGAAAACGGGGATATTGAAAGAATTACTTACAATGAATTAGTGAAAAAAGCAAATAAGGTTGCAAATGTTTTAACGAATCGAGGTTTAGAAAAAGGCGACGTGGTCCTTGTAATGGTTCCTCGATCAGTTGAGGCATACATTACATATATTGGTGCACTTAAAGCTGGTCTAACAATCATTCCGAGCTCTGAAATGTTAAGAGCAAAAGATATTGATTACCGTATTTTACATTCTGGAGCAAAAGCTGTTATTGCTTTTGAAAAAGAATTATCACAGTTTGATGATGTCGAACATTTAATCAATCTACACCAATTTGTTTACGGCAATTCACAAGGAAATTGGATTTCAATGGAAAGTGAATTTGAGAAAGTAACCGATGAATTTAAAGGAAATCAAACGAAAAACTCTGATATCGCATTCCTATCATATACAAGCGGAACAACAGGGAATCCAAAAGGGGTAGTACATTCTCATGGTTGGGGATATGCACATTTACGAACTACTGCTTCTAATTGGTTAGGTGTACAAGAAGATGATATAGTATGGGCAACTGCAGCACCGGGTTGGCAAAAGTGGATTTGGAGTCCATTTTTAGCTGTTCTAGGTAGTGGTGCAACAGCATTTGTTCACACTGGTGGATTTGATCCGGAACAATACCTACAAATGCTACAAGATCACAAAGTAAACGTATTATGTTGTACTCCAACAGAATATCGTTTGATGGCCAAAGTGGATGGGTTAGAAAATTATGATTTATCAAGTGTTCATAGTGCAGTTTCTGCTGGAGAACCATTGAATAGTGAAGTGATAAATAAATTCTTAGAAGTATTCTCAATCCAAGTTCGTGATGGATATGGGCAAACTGAAAATTCATTGTTGGTAGGTACATTAATCGGTATGACACCAAAACCAGGTTCGATGGGTAAACCAACTCCAGGTAACTTAGTAGAGGTTATAAATGATTTGGGTGAACCAACTAAGCCTGGTGAAGTAGGTGATATTGCGGTTCATTCTTCTACACCTGCATTATTCAAAGGTTATTTAAATGATGAAGAGAGAACGAAACTACAATACCGTGGTGAGTGGTTCTTAACCGGAGATCGTGCATATAAAGATGAGGATGGCTACTTCTGGTTTGAAGGTAGAGGCGACGATATTATCGTATCTTCTGGTTATACAATAGGGCCATTTGAAGTAGAAGATGCACTTGTAAAGCACCCTGCAGTAAAAGAATGTGCAGTTGTTGCAAGTCCAGATGAGATTCGCGGTAACATTGTAAAAGCATTTGTTGTATTAAGGGATCCACAGTTAAAAACAAGTCCTACGATAGTAAAAGAATTACAAGATCATGTGAAGACAATCACTGCACCATATAAATATCCAAGATCAATTGAATTCATTGACGAACTACCAAAAACTTCTTCTGGGAAAATTCGTCGAATTGAACTTAGACAAAAGGAATTCAATCAGTTCGTAAATTAATAATAATTTCTTGGGAAATATAAAATAACTCGTTCTAAATGAGGCTGTCCATTTGTAGTATACCTATGGACAGCCTCATTTTTATGGAAATAATTTTTGAAACAATTGCGTTTCGATATCATATGAACTGATAAGGGGGGATACAGGAAGATGAATACAAAAAGATGGATTGCAATTATAATTGCAACATTTTTATTTATCTTTTCTATTGGTTTAAACGCTGTAATTGGATTATTTAGCTCTGATGTACTATCGAATCTTACAGAAGAAGAATCTAAAATACCATTAAGAGAAAACGTACTGGAAAGTGGAGATTTAACAAAAAAGATCGCTTTACTTGAGGTAAACGGTGTCATTCAAGATGTTGGATCTGGATCGGTTTGGTCTCAAGTAGAGTATGATCATCAGCTATTCTTAAGTCAACTTGATGCGATTCATAAAGATAAATCTGTACAAGCAGTGGTGTTGTCTGTCAATTCTCCAGGCGGTGGAGCAATCGAATCTGCTGAAATTCATGAAAAACTAGTGAACCTAAAAAAGGAAAGAAATATACCGATTTATGTTTCAATGGGATCAATGGCAGCATCAGGTGGCTACTATATTGCTGCGCCAGCAAACAAAATCTATGCACATAGAGAAACGATTACTGGCTCTATCGGCGTTATTATGTCTAGTTATAATTTTTCTCAGCTTGCGGAAAACTTTGGCGTTGAATTTGAAACCATTAAATCTGGTGAACATAAGGACATGTTCAGTGGCACAAGACCGACAACTGAAGAAGAAAAAGCGATGATGCAAGAAATGATAAATGATTCTTACGAAGTGTTTGTTGATATTGTGGAAGAAGGTCGTGGCATGAGTGAAGCAGACGTAAAAGCTGTTGCTGATGGTCGTATCTTAGGAGGTTCCCAAGCAGTTAAAGCTGGTTTAGTCGACGAATTAGGTGGTCTAGAGAGACAATTGCAAGCTTAAGAGCAGATTTTGGATTACAAAAAGCAACACTTTTTGAATACAAAGGTGATCCTGGTGGGCTTCGTTCAATTATTAGTATGAAAATCAATTCTCTATTTGGACCTTCCTTTGAGCAACAAATGCTTACGAAAATATTCAATGGATCAAATTCGCCAAGATTAATGTATCTATACGGCGAATATTAAGGAGGCTTCCGGATGACTATTGAAGATAAGAATGGAATTAATCCCGCATCAAGCGAAAGTCAACAGAAAATCAAACAAGCCACGACACAACATATTGAAGTGGAAAATGAATACGAAGAAAAAACTGTTGGTTTTTGGATTCGCTTTTTTGCCTTTATTATTGATCAAGGTATCGTAACTGCCATATTAGGTATCGTTGTTTACCCTTTATTTAAAATATTTAATTGGAGTTTGTCTGATAATGGTTATTTCACTCCCATAGCATTTATTTCTGGTATTTTCTATTATGGATATTTCATATTGATGACAAAGTATTTTTCTCAAACATTAGGAAAAATGATTTTTGGAATAAGGGTGCAGATGGTAAGTGGTGGAAAATTAGATTGGGCAACAGTCATTTTTAGAGAATTAATCGGAAGGTTTATTACGAACAAGGTTTTAATTTTATATTTATTGGTGATTTTTATGCCAAAAAATAACAGCCTTGCAGATTATTTTGCTGATACAGTCGTAATTCAAGAAAATGTTTATATCAAAAAGAAACTGAATACTTTACAGCAAGTTCCGATGAACACGCAATTTATTAGCTGAATTTTTCCATTAAGTAAGTTGTCTTATTTGCAATAGAGAAATACCTTTTAGTAAGATAATTACAGAAAGGGAGGCGTTCAAATGGTACAAGTAACATTTAAAAATAACCCAGTAACTTTAATTGGAAATGAAGTAAAAGTTGGTGAACAGGCACCGGACTTTACAGTATTAGCAAACGATATGTCACCTGTTACATTAAAGGATTCACAAGGGAAGGTTCGATTAATCATATCTGTTCCTTCATTAGATACAGGTGTATGTGACGCAGAAACTCGCCGTTTTAACGAAGAGGTTGCTGGTATCGGTGGAGACATTGCTTTCTATACTGTGTCTGTTGATTTACCGTTCGCTCAAAAACGTTGGTGTGCAGCTGCAGGAATCGAAGGAGTACACACTGTTTCTGATTACAAAGACTTATCATTTGGTGAATCATATGGAGTTCATATGAAAGAACTTCGCCTTCTTGCTCGTGCAGTATTTGTTGTTGACCGTGAAGGTACAGTAACATATGTTGAATATGTATCTGAAGGTACAAGTCATCCTAATTATGAAGCTGCGATTGAAGCAGTAAAAGCTGCACTTGCGAAATAATTTGTAGTAAAATTAGTACAAGATATTACGGATTGTATGTCTGGAAATTTTACCAATAACCCACTCGACTTGATATTACGAGTGGGTTATTCATTTCAAAGGAGTTAGCTATGGAAAAATTAGAACAAATCTTTTCTTATATAAATGAAAAATCTGAGCAATACGAACAAAATGGTGAATTTACATATTTGGAAGGTGTATTCAATACACTCGAAGATGTTCTTGAGGGTGGAATGGACTGGGTAGGAAAAGATGCATCAAAAGAGGAAATAAGAAAAGCAATTCAACTTGCGATATTAAAGGGAATGAGAAAATCCTCTCAACCTAATCACCAAATGACACCCGATACATTGGGGTTATTAGTAGGATATTTTGTTGAACAATTTGTAGAAGAGAAATTAAAGGAAGGTCCAATTTCAATACTCGACCCTGCTGTTGGAACTGGAAACCTATTACTAACTGTCATGAATATGTTAGATGGTAAAACCTTTGCGACAGGTATTGAAGTTGATGAGACATTAATACGTCTAGCTGCAGATACGGCCGAATTAACACAACAACCTTTAATGCTTTATCATCAAGATGCTCTTCAAAAAATGCTAGTAGATCCTGTTGATGTGGTTGTTTGTGACCTACCTGTTGGATATTATCCAAATGAAGATGTTGCAATCGATTATGAATTATGTGCCCACGAAGGAATGAGTTATGCACATCATTTATTTATAGAACAGTCGATTAACCATTCGAAAGAGGGAGCTTATTTATTCTTCCTAATTCCTGCAAATCTATTTGAATCCGAGCAGTCAAAAGAATTACATAAATTCTTGAAAAAGCATGCTTGGATTCAAGCAGTGATTCAATTGCCAGATGGACTATTTGCAAATAAAACTTTAGAGAAAAGCATGCTAATACTTCAAAAGCAGAGTAAAGAGTACCGTGCCCCTCGTGAAGTGCTGCTTGCAAAGGTGCCGAACATGTCAAACAAACAAGCACTATCGGCATTCTTTGAGAAAGTGCAAATTTGGAAAGAGAATAAATAATCAAAAAAAGAGCACCGACTTGGTGCTCTTTATATTTTTTCTAATAAAAATCCCCTAGTAAGAATCTTTCCATAGTAGTGGAAGGTATTATCATATTATTCTTCAGTGTCAGGAGTACGAACTACTAATACATCACATTTTGCAGAGCGTACAATTGCTTCAGATACAGAACCAATTAAGAAACGTTCTACTGCATTTAAGCCTGTAGCACCACATACGATTAGATCAGCTTCAACTACTTTTGAAAGTTCTTTTGTAATAATCGCTTTTGGGGATCCATACTCAATAACGACATTTACATTTTTAACACCAGCTTCTTCAGCTTGTTTTTTATAGCCATTTAATAACTCGTCTGAGAAACTTTGAGCACGTTCTGTGATAGTACGATCATATGCTTCGATTGCTGCAAATGAACGAGTATCAATTACATTAACTAAATTAAGTTTTGCATCTCCATTACGTTTTGCAACATCTACTGCTTTTTTAAATGCATATTCTGCTTCCTTCGAACCATCTACTGCTACTACGATACTTTTGTATTGAGTCATAACTTACTCCTCCTTTTTTTTCTAATTTCATTATATCAAATTGCAATCTAATGAGAACATCATCTAAGCGTCTACTTATTAACATTCACAAATTATTCTCATAAAATACAAAATTTTGTAATAACCATCAAAATTCTACAAAATATATCAAAAAGCATTATAAAAATCAAAATTTAGAAAACTATGTTTCCAAAACCAGAAAATGCTGATAAGATGGAATTGTCAGAATCATCAATAGCAGAAAGAGGAATGGATATGAAAATCGGGGTACCAAAAGAGATAAAAAACAATGAAAATCGTGTTGCAATGACACCTGCTGGAGTTGTAACTTTAACAACTGCAGGACATGAAGTTTTTATTGAATCAGGTGCAGGATTAGGCTCATCTTTTACTGATGAAGACTATCGAGCTGCTGGAGCAGTCATTGTTGATACGGCTGAAGAAGCTTGGGCACAAGAAATGGTGATGAAAGTAAAAGAACCAATTAAAAGTGAATATCAATATTTCCGTGAGGGGCTAATCCTATTCACTTATTTACATTTAGCGCCAGAATATGAGTTAACTCAACACCTACTAGATAAAAAGGTAGTAGGGATAGCATATGAAACAGTTCAATTACCAAATAGATCATTGCCTTTACTTACACCAATGAGTGAAGTTGCAGGGAAAATGTCTGTACAAATTGGTGCACAATATTTAGAAAAAATGAATGGCGGAATGGGAATTCTATTAGGCGGAGTTTCTGGAGTACAAAAAGGAAAAGTTACGATTGTTGGTGGTGGCGTAGCTGGTACGAATGCTGCACGTATCGCTGTAGGAATGGGAGCTAACGTAACGATTTTAGATGTTAGTCCAGAACGTTTACGTCAATTAGAAGATATCTTTGGTTCTTCAATTCAAACATTAGTATCAAATCCTTTTAACATCGCTGATTCAGTGAAGGATTCTGATTTAGTCATTGGGTCAGTATTAATTCCTGGTGCAAAAGCTCCAAAATTAGTAACGGAAGATATGGTTAAATCAATGAAATCAGGTTCTGTCATTATTGATATTGCTATTGACCAAGGTGGTATCTTTGAAACAACTGATAAGGTAACGACTCATGATGATCCAACTTATATTAAACATGGTGTTGTTCACTATGCTGTTGCAAATATGCCAGGTGCAGTTCCTCGTACTTCAACGATTGCGCTTACAAACAATACGGTTCCTTATGCATTACAAATTGCAAATAAAGGCTACAAACAAGCTTGTATTGAGAATGAAGCATTGAAAAAAGGACTTAATACGTTAGATGGACATGTAGTCTATCAAGCAGTAGCGATTGACCAAGATCGTGAATTTGTACCTGTCGATTCTCTATTAAATTAATAATAAAATTAAACCCGAAAAAAGCTATTTTAAGATGAATTTTTCTCTTAAAATAGCTTTTTTTATATCAAGCTGTCTAATAAATTTTTCAGAAAATATTTAAAATTACAAAAATACCATTTACATTTACACGTAAATGTAATTAAATAAAGATGTTTCATATAAATGAAAAATATAAATTTAATAGGGGGCCTTTTGAAAATGAAAGGGATTAGTAGAAAGATATTCTCAATTTTATCAGTAGCTATGCTATTATTACTTGCTGCATGTGGAGGGAATAGCACAGGTTCAGAGACAAAAGACAATAATGGTACAAGCTCAACTACAGATGGTGTAGTAAGTGCTAAGTTTGGCGTTATCTCATACTTAACAGGCGCTGGAGCTGCATACGGAGAAGCAATAACAAATGGTTTAAAATTAGCCCAAAAAGATATTAATGCACTTGGTGAAGTAAATATCGAGTTAGTTATTGAAGATTCTGCTGGTAAAGCTGATCAAGCACTTAACGCAGCTCAAAAGATTATGAGTGATGACTCAATTACTGCAATTATTGGACCAACATTAAGTACAGAATTTTTTGCAGTTGCACCCGAAGTTGATTTAAACGGTATTCCTATCATGGGTACGTCAACAACGGTTGATGGTATTCCTGAAATCGGTGATTATGTTTTTAGAAACGCAGTTCCGGAGTCTTTAGCGATTCCAGCAGCGATTAAAAAAGCAGTTGAACGTACAGGTGCGAAAAAAGTAGCAATGATTTATGGAAATGACGACGCACTAACTAAGGGCGGCTTTGAAGTAATGGAAAGAACAGTGAAAGAAATGGGACTTGAAATTACTACAATTGAAACATATCAAGACGGTCAAAGTGACTATAATGCACAACTTACTAAAATTAAAGGTACAAATCCTGATCTAATTTTAGCTTCTGCTTTATATAACGAAGGTGCTGTAATTATGGACCAAGCTCGTAAAATGGGTATCGATGTACCATTTGTAGGTGGAAATGGATTTAACTCTCCACAAGCGATTGCAATTGCTGGTGATGCTGCAAACGGCCTAATTGTTGCGACTCCATATTTCGGTGAATCTGAAGATGCAAAGATTAAAAAGTTCAATGAAGATTATGAAGCAGAATACGGTAAAAAACCTGACCAATTTGCTGCACAAGCATACGATGCTCTATTCATTTATGCAGATGCATTAAAGAGAGCAGGAAGCACTGATCGTGAGGAATTTAGAGAATCTTTAGCAGCAACAAAAGATCTTGAAGGTATTTTAGGGAAATTCTCTTTCGATGAAGTTGGAGATGTAATTATGGATGTTACTGTTCTTGAAATTAAAGACGGTAAATTTGTTGAATTTGAATAATATTAAGTTTAATTGGTTCTCGTAAGCAATTGCGAGAACCAATCTACATTAAAAGTTTGCTAGGGTAATCAAATTAATTAAAGGATGATTAAATTTGCTATTAGAACAATTAATTAACGGGATAACGTTAGGTAGCATTTATGCAATAATAGCGCTCGGTTTTACCCTTGTATTTGGTGTACTAGGTATCATCAATATGGCACATGGTGAAATCTTTATGGTTGGTGCTTTTGTAGGGGTAACAACAACAGGAGTGCTTGGATGGCCATTATGGTTAGCATTTATAGCAGCTATTGTGGTAACAAGTATTTTAGGCTACTTATTAGAACGTATTACATTAAGACCTTTGCGTGGTAAAAAGGGTGTTTCACATTTAGCTCCATTAATTAGCACCATTGGAGTTTCAATATTGTTAGAAAATCTTTCTCATCATATTTTTGGTGCTGGTAATAAACCATTCAATACATCTTTTTCGGAGATAAGAATTAACATCGGATCAATAACAATTTATCTTGTTCAAATTGTTATTTTCGTTATTTCAATTCTTTTAATGATTGGTTTAACAATTTGGCTATCTAAAACTAAAGCCGGTAAAGCTTTAAGAGCCACTGCGGATAACTTAGAAACAGCTAGTATTCTAGGAGTAGATACAAAGAGAATTATTATATTAACTGTTGTTATTGCCTCTGCTATCGGCGGTATTGCAGGAGTTTTAGTTGGTATGGCATTTAACTCTGTAAGTCCACAAATGGGATTATCAATGGGCTTAAAAGGTCTAGCAATTATCATTTTAGGTGGTATGGGTAATGTAAAAGGTGCTATGGTTGGTGGCCTAATTTTAGGTTTATCTGAAACAATGTTAGTTGCTTATGGTAATTCAGGTTACCGAGATGCAATAGCGTTTATTATGATTATTGTCATCCTATTATTACGTCCACAAGGTATCTTTGGTTCGAAGGTATCTCAAGAAAGAAGGTGATCGCTTGTTAGGAGAAATTTTAAATACCTATTATTTACAAATAGGTTCGTTTATTTTGATTAATATTATGCTAGCAATTAGTGTATATGTTCCATTGTCTTCTGGTCAGTTATCACTAGGAAGCGCTGGATTCATGGGTGTAGGAGCATATACATCTGCATTACTTACACTTCATTTTGACCTACCAATTGTAGTTGGAATTATTGCAGGTGCTTTGGTGGCAAGTATTCTAGGTGTGATTGTTGGGATTCCTGCACTAAGACTATCAGGTGTCTATTTAGCAATTGCGACATTAGGTCTTGGCGAAGTAATCCGTGTAATCTTCGTTAACTGGGATTCTTTAACTAAGGGGTCTGTTGGTTTAACTGGTATTCCCCAATTAGGTAGGGAAATTTTAGAGTTTGCACGTGGCCTAGGCTTTGAACCTTCAATGATCGGTATTAAAAACAATCAATTTGTATTTCTATCAATTTTCTTAGTGTTATTAATTTTAGTAATTGCAATCCTATGGTTTGTTGTACGTCAACAAAATTCACGAGTTGGTAGAGCACTTTCATCTATTAATATGGATGATCGAGCAGCAGAATCAATGGGAATAAACATAACTTACTATAAAGTAGTATCCTTCACTCAAGGTGCATTCTTTGCAGGATTAGCAGGTGCGTTATTCGCCCATGTCATTGGTTTTATTTCACCAGCGGACTTTGCATATCACAGAGCTGTTGAAGTGTTAATATTCACTGTTTTTGGCGGTAGCGAAGTAATTGTTGGCTCAGTATTTGGCGCATTCTTCTTAACTTTAATGCCGGAAGTTTTACGATTTGTAAGTGAATTCCGATATATCATTTACGGAATTATTTTAGTTCTACTAATGGCTATACGCCCTCAAGGAATTATTGATACGAATCTACTTAAAATTTTTAAATTTAAACGTTCAAAAGGAGGGGTACGTTAATGGTTTTAGAAGTTAAGAATATTACGAAAAACTTTGGCGGTATCTCTGCTTTAAAAAATGTTTCTTTTTCGATTAACAAAGGCGAAATTTTTGGTTTAATTGGTCCAAATGGTGCAGGGAAAACAACAATGTTTAATATGATTACAAATATTTTCGAACCGACTTCAGGTGAAATCATATTCAAAGGTGAAAATATAACAGGTATTAAACCGTATAAAATTACTGAAAAAGGGATTTGCCGTACGTATCAAAACATTCGTTTATTTTCTCAAATGTCTACCTTACATAATGTAATGGTTGGTGGACATAGCCAGTCACATGCAGGTGTATTTAGCAGTGTTTTTCGTACAAGAGCTCAACGGAAAGAAGAACAATTATTAATTGAAAAAGCAGAAGAACTATTAGATTTGGTAGGCCTTCTAGAACATAAAGATACGATTGCAGAAAACCTTGCGTATGGACAACAAAGACGACTTGAAATTGCACGCGCCCTTGCAAGTAATCCTAGTCTGTTATTGTTAGACGAGCCTGCTGCAGGTATGAATGAAAAAGAGACTGATAGTTTATATGATTTAATTAAAACAGTTCAGTCGAGAGGAATCACCGTATTAATTATTGAACATGACATGCCTCTCGTTATGAAATTATGCGATCGAATTACAGTATTAAATTTCGGGGAAAAACTAGCAGAGGGTACCCCGGAAGAAATTCAAAATAATGAAGCAGTTATTGAAGCCTACCTTGGTAAAGAGGAGGAAGAAGTGAATGCTTAAACTTACAAATATTGAAACATTTTATGGCCAAATTCAAGCACTTAAAGGGATCGATATAGAAGTAAAAGAAGGAAAAATCATTACCCTATTAGGTGCAAATGGTGCTGGTAAATCGACAACAATGAAGACTATTGCAGGTCTATTGAAACCAAAAAAAGGATCCATTGAGTTCCTAGGTGAAAACGTAACAGGTTTACGTCCAGACCAATTGTTACGTAAAGGTATTTCATTAGTTCCTGAAGGACGGGCGATTTTGTCTTCGATGACAGTACTCGAAAATCTAGAAATGGGTGCTTATCAACGAAAAGATAAAGAAGTAAAGAATGATATTGAAGATGTAATGAAACGTTTTCCAATATTAAAAGAAAGACAAACGCAAATGGCCGGTACTCTTTCAGGTGGTCAACAGCAAATGTTAGCTATAGCAAGAGCACTTCTATCAAAACCAAAATTGATACTACTAGATGAACCCTCAATGGGGCTAGCTCCATTAATTGTAGCCGATATTTTTAAAATTATTAAAGAAATAAAAGATGCAGGTACAACGGTTCTATTAGTTGAGCAAAATGCAAAACAGGCGTTGAAAATTGCTGATTACGGTTATGTCATGGAAACAGGTAAAATTATTATTGAAGGTAGTGCGGATAGTCTATTAGAAGATCCTAGAGTAGTTGAAGCTTATTTAGGAAGAAAATCTACTTCTGCTTAAGTGCATAGGAAAAAAAGAAGGTGACGAGATGGAGTTCTCGTCACCTTTACTAATTTATAAAATAATTAATTCTTTAGTGTATTTAGTTAGTACTTCAACGCCAGTTTCTGTCACGACAACATCATCCTCAATACGTACACCTGCAATGTTGTTATAAATACCAGGCTCGATTGTAAAGACCATTCCCGCTTTCAGTTGTAAGTCATTTGTACCTGTCATTGAAGGGAACTCATGTACTGAAATGCCAAGACCATGACCTAATCGATGTGAGAAATCCTCACCGTATCCACCATCTGTAATGACATCGCGAGCTGTTTTATCAATATCCATTGCACGCACACCTGGCTTTACTGCCTCAATTGCTTTTTCATTTGCAGTACGAACTAAGTGATAGATTTCTTTTTGAGCATCTGATACATTTCCAAAGGCGACAGTTCGTGTAATATCTGAACAATAGCCTTCATATTCTACTCCTAAATCGAACAAGATGAGGTCACCTTTTTGAATTTTTCGCTCACCAGGTGTTCCGTGAGGTGAAGCTGTTTTCGGCCCCGAAAGCACCATTGTATCAAAGGACATTTTATACCCCTTGTCTTTAATTGCATTTTCAATTGCAGTTAATATTTGCATTTCTGTTTTACCTTCTGCAATTTCTTTACAACCAACTTCTACAGCATAATCAGCTAGCCGAGCTGCTTCGCGTAGTTTTTCTAATTCCATTTCATCTTTTATCACACGCATGTCGTTGATTTTTTCATCAAGACGGACAAATTGAGCTTGTGGAAAAACATGTTGTAATGCTTCTAATCGTTCTACTGTTAAATGACTTTTCTCGATAGCTACTTTATTAACAGATACATTATTCGAGTGAACTTTTTCTTTCATTAATTGGAATGGTTGATCAGTATCTAAGTGGCCAATCACATCATACTGCCATCCAGAATTGATTGCATCTGGAACTTCCATTTTTGGACACACTAATACAGGTGTCGCATCTTGAAAAATCATAACTCCTAACAATCTTTCATGTGGATTACTTTTAAATTGCGAAAAGTAAAATACATTATCAGGAGTTGTGATAAAAGCCATGTCCAACTCATGTTCTTTTAAATATGATTGAATTTGATTAATTTTTGTCAAAGGAATGCCTCCCAATAATAGGAATGTTTGAATAGTGAAGCCAAATTTATTATAACAAAAATGAAGGGAAATTTGTTTTTAAGCGAGAATTAATTTCTCTAAGAAACAGATAGGAGGAAAAGCATTGGAAATTTCATATCATGGCCATTCAGTTGTAAAAATTAAAACGAATGGTAAAGAAATTCTTATTGACCCATTTATTCGTGGGAACGGACTGACAGATTTAAAAGTGGAAGAGCAAAAGCCAGATGTGATTTTGTTAACCCACGGACATAATGATCATGTGGGCGACACAATCGAATTGGCTAAAGCGAACAATTCCCTAGTTGTTGCGCCAAATGAATTAGCTAATTATTTGGCAACACAAGGAGTTACTGTTCACAATATGGGAATCGGGGGATCCTATGAATTTCCATTTGGAAAGGTAAAGTATACGCTTGCATTTCATGGCTCTGTGTATGAAACAGAGAATGGTGAAATCATTAATGCTGGAAATCCTGGTGGGATACTCTTTACAGCTGAGGGCGTAACAATTTACCATGCGGGAGACACTGCATTATTTGGGGATATGGCATTAATTGGTGAGAGACATCCAATCGATGTAGCGTTTTTACCGATTGGAGATAATTTTACAATGGGACCTGAAGATGCTGCATTTGCTGTCTCATTGTTAAAACCAAAAGTGGTTGTTCCAATCCACTACAATACATTCCCTGTCATCAAACAAGATCCACAACATTTTGCTCAATTAGTAAATGATTCAAAAGTACAAGTGTTATCTCCTGGAGAAAAAGTAGAAATTTAATAGAGAGGGAGAAAGTAACATTAAAGTGATATATAGCTTTGATGTTTCTTTCTCTTTTTACTTTATTTTGATACATTAGTAATAGTGAGTCCACTAATATCAATACATACATGAAATATGATACACTGATGGATAGGAACTAATTTGGAAATTAGGTGATGACATGTCTACAAAACATGAGAAAATACTACAATATATTGAATCTTTACCAGTAGGGGATAAAATCTCAGTCAGGCAAATTGCAAAAGACATGGGTGTTAGTGAAGGTACCGCATATCGTGCAATTAAAGAAGCTGAGAATCGAAGTTTAGTAAGCTCAATTGAACGCGTTGGAACAATCCGAATTGAAAAGAAAAAGAAGGAAAACATTGAGCGCCTTACATTTGCAGAAATCGTTAATATTGTTGATGGACAAGTACTCGGTGGTATGAACGGTCTTCATAAAACCTTGACAAAGTTTGTAATTGGAGCCATGCAACTCGAAGATATGATGCGTTATACAGAAGCTGGGAGCTTATTAATAGTAGGTAATCGTTTTAAAGCACACGAAAATGCTTTAAAAGAAGGGGCAGCAGTACTCATTACAGGCGGTTTTGATACAACTGAAGAAAATAAGCGTCTTGCGGATGAACTTGAATTGCCAATAATCTCTTCAAGCTATGATACTTTTACAGTAGCAACATTAATCAATCGAGCAATCTACGATCAGTTGATCAAAAAAGATATTTTATTAATAGAAGATATTTATGTCCCAATTGAAGAAACAGCAACATTACATAATCATCAAACAATTTCGGACTTCCGTTTATTAAACGAGAAAACGACCCATGGGGCCTTTCCTGTAGTTGGAAACAATAATAAACTTGTTGGTATGATCACAGTAAAAGACGTGATCGGTAAAGAACCCAATGATCCAATTGATAAAGTTATGACCAAACATCCGATTTCAACATCGATGAAAACAAGTGTTGCTTCTGCAGGACATCGAATGATTTGGGAAGGGATTGATCTATTACCAATTGTTGACGATGATAATGTTTTAAAAGGTGTTATCAGTCGACAAGATGTGTTAAAAGCCTTACAACATGCACAACGTCAACCCCATAACGGTGAAACAATTGATGATCTTGTGAAAAAAGAAATTAAACTAATAAGCGAAGAAGATTTAATGGTAGAGTTCACAGTTACACCACAAATGACGAACCAATTTGGCGCAATTTCATATGGTGCATTTACTACACTTCTATCTGAGGTCGGTTCACTTGCTCTTAAAAGAAGAAAACGTGGAGATGCTGTTGCGGAAAACATGACAATCTACTTTATCAAACCAATACAAATGGAAACAGTACTAACCATTGTTCCTCATATATTAGACATGAGTCGTAAATTCGTGAAAATGGACTTTGATGTGTTTAATGAAAATACTTTAGTGGGTAAAGCAATGATGATGTTCCAATTGCTTGAACGATAAGTTGAAGAAAGAAAAAAAGCAATATACTTTTGTATATTGCTTCTTAAAACTTAACGATTAAGTTCAAACTCTTCTTGTACAAATTTACCTTCATGGCGCACACGAAGATAGTGATTATAAACCTGCATGATTCCTACAACAACAAAAACTGCGCAAATTATGTAACTTATAATTGATTGGTGAATAACAACAGCGTTTATACCAAAGGCAATTAAAAAGACTCCTAGTGCGACCCCAGCCTTTGCTTTATACCACTTCTTCCTAATTGGTAGAGTGGATCTGAATTGTTTTGTTTTATAATAAAAATACACTGCAAAAGCTATAACAATAAATACAAGACATACAAAATTTAAATACAATATAGCAACCTCCTAAAAGACAAGCTGTCATTATTGTAACGATTTTTGAGGAGAATTGCTATTAACATTTCATAAAACATG
>Ga0182747_1000937_pt1 | contig 24375 bp, 25 predicted proteins | sample eDN3rd30CBELigBY_FD_128526 | JGI IMG/M metagenome (GOLD analysis project Ga0182747, IMG submission 128526) | Enriched backyard soil microbial communities from Emeryville, California, USA - eDNA 3rd pass 30_C BE-Lig BY (version 2) (version 2) | ecosystem: Environmental > Terrestrial > Soil >...
ACCGCCGCCTACTTCCTTGCTGCCGAGCGGAATTTCGAGCCCGGCCGCGAGCTGGAGGACTGGCTCGAAGCCGAACGGCGGGTGCGCGGCCCGTACACCTGAATCGGCATGTAGCGCACGTTGCGGGATGCCGAAATTGCGCACCGCACCGGCTTCGGCCAATCCTTCCCGACGGAGGGACACATCATGCTGCGCGTCAGTCATCTGCTTGCGTTGAAAGGACGGGATGTCTGGTCCATCGATCCGGATGCGCCGGTGCTCGACGCCATCCGGCTGATGGCGGAACGGCGCATCGGCGCGGTGCCTGTAATCCGGGGTGCAGAACTGCTCGGCATCGTTTCCGAGCGGGACTACGCACGCAAGGTGATTCTCATGGGCCGCTCCAGCGCCGCGACGCCGGTGCGCGACATCATGACCACGCCCGTCACCACGATATCGCCGGACGAAGCCGTGCATAACTGCATGGAGATCATGACCCAGGAGCGCATCCGCCATCTGCCGGTCACGGACCAGGGCCGGGTGATCGGCATCATCTCCATCGGCGATCTGGTGAAGGCCGTGATCGAGGACCAGCAGCAGACCATCGATCAGCTGGAGCGCTACATCGCCAGCTGAGCGCCCGGCGGTCCCCGTCACTCCCGCGTACGCGGGAGTCCATCTTCATTCGGATGGGTTCCCGCACCTGCCTGTGCGGGGCGGGCTCTGCGCGGGAACGACGAGGAGCGCACAAGCGCTTAAGTGGTATCGATCAGCGGAATGATTCTCAGCTTCCTGCCGCCGCCGGCATCGAGTCATCCAGCAGGCCGCGTTGCAGTGCACGATTCACCGCACTGAGCACGGCGTGCAGTGAGGCTGTCACGATATTCTCGTGAATGCCGACACCGAACAACGTCGTGCGTGCGGCGGTGGTGATCTCCACACAGGCGACTGCCCGCGCGTTGCTGCCGGTGCCGATGGAATGCTCTTCGTACGAAAGCACGTCGAACTGGAAGCCGAGCGCATCGACCAGCGCATCGATCGGCCCGTTGCCTTCGCCGGTCAGCAATGCCCCTTGACCGTGACAGCGCAGCTTCAGCGACAGCTTCTCGATCTCCGGGTGCTCGCGCGAGTGCGAGAGCTGGTGTGAGAGGTAGCTGTATGCGCCGTTCTGCTCCAGGTACTCGCGCTGGAACAACGCCCAGATCTGCTCCGACAGCAGTTCCTTGCCGGTTGCATCGGTGACCGCCTGCACCACCTGGCTGAATTCGATTTGCAGCCGCCGCGGCATGGCGAGTCCGTAATCGCGCTCCAGCAGGTAGGCGATGCCGCCTTTGCCCGATTGGCTGTTGACGCGAATGACGGATTCGTAGGTGCGGCCGACGTCGCGAGGATCGATCGGCAGATACGGAACCTCCCAGATGTCCGCATCCTGGCGCGCTGCCAGTCCCTTCTTGATCGCATCCTGGTGCGAGCCGGAAAACGCCGTGAACACCAGGTCGCCCACGTACGGATGACGTGGATGAATCGGCAGCTGGTTGCAGTGCTCGACGCAACGCGCCGCTTCGTTGATGTTGGCGAAATCCAGCCCCGGCGCGACGCCCTGCGTGTACAGGTTGAGTGCGAGCGTCACGATGTCGACGTTACCGGTGCGCTCGCCGTTGCCGAACAGCGTGCCTTCGACACGATCCGCGCCCGCCATTACGGCGAGTTCGGCTGCCGCCACTCCGGTGCCTCGATCGTTGTGCGGATGGACCGACAGCACGATCGAATCGCGATGCGCGATATGTCGTCCGACCCATTCGATCTGGTCGGCATAGATGTTCGGCGTGGCCATCTCCACCGTCGCCGGCAGGTTGATGATGACCTTGTGCTGCGGCGTCGGCTGCCACACCGCAGTCACGGCATCGCAGATCTCGACCGCGAAATCCAGCTCGGTGCCGGTGAAGCTCTCGGGGCTGTATTCGAAGAACCATTGTGTCTGTGGCTGTTTGAGTGCCTGCTCACGCACGCAGCGGGCGGCTTTCACGGCAATGTCGACGATGCCGGCGCGGTCGAGGCCGAAAACGACCCGTCGCTGCACGGTCGAAGTCGAGTTATAGAGGTGCACGATGGCGCGCTTCGCGCCGCGCAGCGATTCGAACGAGCGCTCGATCAGTTCAGTGCGTGCCTGGGTGAGTACCTGGATCGTGACGTCGTCGGGAATGAGATTGCGCTCGATCAGTTCGCGCACGAAATCGAAGTCGGTCTGCGATGCAGCCGGAAAGCCGACCTCGATTTCCTTGAAGCCGGTCTTCACCAGCAGGTCGAACATGCGACGCTTGCGGGCCGCGTCCATGGGTTCGATCAGCGCCTGGTTACCATCGCGCAGATCGACGCTGCACCACAGCGGCGGGGCGCTGATGACCTTGTCGGGCCAGGTGCGACCGGGCAGGCCGATCGGAGCGAATGAGCGGTACTTGGCGGAGGGGTCCGTTAACATCGTATGGGTTCCTGACAGGGGCTGCCGCCGCACCCGCACGCAACTCGATCACATGCGCGGACGCAATCCGGTCAGCCGGAAGCAAAACTCAAGGGATTTTTTCAGGCGCCCGCGAAGGGGCGCGGAGGGGAGTTGTTGCGTCTAGCGACGCAGGTGCAGGCGCGCACCCAGCAGTAGGCCGCCGCGAAGGGGCAAGGCCGACATTTGCTGGGAAGTACGCATGGCTTGGAATCTAGCAGCACTGCGCGACGCATTGCAAGGCACGTATTAGAGTCATCGCCTGAAATCGACCGGAGGAACCGGTCAACGGGCTCTGGAGCGGCTACCGCAGGTAACGCAACTGTTGTCCAAGCTACGGCTGACAGCAGCCGGACCCTGCATTGGAGTTCCGCCGAGCATCCACAGGAACCGAGGCAACGCCAGCGGGATTGAGTTGGAGTATCGAGCGAGCGGAAGAAGTGCCCGGATGAGGACTGGAATGATGGAATCTCGAATCAGCAAGTCGCTACAGCGGGCCGGGCGGCTGGCGGTCATCGTGTTGCTGGCGGCTGGTCGGCCGGAGCCGGCCGCAGCCGCGGATTTCCAGATCGTATGGGTGGTCGTCGGCGAAGCCGCCGCCTCGGACGGGCAGGAGCCGATGAGCGTCGGCCGGCATCTGTTCATGGCCGCCGATCTGGCGGCCTTCGCGCTCAAGCGCATCACCATCTCCCAGGTGGCAGTCGAGCCGGTCGTGACTCACCTGGCCGTCGGTGAGCGCTTCTGCCTCGACTCGCTGCGCTTCATCGCCTACGGTCCGGACCGTTCGATGGTCGAGCGGGCCCCTGTCTCTGTCAGCGTTCGCCAGGACTATCGCGACGGCATGGGACTGGAGCGCAGCAAGCGCAACATCTGCATGACGCCAACCATCGCTGGGGAGTACCCGATCCGCTTCACCAGCCTGGTGCCCGCGGTCGACGGCAGCACGCGCGGCGCACAGATTTTCGTTCGGGTGCGCTAGAGCTGCGAGGCGTAAGAGCATCCGAGGCGCGCCGGCGCGGTGCGCAGGCGCATCTCGACTCGCTCGGCGAGGATGCGTGCAGAGCTAGCGCTGGCCCAGCAATGCGAGCCAGTCACGTGTCTTGTCCCCGAACACGAAGAAATATGGGTTCAGCAACTCTGCCTTGAGGTTGTAGCGCAGAGGCTGGCCCTGCGCGTCAACGACTGCGCCACCCGCCGCTTCCACCACGGCATGTGCTGCTGCGGTATCCCATTCGCTGGTGGGGCCGAAGCGTGGATAAAGATCCGCGCTGCCTTCGGCGACCAGGCAGAACTTGAGCGAGCTGCCAATGCTCAGCAGCGTGTGCGGACCGAGCTTGTCCAGATACGGATCGAGCGAGCCCGCCTTGGCATGTGAGCGGCTGCCGACGATGCGCAGCGTCGGTGCCGCGGGCGCACAGACGTGAATCGGCGTCGATTCACCATTGGCGATCTGCCGGAACGCGCCCTCACCGACGATGCCCGAATAGAGAGTGTCCTTCACCGGCACATAGACCACGCCCAGGACCGGCGCATGGTTCTCGATCAGCGCAATGTTGACCGTGAACTCGCCGTTGCGGGAAATGAATTCCTTGGTGCCATCCAGCGGATCCACCAGCCAGTAACGCTGCCAGCTGCGGCGTTCCTCGAACGGGATGTCACTCGCTTCTTCCGACAGCACCGGAATCTGCGGCGTCAGCGCATGGAGCCCTTCCACGATCGTCCGATGCGCACGCAGGTCAGCCTGTGTCAGTGGCGACTGGTCAGCTTTGCTGCTGATATCGAAGTCGCGCGCATACACGTCGAGAATCTCTGCGCCCGCACGCTTCGCGACATCCGCGACAGACGGCAAAAGCGAGCGCAGCGTCGTGCTCATAGCCCGGACAGTTCGTCGGCCGGATACAGCATGCCCGCGTTGCGCAGCGCCGTCAGAATCTGCTCCGCCGCTTCCTCAGGGGAGTACAGCGCGGTCTGCAGGTGAATTTCGGCCTTTTCCGGTGGCTCGTACGGCGAATCGATGCCGGTGAAGTTCTTCAGCTCGCCGCGCCGCGCCTTCTTGTACAGACCTTTCGGATCGCGCTTCTCTGCTTCCGCCAGCGGCGTATCGACGAAGACTTCGAAGAACTCGCCCGGCTGCGTCAGCTCGCGCGCCAGGCGCCGTTCCGAGCGGAACGGCGAAATGAATGACACCAGCACGATCAGGCCGGCATCGACCATCAGCCTTGATACTTCCGCGACGCGGCGAATGTTCTCGACGCGGTCCGCGTCGGTGAAGCCCAGGTCCTTGTTGAGCCCGTGGCGCACGTTGTCGCCATCGAGCGTGTAAGTGTGCCGGCCGATGGCGTGCAGGCGTTTCTCGACCAGATTGGCCACCGTCGACTTGCCCGCGCCTGACAGACCCGTGAACCACAGCACGCAGGCCTTCTGGCCCTTGAGCGAGGCGCGCGCGTACTTGTTGACGTCGAGCGCCTGCCAGTGAATGTTCTCCGCGCGGCGCAGTGCAAAGTTGAGCAGCCCGGCGCCGACCGTGTCGTTCGACAGCTTGTCGATCAGGATGAAGCCGCCCATCTCGCGATTTTCGGTGTAGGGATCGAACGCGATCGGGCGGTCCAGGCTCAGGTTGCACACGCCGATCTCGTTGAGCTCCAGCTGCTTGGCCGCCAGGTGCTCGAGCGTGTTCACGTTCACCTTGTACTTGGGCGTGGTGATGCTGCCGGTGACGGTGCTGGTGCCGAGCTTGATGATGTAGGGGCGGCCCGGCAGCATCGGCTCGTCGTGCATCCAGATGATGGTGGCCTGGAACTGGTCGGCAACGCTGGCCGGCGCGGCCGCCGCGGTGAGCACGTCGCCGCGGCTGATGTCGATTTCGTCGGTGAGCGTCAGCGTGATGGACTGGCCGGCAACGGCCTGCTCCAGATCGCCGTCGTGAGTCACGATGCGCGCCACGCGGCTCTGTCGCCCGGACGGCAATACCCGTACGGCATCGCCTTGGCGGATCGTGCCGCTGGCGATGGTGCCGGCGAAGCCGCGGAAATCATGATTCGGCCGGTTCACCCATTGCACCGGCAGCCGGAAAGGCCGGGCCTGCAGGTCATCATCGATCTCGACCGACTCGAGATGGCTCATCAGTGTCGGCCCGTCGTACCAGCGCGTGCGCGCGCTGCGCTCCAGAATGTTGTCGCCTTTCAGCGCCGCCAGCGGAATCGGCACGATGTTCTCGAGGCCGATCTGCTGCGCGAACTCGCGGTACTCGGTCACGATGGCGTCGTAGATGTCCTTGGAGAAATCCACCAGGTCCATCTTGTTGATGGCCAGCACCACGTGGCGGATGCCCAGCAGCGAGACGATGTAGCTGTGCCGACGCGTCTGCGTAAGCACGCCCTTGCGTGCATCGATCAGGATCACCGCCACGTCCGCGGTCGACGCACCGGTGACCATGTTGCGCGTGTACTGCTCGTGGCCCGGCGTATCGGCGACGATGAACTTGCGGCGCTCGGTGGAAAAGAAGCGGTAGGCCACGTCGATGGTGATGCCCTGCTCGCGCTCGGCCGCCAGTCCATCCACCAGCAATGCGAAATCCAGGTCCCCGCCCTGGGTGCCGACCTTCTTGGAGTCCGCTTCCAGCGCCGCCAGCTGGTCCTCGAAAACCATTTTCGACTCGTACAGCAGCCGGCCGATCAGCGTCGACTTGCCGTCGTCCACGCTGCCGCAGGTGATGAAGCGCAGCAGGCTCTTGCGCTCGTGCGCGGCCAGGTAGGCCTGGATGTCGGTTGCGATCAGTTCGGATTTGTGAGCCATGACGAGCGCCTAGAAATAGCCTTCCTGCTTCTTTTTCTCCATGGACGCGGCGCTGTCATGGTCGATCATGCGGCCCTGGCGCTCGGAACTCGTGGTGAGCAGCATTTCCTGGATGATCGCCGGCAGCGTGTCGGCGTGACTCTCGATCGCGCCGGTGAGCGGATAGCAGCCCAGCGTGCGAAAGCGTACCGATTTCATTTCCGGCTGCTCGCCGGGCGCCAGCGGCATGCGTTCGTCGTCCACCATGATCAGCGTGCCGTCACGCTGGACCACCGGCCGCGGCTTGGAGAAATACAGCGGCACGATCGGAATCTGCTCGAGATAGATGTATTGCCAGATGTCGAGCTCGGTCCAGTTCGACAATGGGAACACGCGCAGGCTCTCGCCTTTGTTCTTGCGCGCGTTGTACTGACGCCAGAGCTCCGGGCGCTGACGCTTGGGATCCCAGCGATGCTGCGCCGAGCGGAAGGAGAAGACACGTTCCTTGGCGCGCGACTTCTCTTCGTCGCGGCGGGCGCCGCCAAAGGCGGCATCGAAACCATACTTGTCCAGCGCCTGTTTCAGGGCCTGGGTCTTCATCACGTCGGTGTGCACGCCCGAGCCATGGGTGAACGGATTGATGCCGCGCGCCACGCCTTCCTGGTTGATGTGGACCAGCAGCTCCAACCCCAGCTTCTGCGTCGTCTGGTCGCGAAAGGCGATCATTTCGCGGAATTTCCAGGTGGTGTCGACGTGCAGCAGCGGGAACGGCGGCTTGGCCGGGTAGAAGGCCTTCATCGCCAGGTGCAGCATCACCGCGCTGTCCTTGCCGATGGAGTAGAGCATCACCGGCCGTGCGCATTCGGCGACGACTTCGCGCAGGATATGGATGCTTTCGGCCTCCAGTCGCTGGAGATGGGTCAGCCGGGTCATGATCTTGGATCGGTTCCTTAAGCCTTGCCGACCGGGGCGGTCCGCGGGTGCCAACGCCCGTGGTGACAGCCAGGTCACAGGGGCAGCGATTGTGCGTGAACCCCGAGTCATTGCATATCGCCACTGGTGCGCGGCGCGACACGGAACGTTATAAGGCCGTGCCTGCGGGGCACAGGGTGCGCCGTTTTTCGCATACCTGTGATTCGGAACCGGCGATTAACGATCCGTAACACTTCTTTTCGTCCCGCAGTGCCGAACTTGTTCATGATGCGAGCGCACTAAGACGGTCCGGAACGCCGCCCGACGGCGCCTTCGAGGAGTGACTTGTTGTTGGATCTGCCTGCCTCTGTTTCACGACTTTGCCGCGCCGGGCGGCCCGGGGCGCGTTCCGGTCGGATCGGCGTGCTGGCCTTGAGCTGCCTGCTGGGTGCCTGTGCGGTCGGCCCGGATTACCGCCCGCCGCAGGAGCCGGTGCCGGATGAGTGGCATTCGATGCCCGCGACCGGGGTCCAGGCCGACAGCCCCGAGTCGCCCACCCTGGCGAGCTGGTGGACGGTCCTCAACGATTCCACCCTGAACGATCTGGTGCAGCAGGCGCTGGCGCAGAACAAGACCGTCAAGCAGGCAATGGCGCGAGTGGTCGAGTCGCGCGCGCGCCGCGGAATCACTGTGGCGGGCTTCTGGCCCACCCTCGGTTCTTCCGTCAGCGGCAGCCGTTCGGACTCCGATGTTTCGCTCGAACCCAGGGAAAGCTACCAGGCCGGCCTGGACGCCGGCTGGGAAATCGACCTGTTCGGCGGACAACGCCGCTCGCTCGAGGCTTCCACCGCACAGCTCGCCGCGAGCGAGGCCGATCTGCGCGACGTGCTGGTGACGCTGCTGGGCGACGTGACGCTGAGTTACGTCGACGTGCGCACCAGTCAGTCCCGGCTGGGCTACGCGGAGCGCAATCTCGAATCGCAGCGCGAGGTGGTGGATATTGCTACGTGGCGCGCCGAAGCCGGTCTGGCGACGGTGCTGGACGTGGAGCAAGCCAAGAGCAGCTACGCACAGACGCAGGCCGGAATCCCGGTACTGGAATCCAACCTGGCGGCGGCGAAGAACCGTCTGGCGGTGCTGACGGGTCAAACGCCCGGCGCGCTGGATGCGGAGCTGAGCGAGCGCAAGCCCGTTCCGGTCGCTCCGGCGCAGATCGTGTCCAGCGTACCGGCGGACGTGATGCGGCGGCGTCCCGACATTCGCGCCGCGGAGCGAAGACTGGCGGCGCAAACGGCGCAGGTGGGTGTCGCCACCGCCGAGCTGTATCCGAGCCTGTCGCTCAGCGGGTCCATCGGCATCGCATCCACCGTCGCCGCCGACCTGTTCTCGGATGGCACGAACTCGAACCGTTACGGCCTGACCCTGAACATGCCGATCTTCCGCGCTGGCGCCTTGCGCCAGAACATCAAGGCGCAGAACGCGCTGGTCGACCAGGCGCTGGCGACTTACGAATCGACCGTCCTGGCGGCTTACGAGGAGGTCGAAAATTCGCTGACTGCCTGGGCCAACGAACAACGCCGCCACGCCTCGCTGGTGGATGCGGCGGCCAGCGCACGGCAAGCAAGCGAGCTGGCGCTGGTGCAGTACAACGCAGGCATCGTGGATTTCCAAACCGTGCTCACGGCGGATCGCCAGCTGATCTCCAGCGAAGATGCGCTGGCGCTCAGCGACGGTGAGCTCACTTCCAACCTGGTTCGGCTTTACAAGGCGCTGGGTGGCGGCTGGTCGGTGTTTCCGGCGAGCCTGACCGCGGGCGGACAATAGAGAAACATGGACAACGCAACCCGTCATGACACCGTGGCCGATGCGGCCGACGTGGCGCAAGCCCTGGGCGATATCGGAACGCGGGCTCCGGCGCCGTGGAAGCGCTGGATCAAATGGGCCGTGCTCGCGCTCATCATCCTCGCAGTAGCGGTGTTCTGGCTGAAGAGCAACAGCGCCGGCACCGTTCAATACGTCACCCAGGAAGTCACGCAGGGCGACCTGGTGGTCACGGTCACGGCCACCGGCAATCTGGAGCCGCGCAATCAGGTCGACATCGGTGTGGAGCTGTCCGGCACCATCCGCGACGTGAATGTCGATGTGAACGACGTCGTGAAGGCCGGCCAGCTGCTGGCCGTGCTCGATACCACGCGCTTGCAGGCGCAGGTGCTGCAGGCGCAGAGCTCGCTTGCATCAGCCCAAGCACGTGTGGCGCAAAGCGATGCGAGCGCGAAAGAGGCCAAAGCGAACTATCAACGGCTGCTGAAGGTCCGCGAGCTGAGCAACAACAAGCTGCCCTCGCAGCAGGATCTGGATGTGGCCGAGGCGACGATGGCACGTGCCGATGCGGATGCGGCTGCATCACGGGCCGCGGCAGCGCAGGCGCGAGCCAGCCTGGAAACCGTGCAGACCGATCTGAGCAAGGCCGAGATCCGCTCGCCCATCAACGGCGTGGTGCTGGTGCGCTCGGTCGAGCCCGGCCAGACGGTGGCCTCCTCCCTGCAGGCGCCGGTGCTGTTCACGCTCGCCGAAGACTTGAAGAAGATGGAACTGCACGTGGCGGTCGACGAAGCCGACGTCGGTTCGGTGGAGGTCGGCCAGAAGGCCACCTTTACCGTCGATGCGTATCCGAGCCGACGCTTCTCGGCGCACATCACGCAGGTACACCTCGCCTCCAACAACACGCAGAAGAGCACGTCCAGTACCGGCAGCAGCGCCGCCAGCGCCACGTCCACCGGCGTGGTCACCTATGAAACCGTGCTGGAAGTCGACAACTCCGAGCAGTTGTTGCGTCCCGGCATGACGGCCACGGCGGAAATCGTCACCACCAATGTCGAGAACGCGATCCTGGTCCCGAATGCCGCACTGCGCTTCACCCCAGAGGATGCGAACGCTCCGGCTGCGCAGCAGCGCAGCGCCCTGTCGGCGATCATGCCCGGACCGCCCCGGCGCCGTGCCGGTGCCGCAGGCGGGCAGCAACAGAGCAATGGCGCACGTCGCATGGGTCGCGCCTGGGTGCTGGAGAACGGCAAGCCGGCGCTGGCGGTGTTCAAGCCAGGCGTCACCGACGGTCGGATGACGCAGGTGCTGCCGCTCGAAGAACTGCCGCAGATGGGCCGCATGGACTCCCAGCCCGAGGCCGCGGAGCGCTTCAAGCAGGCCATGCAGCGCAAGCTCGAACCCGGCACCGCCGTGATCGTCGACGCCCAGACACCGAAGAAGCCATGACCGGAATGCCCGCAACGCCGCAGCCCATCATCGAGCTGTCGCAGGTCACCAAGATTTACGGGCATGGCGAAGGCGAGGTCCGCGCTCTGCGCGGCATCGACCTGCGCATCTTCCCGGGCGAGTTCGTCGCCGTGATGGGCCCCAGCGGCGGCGGCAAGTCGACCTGTATGAACATCCTAGGCTGCCTGGATACGCCGACCGGCGGCACCTACAAGTTTCTGGGCGTGCCGGTGGCCGAACTGGATGCCGACCAGCGCGCCCTGTTGCGGCGGAACTATCTCGGCTTCGTGTTTCAGGGATTCAATCTGCTCAGCCGCACCAGCGCGCTGGAGAACGTCGAACTGCCGCTGGTGTACCGCCACATACCCGTCGAAGAACGGCGTGCCCGCGCACGCAAGGCCTTGCAGGAAGTTGGGCTGGCCGGCCGCGAGTCGCACGTGCCCAGCGAGCTGTCCGGCGGACAGCAGCAACGCGTGGCTATTGCGCGCGCCATCGTTTCACAGCCCAAAGTCCTGTTTGCCGACGAGCCGACCGGCAATCTCGACACCGTCACGAGCGTCGAGATCATGAAGCTGCTCACGTTCCTGAACGAGGAACGCGGCATCACCATTGCCATGGTGACGCACGAGCCGGACATCGCCGCCTGGACGCGCCGCATCGTCCGTTTCCGCGACGGCGCGATCGAGAGCGACGAGGTCAATCAGCCGGTGAGGACGGAGACGCACTGATGTTCTTGAATGCCATCGTGCTGGCGCTGCGGGAGATTCGCCGCAACGTGCTGCGTTCGTCGCTGACCATTCTCGGTATCGTGATTGGCGTGGCGGCAGTCATCACCATGGTCACCATCGGTGAAGGCGCCACGGCGCAGGTGCAGGCGGACATCGGCAAGCTCGGCACGAACCTGCTGCAAGTGTTCCGCGGCCAGGGCTTTGGCGGGGGCGGTTCGCGCATGGCGGCGCCGCCATTCACCATGGATGATGCGCGCGCGATCGAAGAGGAGATCTCGGGCATCGAAGCTGTCGCGCCCAGCGCCAATGGCTCGACTCAGGCCATCTACGGCAACAACAACTGGTCGACCCAGGTCACTGGCACCACGGACCAGTTTCTGCAGGTGCGCGACTGGACGCTCGCCTCCGGACGCAATTTTTCGGATTCGGAATTGCGCGGCGGTGCCGCCGTCTGTCTGCTGGGCAATACCGTCAAGCGCGAGCTGTTCGCCAATCAGGATCCGATCGGCAGCACCATTCGCCTGGGCAAGGTGTCCTGCGAAGTGATCGGCCTGCTCGAATCCAAGGGCCAGTCGGGCTTCGGTCAGGACCAGGACGACCTGATCGTGATCCCGCTGCGCACACTGCAACGGCGGTTCGCCGGCAACGCGGACGTGAACGCGATCCTGGTTTCGGCGCGCGATGGCGTCTCCACGGAGAAAGTGCAGGCGGACATCGAAAACCTGCTGCGTGAACGGCGCAAGGTTCGCGCCGGGGCGACCGACGATTTCAACGTTCGTGACTTGAAAGAAGTCGCCAGCGCCTTTACCAGTTCGACGCGAGTGCTCACTGCGCTGCTCGGTGCAGTTGCCGCGGTGAGTCTGGTGGTCGGCGGCGTCGGCATCATGAACATCATGCTGGTTTCGGTAACCGAGCGGACGCGGGAGATCGGCACGCGGCTTGCCGTTGGAGCGATGGCGCGCGACGTACTGTTGCAATTCCTGATCGAAGCCGTGGTGCTCGCCGCCCTCGGCGGCATCATCGGCATTCTGCTGGGCCTGAGCGCTGGCGCGCTCGCCACTCACGCTTTCCACGTGCCGTTCGTACTGAATCCTTCCATCGTGATCCTGTCGTTCGCCTTCTCCGCCGCCGTCGGCATCGTCTTCGGCTATTTCCCCGCGCAGCGCGCCGCACAACTGGATCCGATCGAGGCGCTGCGGCACGAGTAGGGCTCGGTTGCTTTCCCGTGGGATGCTCCGTTACCCTCGGTTCGCCCCTCAGATCGACGAAATGGATTTCACTGAGCGACCAGCTCCCGAGGTTTTCGACATGAGCGCAACATTCGACGAAATCGCCAGGGAAGTCGTCGCCCTTCCCCGGCAGCAGCGGCTGGCGCTGGCCAGAATTCTCCTGGATGCGGACATGCCGGCCGGTGCAGCCGATGCCGGGCGCCAATGGGATGAAGAAATCCGCGCCCGTATCCGTGCCGTCGATGAAGGCAGTGCTCGAGCCGTCGACTATGACGATTTGAAGAAGGAAATGCGCACTCGTTTCGACGGACGATGAAGGTCCGGTTCCTCGCTGAGGCGAGGCTGGAGCTGATCGACACGGTCAGCTACTACGAAGGCGAGTTCGAAGGTCTCGGCGAACGGTTCTGGAATGAGGTTGACGAGCATGTCGAATGGATCGCTCGTAACCCCGAGGTGCCCCGCCTGCGCGAAGGCGGCTATCGTCGCGTCAACCTGAAAGTATTTCCGTATCACCTTCCCTACATCTGTCGCGATTCGACACTGTGGGTGCTGGCAATCGCCCACAACCACCGGCAGCCCATCTATTGGATTAAACGGGCGCATACGCGATAACACGCTCATCGCAGCGGCGCTGCCGGCCATACAATTTCGATCCGAAGTGATCGACGGAGAAGCCTCCGTGAATGGCTGGGTCGCTCGCTGTTGGCTGGTCGGCGCATTCATCACCCTGTGCGGCTGCGCGACGCTGCCCGATGGGCAGGGATGGGGTGAGGACGCGACGGTTGCGCCGGGATGGGAACGCGTGATGCGAGCGGCGGAAAATGCGGCGAAGGATCCGTGGGTGTGGGGTCCGTTGATCGGCGCCGCGGTATTTCAGATCGATGATTGGGATCGGCGCACGGCAGATTGGGCGCGTGAACACACGCCGGTGTTCGGGTCGCAGCACAATGCGCAGAACTGGAGCGACGATCTGCGCAGCGCTTCTTCAGTTGCGCACTACATCACCATCATTGCTACACCCAGCGGGGAAGAAGCGGGCGAGTGGTTGTCGAACAAGGCCAAGGGCGCGCTGGTCGGCGTGGTGGCCGTGAGCTCAACGACGACAATCACACGGCAGTTGAAACGGGCGCTCGATCGTGAGCGACCCAACGGGCTGGCCGGCGAGAGTTTCCCGTCCGGCCACACTTCGAGCTCCGCCGTGCATACGCGGCTCGCCTCACGCAATCTCGAAGCCATCGAGATGAGTGATGCAACGCGCTTGGTCATGAACGCGGGACTCACGGCGATGACGATCGGCACTTCGTGGGCGCGGATCGAAGCAGGCTGGCACTATCCTTCCGATACCTTGTTCAGCATGGCGCTGGGCAACTTCCTGGCGTCATTCGTCAATGACGCCTTGCTGGGCCTGACCACCACGCGCTCGGCGCTGCGGCTCAGCGCAACTCATGAAAGCGCCATGCTGCAATGGCACGCGAGATTCTGATCGCTCGTCGAACGCAGCCCGCCCATGCCCGGATTGCGGTGAGTCATCAGCCCGCTTCAGTCCGATTCGACGGCAGCGAAGCGCAGCTAAAATCCACGCTTGAGCCAAAGCCCTACCCCGGCAGGGCGATCTATTGCGCCGCATTGCCATCTGCGTACCATCTCCGATCTGCTTATCATTGCCGTTCCCTCCTGCATCGGAAGATTCGCCATGAAAACCCGCGCCGCCGTTGCCCATACCGCCGGTCAGCCCCTGGAAGTCATGACCGTGGACCTGGATGGCCCCAGGGACGGCGAAGTCCTGATCGAGATCAAGGCCACCGGCATCTGCCACACCGACGAATTCACGCGCTCGGGCGCGGACCCCGAAGGCCTGTTTCCGGTGATCTTCGGCCACGAAGGTGCCGGCATCGTGGTCGACGTCGGCCGCGGCGTGACCTCGGTGAAAAAGGGCGATCACGTCATTCCGCTGTACACGCCGGAATGCCGGCAATGCAAATCCTGTCTGTCGCACAAGACCAATCTGTGCACGGCGATCCGTAGCACCCAGGGCAAGGGCCTGATGCCGGACGGCACCAGCCGCTTCTCCATCGGCAAGGACCGCATCCATCACTACATGGGCTGTTCGACCTTCTCCAACTTCACCGTGCTGCCCGAGATCGCCGTGGCGAAAATCCGCGAGGATGCGCCGTTCGACAAGGTCTGCTACATCGGCTGCGGTGTCACGACCGGCATCGGCGCCGTCATCAACACGGCCAAGGTCGAGCCGGGCGCCAACGTGGTCGTGTTCGGCCTGGGCGGCATCGGCCTGAACGTGATCCAGGGCGCGCGCCTGGTGGGTGCGAACCGCATCATCGGCGTCGACATCAATCCGAAGCGCAAGGCGCTGGCGGAGAAGTTCGGCATGACCGATTTCGTCAATCCCAAGGAAGTGGGCGCAGATCTGGTGCAGCACTTGATCGAGCTCACCGACGGTGGCGCCGACTACAGCTTCGAATGCATCGGCAATGTGGATCTGATGCGCCAGGCGCTGGAATGTTGCCACCGCGGCTGGGGCGTTTCGGTGATCATCGGCGTCGCCGGCGCGGGTCAGGAGATCAAGACGCGTCCGTTCCAACTCGTCACCGGCCGTGTCTGGAAAGGCACGGCATTCGGTGGTGCACGCGGCCGTACCGACGTGCCCAGGATCGTCGACTGGTACATGGACGGCAAGATCAACATCGACGACCTGATCACACATACGATGCCGCTGGACGACATCAACCGTTCCTTCGACCTGATGCACTCGGGCGAGTCGATCCGCAGCGTGGTGCTGTATTGAGGATGGCTTGCTGCAACCGACCCACATGCTGCGAACGAGAGGTGAGTGATTGAGTAGCCCGATGCAACCGATCGCCGAGCACCGCTGCTTCGGCGGGCGCCAGCTTTTCTACTCGCACGAGTCACGCGAATGCGCGACCGAGATGCGATTTTCGGTGTATCTGCCGCCGCAGGCCGAGCAAGGTGCGGTGCCGGTGCTCTATTACCTGGCCGGCCTGACCTGCACCGAAGAAACCTTCATCATCAAGGCCGGCGCACAACGACTCGCCGCCGAGCTCGGGCTGGCGCTGGTCGCGCCGGACACCAGTCCGCGCAAGGCTCGAATTTCGGGAGACGATGCGAGCTGGGACTTCGGCCTGGGCGCCGGCTTCTATGTCGATGCCACCGAGGCGCCCTGGTCGCAGCACTACCGCATGTACAGCTATGTGACGAGTGAGCTGCCGCAGCTAGTCGCGTCGCTGGCCAATGTGCGGCAGGATCGTCAAGGCATCTTCGGTCACTCCATGGGCGGACACGGTGCATTGATCTGCGCATTGCGCAACCCGCAGCAGTATCGTTCCGTTTCGGCGTTCGCGCCGATCGCTGCGCCCATGCAGTGCCCCTGGGGAACGAAAGCGTTTTCCGGCTATCTGGGTCAGGACCGGACCCGCTGGCAGCAATACGACGCCAGCGAGCTGGTCGCGGCGCAGCGCTACGCTCACCCTATCCTCATCGATCAGGGCACGGCCGATAAATTCCTGAGCGAGCAGCTCAAGCCCGAGCTGTTCGAAGCGGCGTGCCGGCAATCGGGCACGCAGCTGCGCCTGCGGCGCCAGGAAGGCTACGACCACGGCTACTACTTCATCTCCACGTTCATCGCCGATCATTTGCGTCATCACGCGGAAGCGTTGCGATGACGATGACCTCGGGCGCGGGGCACTCGCGCCTGCCCGGATGGCTATGGTTGATTGCCGCGATGTCGGCGGTCGGGCCGGTGTCGATCGACATGTACCTGCCCGGCTTTCCCATGATCGAGCGCGAGCTGGGCGAGCAGGGCGTGGAACGGACCATGGCGAGCTACCTGGTCGGCATCGCCATCGGTCAGCTGTTCTACGGCCCGATCAGCGATCGCTTCGGCCGCAAGCCGCCGCTGTACGTTGGCTTCGTCCTCTATGCGCTCGGCGCCCTGGGCTGTGCCTTCGCCAGCAGCATGAACATGCTGGTGCTGATGCGGGTGTTGCAGGCGTTGGGCGGCTGCGCCGGCTTCGTGATCGGGCGCGCCATCGTGCGCGATCGCTGTCAGCCGCATGAGGCGGCGCGCGCCTTCTCCATCCTGATGTTGATCTTCTCGCTCGGCCCGATCGTGGCACCGGCGTTGGGCGGTTGGGTGATCACCTTGTTCGATTGGCGCGCCACGTTCATCTTCCAAGGTCTCCTGGGCATCGTGCTGCTGATCGCTACCCACGTTGCGATGACCGAATCGCGTGATCCCGCCACGGTCGTACCACTGAGCTTCGGCCAGGTCGCGCGCAGCTACGTGCGGCTGCTGGGCGATCGAACCCTGGTTGGCTATTCACTGGTCGGCGGGTTTGGCGTGGCATCGTTGTTCAGCTACGTTACCGGTTCGCCCACGGTCATGACGCAGATCTACGAGCTGTCGCCGCAGCAGTTCGGCTGGATGATCGGCTTGAACGGCATCGCCTTCATGTCGGCCAGCCAGCTGAACATGCTGGCGCTGCGCAAGATGGGGCCGGGCGAAGCGCTGGCGCGTGCGATCTGGTTGCCCGTGGTGGTGGGCGGCTTGCTGGTGACGCTGGCGTCGCTCTGGGCCGGCTTGCCGCTGTGGGTGATGCTGATATTGCAGTTCAGCTTCTTCATCAGCGTCGGCCGGGTCACGCCCAACGTAACGGCGCTGGCGCTCGCGCCGCACGGCCGCGAGGCTGGTACTGCATCGGCGCTGATGGGGTCGTTGCAGTCGCTGCTGCCGATGTGCGCCGGCTTCGCGGTCGCCGCATTCAGCGACGGCACGATTCCGACACTGGCGCTGATCATGACGACCGCCGTCGTGTGCTCGTCGCTGTGCTACCTATGGGTCAGATCGCGCGCCTGACCATCCGGCCCCTCTCCTGAAGACCGAGAGAGGGGCTCGGCGTGCGGCGTTACCGGCAGTAGCCCGATTTCATCTCAGGTCCAGCCTTCCAGCTTCGCGTCCATCGTAATTTCGGCTTTCAGCACGCGCGACACCGGACAGCCGTTCTTGGCATTGGTGGCCGCTTTCTCGAAATCCGCTGGCGCGAGGTCGGGGACTTTCGCGCGCACCGTCAGGTGCACCGCCGTTATGGTGAAGCCGGCATCGGTCTTGAGCAGCGTCACTGCTGCTTCCGTCTGAATGCGCTCCGCGGTCTTGCCTTCGTTGGCAAGTTGCGCAGACAGCGCCATGGAGAAGCAGCCGGCGTGCGCTGCGGCGATCAGCTCTTCGGGGTTCGTACCCTTGCCGTCCTCGAAGCGTGTGCCGAACGAATACTGCGTGTCGCTCAGGACGCCGCTGTCGGTCGAGATCGAGCCGCGACCGTCTTTCAATCCACCGGTCCAGACTGCGGAGGCGCTGCGTTTCATGTCGAAAACTCCTTCAGGTTGGCCATTGACGCCCCGATGCGGGGCAAATTGCTTCAGGCGCCCGGCAAAGCGGCGCTCACGATCTCGATCGTGTGAGTGATTTGCGCCGTCTTGCCGATGATGGCGCTTGCCGAGCAGTACTTCTCTTCGGAGAGCTTCACCGCGCGCTCCACCTTGCCGCGGTCGAGTGAATGACCGGTGACGGTGTAGCGCAGGCGGATGTCGGTGAACACTTTCGGATCGGTGTCGGCGCGGTCGGCATCGACATCGACGACGCAGTCCGTGACCTTCTGGCGTCCGCGCTCGAGGATCAGCACCACGTCGAAGGCGGAGCACCCCGCCAGGCCCAGCAGCAGCATTTCCATCGGCCGGATGCCGAGATTGCGGCCGCCGGCCTCCGGCGCACCGTCCATCACCACCGCATGCCCGGAGCCGGATTCGCCCACGAACATCACGTCCTGCACCCACTTGACCCGTGCCTTCACTCAATTCTCCATCGTCAGAAATCGAATTTTTTCATCACTCGCCGAATCGTCACTCCCCGCGTAGAACCTGCCCCGCGCAGGCGGATGGGAGTCCATCCGGATGGGTTCCCGTCTCCACCGCGGTAGCAGCTCTGTTGCGGAGCTACGAAGTCGTGGATTCGCCGCGCTTCACACGCCGCCGAAGCACAGGTACTTGATCTCCAGGTATTCCTCGAGGCCGTACTTGGAGCCTTCGCGACCGATGCCGCTTTCCTTGATGCCGCCGAACGGCGCGACCTCGGTCGAGATGATGCCGTCGTTGATGCCGACGATGCCGCTCTCCAACGCTTCGGCAACGCGCCACACGCGACTGATATCGCGGCTGTAGAAATAGCTGGCGAGACCGAACTCGGTTGCATTGGCGAGCCGGATGGCGTCCTGGTCGGTCTGGAACTTCATCAGCGGTGCGACCGGTCCGAACGTTTCCTCGTGCATCGCCAGCATGTCGGAAGTGACGCCGGTAAGTACCGTGGGAATGTAGAACGAGCCGGCACCGTCACCGCGCTTGCCGCCAATGACGATCTTCGCGCCTTTGCTCACGGCATCGGCGACGTGCTGTTCGACTTTCTTCACGGCCTTCTCTTCGATGAGCGGACCGATCTTGGTGTCCTGCTCCAGGCCGTCGCCCACTTTCATGGCGCGCACGGTGGCCGCCAGCTGCTCGGCGAAGCGGTCGTAGACGCCGCTTTGCACGAAGATGCGATTGGCGCAGACGCAGGTCTGGCCGGCATTGCGATACTTGGAAGCGATGGCGCCGGCCACCGCTGCGTCCAGATCGGCGTCGTCGAACACGATGAACGGCGCGTTGCCGCCCAGCTCCAGGGAAACCTTGGTGACGTTGGTCGAGCATTGCGACATCAGCAGCTTGCCGACCGCGGTCGAGCCGGTGAAGCTGAGCTTGCGCACCGTGGGGTTGCTGGTCAGCTCGCCGCCGATCGGCTTGGCATCGCCGGTGACGACGGAAATCACGCCGGGAGGAATTCCGGCGCGCTCGGCCAGCACGCACATCGCCAGCGCCGAGAACGGCGTGAGCTCGGACGGCTTGATCACCATGGTGCAGCCGGCGGCCAGCGCCGGCCCGACCTTGCGCGCGATCATGGCGGACGGGAAATTCCAGGGCGTAATCGCCGCGGTCACGCCGATGGGCTGCTTCAGCACCACGATGCGCTTGTCGCGGCCGTGTCCGGGAATGACATCGCCGTAAGCGCGCTTGGCTTCTTCGCCGAACCACTCGATGAACGATGCCGAATACGCGATCTCGCCGCGGCTTTCCGCCAGCGGCTTGCCTTGCTCCACCGTCATCAGGATGGCGAGATCTTCCTGGTTCGCCATCAGCAGATCGAACCATTTGCGCAGCAGCTGTGCGCGCTCTTTCGCCGTGCGGGCGCGCCAGTCCGGCAATGCCCGGTCTGCCGCCTCGATGGCGCGGCGGGTTGCGGCGGCACCGAGATTGGGAACGGTACCGACCAGCGCGCCGTTGGCGGGATTGAACACTTCCTTGACTGCGCCATCCGGCGCGTCTTCCCAGTGGCCGCCGATGAAAGCCTGCTCACGAAACAGCGTCGCATCGCGCAACAGGGGATGTGATCGGGGAAGTGCGGACATGAACGTGTTCTCCAGGAAGGGATTGCGGCCGATTGCAGGCTTTAGTCGTCCACCAGCTGCTGTCCGGGGAACAACGCCTCGTTGAAACCGAAGTTGCGCAGGTCGCGGATGCGCAGGGGATAAAGGATGCCGTTCAGATGATCGACCTCATGCTGTACGACGCGGGCGTGAAAACCCTCGACGGTGCGGTCGATGACAGCGCCGAACTGATCGAAGCCGCGATAGCGCAGCTGCTTGAAACGGGGCACCAGTCCGCGCATGCCCGGCACCGACAGGCAGCCTTCCCAGCCTTCTTCGGTCTCCTCGGACACGGGATCGAGCTGCGGATTGATCAGCACCGTGTACGGCACTTCCTGCGCCTGCGGATAGCGCGGATTGCGGCCGACACCGAAGATCACGACCTGCAGCGACACGCCGATCTGCGGCGCTGCGAGACCGGCGCCGTTCATGGCGTCCATGGTGTCGTGCATGTCCACCAGCAGCGAGTGCAGCTCGGGGGTAGCGAATTTCTCGACGGGCTTGGCCACCTGCAGCAGCAGTGGCTGGCCCATTTGCAGTACGGGTCGGACGGCCATGGGAAACTTTGCGCTCGACAGGCGCCAAAATGGAATACTCCAGAAAGGATACTAAAGCATGACCGTGAATCTGCATGTACTGGTTCTTGCGGCCGGCGCCTCCACCCGGTTGGGGCAACCGAAGCAGCTGGTGAGAATCGCCGGCCGGCCGGCACTGCACGGCGTGGTTGCCAGCGCCGTCGCGCTGGGCGGCCACGCCGTCAGCGTCGTGATCGGGGCGCACGCCGGGGAGATGACCCGGTTATTGGCGCATTCGCCGGCGTCGGTCGTCCTCAACCGGCAATGGCAGCAAGGGCTGGCATCCTCGATCCGCTGCGGGCTGGCCGCCTTGCCGCCGGCCTGCGAGGCGGTGCTGATGCTGCTGGGCGATCAGGTCGCCGTCACCGCGGACGATCTGAAGCGGCTCGCCAGCGCCTGGAACGAACAGGACAACATGATCGCCACGGCCACGTATGATCAGCACGTCGGCGTACCGGCCATCTTTCCGCGCATGTGCTTTTCGGAGCTGGCGCAGCTGCGCGGCGATCAGGGCGCGCGACGCCTGATCGAGCGCAACGCAGAGCGATTGGTGCGGGTGCCGATGCCGAACGCGGCCGTGGATCTGGATACGCCCGCCGACCTGGCGGCTTTGACGAGAACATTCGACTGAAGAGGAACAGGCGTGAGATTGCTCATCATTTTGGGACTGATCGCCATCGTCGTGGCCGTGATCTGGCTGCGCGCCCGCCGTCGGCGGCGCGACTGATGCAGCTGTTCTCGAGCCGTCTCATGCCTCCGTAACCGCACCGCAGCGTCATCCGAATAGCCACGCACGTGTGCGAAACGCGGTGGAATCGAACTCCGACGTGCCTTCGCTCATTACTTTCATGATGTAAGTACTCGCGCCTGGGCGTCGGAGGTGGGTCATGAGCGAATTCTTTGGCCAGTATCTGGGAGGCGTGCTGGTGCTGATTGCACTGGCGGTCGTGCTGACCATCGTCGTCTTTCGTCGCCGCCTGTTCGACCGCGGCCCCGCGCGTAAGGGCAGCGCCGCCGATCCCGAGAAGGTCCGCCGGCAGAACCCGCCGGACGAGTGGAGCAAGAATCACTGAGCGCCGGCTGAAACGGTCATGCCAGAGGCGCTCCGTGCTACGCAGATGCAGGGTGCCAGCGTCGCTGCGGCCGGCCACCCACGTTTCAGGACCGGCGCGTGAATACGTCCATGTAGGCCTGTGCGTCGAAACGTCCCTGTTTCTCACACTCCTGAAACGTGGCCGGCCGCAGCGACGCAGATACATCGCGCCAACATGCCTGGTGGCATCTGAACGCTGTCAGCCGGCGATCTTTGCTCCGTGCTCTGCGAGCAACTCTTGGAGAACGGATCGGTGACAGCGCGCAGGATCTTCGCAGTAGCAGCCTACTGAGAAATTCGTCTGGTGCGACAACGCCGCCAGCGTGTCGAGCAGATGGGCAGCTTCGGGTTGCTTCATCTGCGTGCGGTAGTGCCGCGCGAACGCTTTCCACTCGCGCTCGTTTTCGGCGGCCAGCGCCTGCTTCACCAGCTCTTCGCTCGGTGCCAGGTTGGGCAGCCACACGTCGTAGAAATCGCGCGAGGCGAACTCGCTTTTCGGCACACCGCGCGGCGGACGCCGCACGGTGCCGATTCTCAATCCTTCGTTGCCCGAACGTGGGCTGCCGAGCCGGACGATGCGAATGGCCATGAATTCCTCCGCCGCTACTGCAGCGGAGTGTGACGACAATCAGCCGTTCGCTACAAGCTCGGCCCGACGTTCTCCAGTTTGACGTTGGACATGGCTGCACGCTGGTAGCGATACGCGCCCGGCGGCATCTTGCGCCGGCGGCGGAATGCCTTGGCAAACGCCGTCTCCGACAGATAGCCCACCCTGCCGGCGATACGCGCCACCGGCTCGCGCGATTCGCGAAGCATTTTTGCGGCCAGGTCCATGCGCCAGCGTGTCACGTACGCAAGCGGCGGCTCGCCAACCAGGTCCATGAAACGCTTTGCGAACGCGGCGCGTGACATGGCTGCCTGATGCGCCAGCGATTCCACCGTCCACGGCACCTGCGGCGACTCGTGGATCAGCGACAGCGCTTTGCGGATTTGTGGATCGCGCAACGCGCCGAACCAGCCGGCCGAACCTTCGGGCTGATCACGCAACCAGGTACGCAGAACGTACACGAACAAGGTATCGATCAGGCGCGGCACTACCAAGTCCGTGCCGACGTCACGACGCGTTGATTCCTGCGTCAACAGGCGCAACAGCGTCTGCAGTTCGCTGTCGGCGTTGGCTTGATCTGCCGGAATGCGAATGACCGGTGGCAGTAGCGTGAGCAACGGGTGCGCGCCTTCCTGCGAAAACTGGTAGCCGGCGCATTGCAGTACGGTGGACTCGGCGCTCGGGTCCGGCTTGCCGCGCAAGGACGGCACGATGTTGTTGTGCGATCGGGCAATGGCCTGCGGATACGGCTCCAGATCCCGTCCCTCGCGGTCCGATGAGAGTGAATGCGCACCGCCGTTTGCGAGCAGCACCACGTCGCCGGCATTCAGCTTGATGGGCTCGGCATCGCCGTGACGCAGCCAGCACGAGCCGCGGCGCACGATGTGCACGGCCGATTTGTCGGCGCCATCGATCTGCAGACCCCACGGCGGCAGGAATTCGCGCGAGCCGAGCACGATGGTCGCGAGATTGGTGACATGCAATACGTTCGAGAGTACGTCCATGGCTGAAGCGTCGCGTGGGCGGCAAGCACCGCGGGGGACGTAGCCTACGCCCGCAGTTACGTTGCAAAAGACCGGGTACGCAGAAATTGATTATTTCAAACAGTTCATCAATCGCGTGCTGCACACGCGTAGACGGGCGGCGCGTGAATCGAGTGCGGTGAACCTGTTGCGGGCGACGACGCGTGTCTAGTGTCGCTCCCGCTTCGTAACTTTCGATTTCAACAGGAGTTCGCCATGAAACTGTATTTCTCGCCCGGTGCCTGCTCGCTGTCGCCGCACATCGTCCTTAACGAAGCGGGGTACACGTTCACCACGGAGAAAGTCAATTTACGCTCACACCGTACCGAGAGCGGCAGCGAACTGGCCGCCGTGCATGGCAAAGATTACGTGCCCGTTCTGGAACTCGACGACGGCCAGCGGCTCACCGAGGGACCGGCCATCGTGCAGTACCTGGCCGACCAGCGGCCGCAGGCCGGCCTGATCCCGCAGGTCGGCACCCTGGAACGTTATCGTGTTCAGGAATGGCTGAATTTCATCACCAGCGAGCTGCACAAGACCTTCCATCCGCTGTTCCATCGCGACACCACCTCGGCGGACTGGCAGCAGGCATCCGTGGATCGACTGGCGCATTGGTTCGACTGGCTCAGCCCACAGTTGAGCACGCAGCCGTATCTGACGGGAGACACTTTCACGGTGGCGGACGCCTACCTGTTCACCGTGTTGAACTGGACGCGCTTCGTGAAGGTCGACCTGTCGCCCTGGCCGGTGCTCAACGCCTACCTCGCGCGGGTGGCGGCCCGGCCGGCGGTGCAGGCAGCGCTCAAAGCGGAAGGATTGTCGTTCGAGGCGGCCGCCGCCTGACTCATGCGGGGGCCGACCGGTGCGATGCCGGCGGTCCCTTATCAGGCCTGGCTGGCGGCCACGCCCAGCTCGCCCAGCGTCGCGATCAGCATCGGTCCGGTGTAGGGCTTGGGCATGATGGCGACCCGGCTGTCGATCGCGAAGCGCACCCGGAGCTCTTTTTCGCTGCGGCCGCTGGCGATCAGGATGGGCAGCAGGGCGAGCTTCGCCCGCATCTCGGCCGCGATCTCGTCGCCCGGACGGTCGGGCAGTCCCACGTCGATCACTACCGCGCTGAGCTCGTGCTCCAGCGCTTGCAGGGC
>Ga0182747_1000939_pt1 | contig 24306 bp, 19 predicted proteins | sample eDN3rd30CBELigBY_FD_128526 | JGI IMG/M metagenome (GOLD analysis project Ga0182747, IMG submission 128526) | Enriched backyard soil microbial communities from Emeryville, California, USA - eDNA 3rd pass 30_C BE-Lig BY (version 2) (version 2) | ecosystem: Environmental > Terrestrial > Soil >...
AGGCGCTGTCGATGGACGAGCGCATGACGGTCTGCAACATGTCGATCGAGGCCGGTGCGCGCGCCGGCATGATCGCACCCGACGACACGACGTTCGCGTCTCTGCAGGGCCGTCGCTTCGCGCCGCAGGGCGAAGCCTGGGACAAGGCCGTCGCAGGCTGGCGCAATCTCAAAACCGATCCAGGCGAACGTGTCGATCGCGTCGTCGAGCTCGATGCGGGCAAGCTCGAACCGATGATCACCTACGGCACGCACCCAGGCATGGTGGTGCCGATCAGCGGCGCGGTACCCGTTCGCGCCGACGATGCAGTACACGCCAAGTCGCTGGCCTACATGGGTCTGAACGGCGGCGACCGGCTCATCGGCAAGCCGGTGCAAGTGGTGTTCGTCGGCAGCTGCACCAACGGACGGCTCTCCGATCTGGAGCTCGCCGCACGCGTGCTGAAGGGCAAGAAGGTCGCTCCCGGGGTACGCACGTTGATCGTGCCGGGTTCGCAGCAGATCAAGCGTGAAGCCGAGGCACGCGGCCTGGCGAAGATCTTCACCGACGCCGGCGCCGAATGGCGCGAGTCGGGCTGCTCCATGTGCATCGGCATGAACGGCGATCTGGTCGGCAAGGGGCAGTACGCCGTCAGCACCAGCAATCGCAACTTCGAAGGCCGCCAGGGCACCGGCGCACGCACGCTGCTCGCCAGCCCGGCCACTGCGGCTGCAGCGGCCATTACCGGCCGGATCGCCGACCCACGCGAATTCCTCACGTAACGCGCCCAGCACGAAAATCGAGAACCCCATGCAACCCATTCGCCACATCGAATCCCGTACGGTGGTGCTGCCGTACACCAACATCGATACCGACCAGATCATCCCTGCCCGCTTTCTCACGACCACCACCAAGGAGGGTCTGGGCAAGCAGGCCTTCACCGACTGGCGCTACGACAGCACCGGCGCGCCGCGAGCGGATTTCGTCCTGAACCGCCCCGAGGCGTCCGGCTGCGCGATTCTCGTTGCAGGGCGCAACTTCGGCTGCGGCTCCTCGCGCGAGCACGCGCCCTGGGCGCTGCTGGATTACGGCTTTCGCGCCGTCATCAGCACCGAGATCGCCGACATCTTCCGCAACAATTCCCTCAAGAACGGCCTGTTGCCCATCGTGGTCGACGAGACCACGCACCGCTGGCTGCTCGACCATCCGGGAGTGCAGCTACGCATCGACCTGGAGTCGGGCACGTTGAGCCTGCCCGATGGCACTGCGGTCGAGTTCCCGATCGAGGCATTCGCGCGCTACTGCCTGCTCAACGGCATCGACGAACTGGGTTTCCTGCTGCAGCAATCTGGCGCCATCGAGCGCTACGAGCAGGCATACGCATGAGCGCAAGCAAGGCGAAGATCGTCATCCTGGGCGGCGATGGCATCGGTCCCGAAGTCACGCGGGAAGCCGTGAGCGTGCTGCAAGCCATTGCGACGCGCTTCGGCCACGAGTTTCAGTTCGAGGAGCATCTGATCGGCGGCGCAGCGATCGACGCCACCGGGTCCGCATTGCCGCCTTCGACGGCAGCTGCCTGCCTCACGGCGGATGCCGTTCTGCTTGGCGCCGTGGGTGGACCGAAGTGGTCGGACCCAGGCGCCAAGGTCAGACCCGAGCAGGGCCTGCTCGCAATCCGCAAAGCGCTCGGCCTGTTTGCGAATCTCCGGCCGGTCACGCTGCATCCGTCACTGCTCGATGCTTCGCCGCTCAAGGCGCACATCCTCGAAGGCACCGACATCATGGTGGTGCGAGAGCTGACCGGCGGCATCTATTTCGGCGAGAAGCACCGCACGGCGGATTCGGCCACCGACGTGTGCACCTACACGGTCGAAGAGATTCGACGGGTTACCCGCGTTGCGGCACAGCTGGCGCGCGGACGTCGCAAGTCCATCGTCTCAGTTGACAAGGCAAACGTGCTGGAGACTTCGCGTCTGTGGCGCAGCACCGTCGAGCAGATCCTCCGTAGCGAGTTCCCCGATGTCGCCCTGGAGCACATGCTGGTCGACTCGGCCGCCATGCACCTGATCCGCAAGCCGTCCAGTTTCGACGTGCTGCTGACCGAGAACATGTTCGGCGACATCCTCACGGACGAAGCCTCCATGCTCGCCGGCTCGATGGGCCTGCTGCCCTCAGCCTCGCTCGGCGCCGGACGACTGGGCCTGTACGAGCCCATTCACGGCTCGGCACCGGATATCGCCGGGAAAGGTCTGGCGAATCCGTACGGAGCCATCCTCAGCGCCGCCATGCTGCTGCGCCACTCATTTGATCTCGCAACGGAGGCCGAGGTGGTGGAATCGGCGGTCGGGGCAGCCATTGCTGAGGGGGTCCGGACCGCGGACCTGGCCACCGGCGCCACCCCCGCGACGACCCGCGCGGCCGGCGCGGCGGTCGTCAAGAAAATCTTACAATAGCGTCGTAAGTTATTGATTTTTTAACCTCCGGCGCGTCCCCGCGGCGGGGGTGAAGATTCTTGCCAAAAATCCCGGCGGGGCGGTTATGATCTGTCCGGCGCCGGGAAATCCGCCTTGGCGCCCAAGCCAAATCTCCATGTCTCGACCGATTGCGGTCGAGGTGTCTTTGGTGGAAACAGGGCTCGTGTCGGGTTAGTCCCCAAGGCCGATGCCAGTTGTACTGTCATCGCCGCGACCGCGCTTCTAGGTTGCCACATCCAGGCCGGCGTTGAGCCGGCCTATTTTTTTGCCTGTCGACGGCCAACGAGCCTCGAGAGAATCCGCCCCACCCTATTGTTTGACATGAGGACTCGACCGGCCGGCCAAGGCGGGTCGAGTGTCGGTGCGCAGCATCGAGGAGCGCCGCGGGCGGAGTGCGGGTCAGGCGACCTGCTTAAGTGTTGAGCGCGCGCTCCAATGCGCTGCTCAGATCCTGCAGCAGATCGTCGACGCTCTCGATACCGATGGACAGGCGCAGCAGCGAGTCGGAGATACCTGCACAGCGCCGCGCCTCGGGCGCCATGGCCGCATGGGTCATGCTGGCCGGATGCGCGATCAGGCTTTCGACGCCGCCCAACGATTCCGCCAGCGAGAAACAGGTCAGGCCGTTCAGAAAAGCGCGCACCTGGGGGATTCCGCCCTTCAGCTCGAAACTGAGCATGGCACCCGCCCCGGCTTGTTGCCGCTGCGCCAGCTCGTATTGCGGGTGCTGTGGCAGGCCGGGATAAAACACCTGGCTGACGGCCGGGTGCTCGTTGACCAACTGCGCGATGCGTTGCGCATTAGCCCCGTGCACCGCCAGGCGCGCGTGCAATGTTCTCAAACCACGCAGTGTCAGATAGCTGTCGAACGGGGCGCCGGTCACACCGATGCAGTTGGCCCACCAGATCATCCTTTCGTGCAGCTCGGATGTTGCAGCAGCAACCGCGCCGCCAACCACGTCGCTGTGTCCGTTCAGGTATTTGGTGGTCGAGTGCAATACCAGGTCCGCGCCGAGCGAGATGGGCCGTTGCCATGCGGGTGAGAGGAATGTGTTGTCGGCGAGCAGCAGCGCGCCGACTGCGTGTGCTTTCTCGGCAGTTGCACGGATATCGACGATTCGCAGCAGCGGATTGCTAGGCGTCTCGACCCAGATCAGTTTGGGTCCTTTTGCGATTGCCGCATCCAGGGCCCGCGTGTCGGTCTGATCGACGAACTCGACTCGCGCCGAGCCACGCTTGGCCAGAGCATCGAACAGGCGATAGGTGCCGCCGTAGCAGTCGTGCGGCGCAATCAGCAGATCCCCTGGGCTGAGCAACTGGCACGCCAAAGTGACGGCAGCCATTCCCGATGAAGTGATCACTGCGCCGGCAGCGCCTTCCAGCTGTGCGATGGCTTCACCCAACGCATCGCGCGTGGGATTGCCGGAACGCGTGTAGTCGTACGCACCTCGTTCGCCGAACGCCTTGAACGCGTACGTCGAACTCAGGTGAATCGGCGGGACCACTGCGCCATGCTGGGCATCGGACTCCAGCGCAGCCCGCACGGCCCGGGTCGTCGGTGATTGGTTCATGCGCCGCTCCTTGCAAAGCCCAGTGCGTGCTCGAAGATCGGGCGCAGCACAGCGCTCTCCTTTAGAAAGGCATCGTGGCCGTACAGCGAAGAAACTTCGACGAGCTGCGCCGGTCCGGCCAGGCGTGCGTGCAACGCCTGCAAATCAGCGAACGGCACCAGCTGATCCTCACGGACAGCCACCACTGTGGTCGGTACGCAAATGCTCGTTGCGTCCACACGATGCAGATCGATGGACTCGGACAGACAGATGAACGCTTCAGGCAGATACGAAGCCGCGTAGGCATCGCCGCGCGACAGCAGATAGCTCTCGACCGGAAACTGGAAGCGGCCATCGATGCGTGCAGGTTCGTCGTCAAAACGCTGAGCAAACTCTTCGGAGCTGCGATACGTCGCCATCGCCAAGGCGCGCGCGAGCCGCAGCCCTTCCGGGCCATCATTCTTTTTCAGTGCGTATCGAACCATGGCGCGCTGTACGCTGCGCCATGCGGTCGCCAGCGGATGTGAACGGTCCGCCGCGCTGATCACGACGATGTGCCGGACCAGCTCAGGCCAGCGCTGGGCAAATGCCAGCGCCACCATGCCGCCATAGGAGGCGCCGATGATGGCCTGCAGCGGAGCCAGGTCCAGGTGCTGCAGCAGCCTGCGCAGCAGTTCGGCCTGATCGAAGGCGCTGATGGAGGGGAACGAAGTCTGCCCGGATCGCGGCCCGGTCGTCTCCCCGCTGCCGCCCAGGAAATCGAAGCCCAGGACGCGACAGTGGTCGATATCCAGGGCAGCGCCCGGCCCGACGATTTCGCTCCACCAGCCCCTAGGGCTGGCGCCGGTGACGAAGCGGCCGGCGGAGATCCCGCCCAAGGTCGCGACCACCGGACCGTCGCTGCCGACCATTCGCCAGGCCACCCGGACACCGTCCAGTTGACCGCCGAAATGCAGCTGAAACGCGCCGGAAATCTCCAGTACACCTTCCTGGACAGCGGGTTCCACGGGCGTACGCGCGGGCTCGAGGTGGGCCGCCGCGGCTGAATCGTTCGCGCCAGTCATCGGTCGAAGGCACTCCAGTCCATCCAGCCCTCAGACGGGCGGGAATCAAGGTTTCGCGCATCGCAGAAACCCCACGGAGTACCGTAGGCAGGTCGTTGCGGCCATCTGCCGGCGCACTCATGCCTTGCAGGCATGACACACAGGCAGCTTCACAACAACTCATCTGTCGGGCGACCGGCAAGCCGGCGCTCCTGCAGGAGTTGGCACCTTTTCGAGGTGGTTGGCCTCGACGGTTGCCCCGGCATCCAAGGGCCTTACCCTCCGCCGGTCTCGATGAGCGGCGAGGAGTCTAGGGGCGCGCCCGGCGCAGCGTCAAGGAACTTGTACCCGCGGGGACAGCAGGAATCGTTGGGTGCGGCGGCCTGAGCCACAGCGAGTCCTGCACCGGTCGGCCGCGCTCGTCCAGTACGCGGGCCGTGGACGATGCTGTGTTCGCAGTTCAGTCCGACCATCCGATCAGCGCCCCGGTATTGGCGCACGGCATCGTCACCGCAGGGCAGCCGGCACCCTTCGGTTTCGACCGGGTCGCGGCCTCCTGGCATGACCTGGGCGATCGCGCCCAGCACTCACCCCTTGATCAAATTCAGCTTGACCCTGTTCGACCGCTCGTAATAACGTGCTATCACACTAGCACATTGGTACATCCCTTCATGAAAGAACATCGTACGGTGACACCGCGTCAGGAGGTGTTGGCTGAGCGCGCGCTGTTCTCCGCCATCCTCACGTTGCAGACGGTGGATGACTGTCGCTCGTTCTTTCGCGACCTGTGCACGCCCGCCGAATTGCAGGCGCTGGCGGATCGTTGGTCCGTGGTCGGTCTGCTGCAGCAAGGCGTGCCCTACCGCGAGATTCACAAACAAACCGGCGTGAGCGTGACCACCATCGGCCGCGTCGCCCGCTACCTGACCAACGGCAACGGCGGCTATTCGCTGGCGGTCGAACGCCTCAAAGAAGCCCGCCCCGGCTGATCCCAAGGATTCCATCGTGGACAAGACCGCCCGCCTGAAAGTCGCCCTGCAGAAATCCGGGCGGCTGACGGAGAACTCGCTCGATCTGCTGGTGCGCTGCGGCCTGAAGTACAGCCGCGGCAAGGACCAGCTCATGTGCTACGGCGAGAACATGCCGCTGGACGTGCTGTTCGTGCGTGACGACGACATTCCCGACCTGGTGCAGCAGGACGTGTGCGACCTGGGAATCGTCGGCCTGAACGTCATCGAAGAAAAGCGCCTCGCCTTCCGGGCCCGCGGCACCACGCCATTGTTCGAGCAGCTCATGGTGCTGGACTACGGCAAGTGCCGCCTGTCGATCGCTGTTCCGAATGGTGCGGAATACGCAAACGTGCGCTCGCTGCGCGGCAAGCGTATTGCCACCACCTACCCGAACATCCTCGCGCGTTACCTGCGAGAGAACGATGTACAAGCCGAGGTGGTCACGATGTCAGGGGCGGTGGAAATCGCGCCGCGGCTCGGTCGGGCCGATTTCATCTGCGACCTGGTTTCCACCGGTTCCACGCTGGTTGCCAACCATCTCACCGAAGCCGACGTCGTACTGGAAAGCCAGGCGGCGATCATCAGCACGCCGATGCCGGTCACGGCGGAAAAGCAGGAATGGATCCATCGCCTGTCCATGCGCATCGACGGCGTGCAGCAGGTCAAGGAAAGCAAGTACATCATGCTGCACGCGCCGCGCGAGAAGCTGGCGGACATTCGCAAGCTGCTGCCGGGCAGCGAATCGCCCACCATCATGCCGCTCGATGGCTCGGGCGACAAAGTTGCAGTGCATGCCGTGTGTCGCGAGAACGTTTTCTGGGAGACGCTGGAAGGCCTGAAGCATGCCGGCGCCAGCGCCATTCTGGTGCTGCCGGTCGAGAAGATGCTGGCATGAGCGAGCAGCCGATTCTCAGGTGGGCTGCGCTGTCGGTCGACGAACGTCGCGCTGCGTTACGACGACCGGCGAACAACGATGCCACTGCCTTGTACCAGCGTGTGCAGGTGATCATCGACAACGTGCGCTCGAACGGCGATGCCGCCCTGCTTGCGTACACAAGACAGTTCGACGGTGCGGTGATGGATTCTCTTGCCGTCACCGAGGCGGAGTTCGCAGCAGCCGAACGTTCGTTGCAACCCGTCCAGCTGGCCGCGCTCGATCGCGCGATCGGCAATGTTCAGCGCTTCCACGAAGCGCAGCTCACCGATGCGATCCGCTTGGAAGTGTCGCCTGGCGTGATCTGCGAGCGTCAATTTCGCCCCATCGATGCCGTTGGTTTGTATGTTCCCGCCGGTGTCGCTCCCCTGCCCTCCGCAGCCATCATGCTCGCCGTGCCGGCGCGCATCGCCGGTTGTCGGACGCGCATCATCTGCACGCCGCCTCGCCAGGATGGCACCGCCGATCCGGCCGTGCTGACCGTCGCGAAGCGCTGCGGCGTCGATCTCGTGTTCAAAGTCGGTGGTGCACAAGCCATCGCTGCTATGGCCTATGGCACGCAAAGCGTTCCGAAGGTCGACAAGGTGTTCGGTCCGGGCAGCGCCTGGGTCACGGCAGCCAAGCTGCTCGTGTCCAACGATCCCGAAGGCGCCGCGCTCGATCTTCCGGCGGGCCCCTCCGAAGTGCTGGTGATCGCCGATGCGTCGGCCCGGCCCGAGTTCGTTGCGGCCGACCTGCTGGCACAAGCGGAGCATAGCGTCGACGCTCAGGTGGTGCTCGTGACCACATCACCGGACTTGGCCCGAGCCACGCTGGCACAACTGGAGCAACAGATGCAGCGTCTGGGCCGCGAAAGCACGCTGCGCGAATCGATCGGTCACAGCCGCATCATCCTGGTCGACTCGCTCGATGCAGCATTCGAGGTGAGCAACGCCTACGCTCCCGAACATCTCATCGTCCAGATCGAGAACCCTCGCGCTTACCTGCCACAGGTCCGCAACGCCGGCTCGGTATTCCTCGGCGCATGGACACCTGAAACCATGGGCGACTACTGCAGCGGCACCAACCACGTGCTGCCCACTTACGGCTTCGCCCGCGCCTACAGCGGTCTGTCGATGACGGACTTCCTCAGGCGCATGACCATCCAGGAGCTCAGCGCCGACGGCCTGCGCGATCTAGGCCCGACCGCGGTGACCCTCGCGCAGCTCGAAGGGCTGGATGCGCACGCCAACGCCGTGCAGGTCCGCCTGGCTCATCTGGAACAGGCAGACCGATCATGATCCGTGTTCTCGAACTCGCCCGCCCCGACATTCTGACGTTGCAGCCCTACCAACATGCGGCGTGGGAGCCTTCGTTGGAACGCATGCACGCGAACGAGATGCCGTGGCGCGCCAACGGTGATCCGAGCAGCGCTGGGCTCAATCGCTATCCAGAGCCTCAGCCCGCCGAGCTGATCTCTCATTTTGCAGCGCTGTACGGCGTAGAGCCGCACAGTGTGCTTGCCGGCCGCGGCGGTGACGAAGGCATCGACCTGCTGGTTCGCGCCTTCTGCCGCGCGGGCCAGGACAGCATCCTGATTTGCCCGCCCACTTTCGGCATGTACAAGGTGTCCGCGCGGATACAGGGCGCAGACGTTGTCGAAGTGCCACTCGTCAAAGAGGATGGCTTCGCGCTTGATGCACACGGCGTACTTGCCGCCTGTACCGAGAACGTCAAGCTCGTCTTCATCTGCTCGCCCAACAATCCCACAGGCAATCTGCTCGACCGGCGCGCGATTGAACTTCTTTGCACGCAGCTTGCCAACAAGGCCATCGTGGTCGTCGATGAGGCCTATATCGAGTTCGCGCGGACCGACAGCATCACTGCGTCGATACGGCAGTTCGAGAATCTCGTCGTACTACGTACGCTGTCGAAGGCCTATGCACTGGCCGGCGCCCGCTGTGGCGCGGTGATCGCGCACGCCGACATCATCAGCCTGCTGGCGCGGGTGATCACGCCCTACGCTCTGCCCACGCAGACGATCGAGTCCGTGCTGAACTTCACCGATGAGGCGCATTGCACGGATTCCAAGCGCCGGATCGAAGTCCTGCTGAGCGAGCGGGCACGACTGAGCGAGTTGCTGTCGCGACTGCCGCTGATTCGCCGCGTCTGGCGCAGCGATGCCAATTTCCTGCTGGTGGAATGCGTCGATGCAGCCCGTGCCGTGCGTGCCGCCACTGCCTCCAGGCTGATCGTTCGCGATCCGAAACAGCCCATGCTGCCGAACTGCCTGCGCATCTCCATCGGCACGCCCGAGCAGAACGATCGGCTGTTGCACGGCATTGCTGCGGCCAGTACAGAAACGGAAGGTGTCGCATGAACGGCCGCAAGATCCTGTTCATCGACCGCGATGGCACGTTGATCGAAGAGCCGGCAGATCAACAGATCGACAGCCTGCAGAAGCTGCGGCTGCTGCCCGACGTCGTTCCCGCGTTGCTGCGGCTGCGCGATGCCGGATACGCGTTCGTCCTGGTCAGCAATCAGGATGGCCTGGGCACGCCGAGCTTTCCGCAGCCGACCTTCGACGAGCCGCACGAGTTCCTGTGTCGTTTGCTGTCGTCGCAGGGCATCGCTTTTGAGGCGGAGTTCATCTGCCCGCACTTTGCCAGGGACAACTGCGACTGCCGCAAGCCGAAGACCGCGCTGCTGACGCAGTATCTGCAAGACAACCCGCTCGATCGCGCCAACAGTTACGTGATCGGCGATCGCGACACCGACATGGAACTGGCTCGCAACCTGGACATCGCCGGGCTGCGGGTCGGCATCGACGGCGGACCGGACGAAACATGGCAGGCCATCGCCACCCGGCTGGCGGCACCCCATCGTCGTGCCGAGGTGAAGCGCAAGACCCGGGAAACCGACATCGTCGTCGCGGTTGATCTGGACCGCGAATCGCCCCTTCACATCAGCACCGGTCTGGGCTTCTTCGATCACATGCTGGAGCAGATCGCGCGCCATGGTGGTTTCTCGCTGCAGCTGACGTGCAAGGGCGATCTGCACATCGACGAACATCATACGGTCGAGGACTGCGCGCTGGCGCTCGGCCAGGCACTCAAGGCCGCGTTGGGCGACAAGCGCGGCATCCATCGCTATGGGTTCCTGTTGCCGATGGATGAAGCGCTGGCGCAGGTCGCCATCGACCTGTCCGGGCGGCCCTACTTCGTCTTCGAAGGTCAGTTCGGCCGCGACAGCGTCGGCCAGTTGCCGACCGAACTGGTGCCGCATTTCTTCCGCTCGCTGGCCGAGACGCTGGGCGCGTCGCTGAACATCAAGGTCAAGGGCGAGAACACGCATCACATGATCGAGGCTTGCTTCAAAGGGGTCGGACGCACGCTGCGCCAGGCATTGCGCATTACGGACACGGAACTGCCCAGCACCAAGGGAACGCTGTAATGACGCGGCTGGCGATCATCGATAGCGGCGGCGCAAACATCGCTTCTCTGCAGTTCGCAATGCAGCGGCTCGGAGTGCCAGCGGATCTCACCACGGACCCGGAGCGCCTGTGCAGCGCGACTCATGTGATTCTTCCGGGTGTCGGCGCGGCGGCGGATTGCATGGCGCGGCTACACGGCGCCGGGCTCGTCGATACGATCCGCTCGCTCCAGCAGCCGCTGCTGGGTATCTGTGTCGGAATGCAACTGCTGTTCGAGTCTTCCGAGGAGGGTGACGTGCCCTGCCTCGGCATGCTTCCCGGACGCGTGCGACGCTTTACGGGCAGGAACGATTTGCCGGTGCCGCACATGGGCTGGAATCAGCTCGAATTCGATCGCGCATCGCCATTGCTCGACGGCGTTGAAAGCGGCGACTACGTCTACTTCGTGCACAGCTACGCCGCGCCAGTCAGCGATCTCACCGTTGCGACAACGCGCTATGGGGATACGTTCTCCTCCATCGTCCAGCACGGCAACGTTCATGGCGCGCAGTTCCACCCGGAACGCTCAGCGAGTGCTGGCGCGCGGCTGCTACGTAATTTCCTGCAACTGTAAACAGCGACCCCTGACCTGATGGAACTCATTCCCGCGATCGATCTGAAGGAAGGCCGCTGCGTACGCCTGTTCAAGGGCGATTTTGCCGCCGAAACCGTGTACTCGAACGAGCCTGCGAGCGTGCTCGAACGCTATCGAAACTTGGGAGCACAGCGTGTCCACGTCGTAGATCTCGACGGAGCGCGCGACGGAAATCAACCGAACCGCGAGATCATCGTGCAATTGGCGGCATTGCGCAGCGCACGTTTACAGGTCGGTGGCGGACTACGAACGCTGCAACGAGTTCGTGAGCTGCTGGACGCTGAGGTGGAACGCGCAGTGATCGGCAGTGTAGCGGTCACTGCTCCGGATGAGGTCGCTCACTGGATGACACAGGTCGATCCGCGGCGCATCGTCCTGGCCTTCGACGTGCGCCTCGACTCCGACAATGTTCCGATGCTCGCCACGCACGGCTGGCAAAAGACCAGCAGCGTCGTGCTGTGGGAGGCTGTCGAAAGGTTCATGAGCAGCGGCCTGAAGCACGTGCTGTGCACCGACGTTGCACGCGACGGCGCCATGACAGGGCCGAACTGCAATCTCTACGCCGAAGCCGTGCGACGCTTTCCGGAATTGCAATGGCAGGCTTCGGGCGGTATCGCCAATGCCAACGATCTCGCCACGCTGCGCCAATGCGGCGTCGCCGCCGCCATCAGCGGCAAGGCGATGCTGGAAAACACTCTCTCTGCCGAGGAGCTGCGACCATTCTTGCCAAACGCATCATCCCCTGCCTCGATGTAAGGGACGGCCGGGTCGTCAAGGGGGTGCGCTTCCGCGATCACGTGGTCGTGGGTGACATCCTCGAACTCGCCACGCGCTACAGCGCGGAAGGCGCGGACGAACTGGTCTTCTACGACATCACGGCCAGCCCCGACGGACGCTCGGTGGATCGCAGCTGGGTCCGCAGGATCGGGCGCATCCTGGACATTCCGTTCTGCGTTGCCGGCGGCATCCGCAGCGTGGCCGACGCGGAACAGGTGCTGGGCGAAGGTGCGGAGAAAATTTCCGTCAACTCGCCAGCGCTCGCCGATCCTGAGCTGATATCGCGCCTCAGCGACCGCTTCGGTGCACAGTGCGTGGTAATCGGTATCGACAGCCAGACAGTCGATGGCGACTACCACGTCTACCAGTTCACCGGCGATCCGACTCGAACCCGTAACACCGCACGTCGCACGCTCGATTGGGTTCGCGAAGCTCAGGAGCGTGGTGCCGGCGAGATCGTCCTGAACTGCATGGCCAGCGACGGTGTCCGCCAGGGCTATGACATCGCTCAACTGTCTGCCGTGCGTCGGATCTGTCATGTACCGTTGGTCGCTTCCGGCGGCGCGGGAGCGCCGGCGCATTTCTCCGACGTATTTCAGCAGGCACGTGTCGACGGCGCGCTCGCCGCCAGCGTTTTCCACAGCGGCAACATCGCGATTGCCGATCTCAAGAAATTCCTGCGCGCGCAGGCGATCCCGATCCGGCCCGAGGTACAAGCATGACACCCGCACAGATCGCAGCGCTCGACTGGAGCAAAGGTGGCGGCCTGCTGCCGGCGGTCGTTCAGGATGCGCTCACCGGCAAAGTCCTGATGCTGGGCTACATGAACGCCGAGGCACTGCGCGCCACGCTCGACAGCCGTCGTGTGACGTTCTTCAGCCGCAGCAAGAATCGCCTCTGGACCAAGGGTGAGACGTCTGGAAATTTTCTGAACCTGGTAACGATCGCCGCTGACTGTGACAACGACAGCCTGCTGGTGCAGGCACATCCTGACGGGCCGACCTGCCACACCGGCCGCGACAGCTGTTTTACCGCAGCAGCAAGCACAGCCGCTGCAGATTTCGCATTTCTGTCGAAGCTGGAATCAGTGATCGCGCAGCGTATCGCAGATCAGCCGACCGGCAGCTACACGGCGCGAATCTGGTCGGAAGGCCCGACAAGGCTCGCCCAGAAGGTCGGCGAAGAAGGCGTCGAGGTGGCGCTGGCTGCCGTGACCCAGGAGGACGGACGCCTGGTGAGCGAGGCGGCCGACCTGCTCTTTCACCTGGCGCTGCTGCTGAAGAGCCGCGATCTGTCGCTCGCGAACGCGGTGAAGGAGCTCGAGCAGCGTCACGCCGCGAAGCCGTAACCGGCCCTGCTGTGCGGCACATACGCGCCATCTGTTGAATAGCGTGCGGATTCGACCAGCCTGCCAGTCAGGCCTGGAAAGCGACCCAAATCCTTTGCGCCGCTGCCCAGAGCGTTCGTAGCTTGCGGCTCCAGCATGACCTGCACGCTGGCGACCGCAAACCCCGCAGAAAGCGGCGGCGGCCGCTGCTTGCGCTTCAGATCAGAACCGCATTGCCGGCTCGCGTCAGATCAGAACCTCGATCGCCGGTTCGCGCAGGTTGTACTGCGAGCTCATGGCGCGGCCATAGGCACCGGCGGTAGCGATCAGCAGGATGTCGCCTTCCTGCGTCGGCGGCAGCAGCCGATCGGTGCCGAGCTGGTCGCCCGATTCGCAGATCGGACCGACCACGTTGACAACTTCCGTGGCCAAGTCGTCGAGCCGGCTGAGATTCAGGATCTCGTGATGCGCGCCGTACAGTGCCGGGCGGATCAGCGAGTTCATACCGGTGGCGACGCCGACGTACTGCACTTCGCCCTTGCCCTTGAGCTGCGTCACCTGCGCCAGCAGCACGCCGGCTTCGGCAACCAGGAAACGGCCGGGCTCGATCCACAAGGTGAGCTTGGGGTGCGCCGCCTTCAACGCGGCAAGCGCGGCGCCGAACTCCGGCAACACCACGCCCTGCTGGCCCAACCGCTCCGGCACACCCAGACCGCCACCCAGGTCGACGGTGTGAACGTCGGTGAATCGCTGCGTGAGCGCAGCCAGCGTCTCGCCGACCGAATGCCAGTTGTCCACCGTGAACACGCCGCTGCCGGTGTGCGCATGCAAACCGACCACGCGTGCGCCGCTGGACTTGACCAGCCGCTCCAGCTCATCCAGCTCGAACAACGGCACGCCGAACTTCGAGTGCACGCCGGCAGTGCGGACCTTGTCGTGATGACCCCGGCCATAACCGGTGTCGATGCGCACGAACACGTCGCGTCCCTTGAACAGTTCCGGCCACGCCTTGAGCGGGTGCAGATTGTCCAGCGTCACCCAGATGCCCTGCTCCAGGCCCCAGGCGTATTCGTCGCGCGGTGCGAAATTCGGAGTGAACAGGATCTTCTTGCGATCGATGTCGGGCAGCGTGCGCAGCACGTGTTCGACCTCGTTGCGCGAGACGCACTCGAAGCCCAGACCCTGCTCATGGAACAGTCGCAGAATCTCCGGATGCCAGTTGGCCTTCAGGGCATAGAAGACAGCATCGATGCCGGGCAGCGCCTTGAGCGATTGCGCCTTCGCCTTGAGTGTGGCGCGATCGTAGATGAACGCCGCAGCGTGCTTGCGCCCGAGCGCGACCAGATCGTCTCGACGCGCGTGCCACCACTGTTTGGAGGCATCCAGATCCTTGCCGGCGGAGCCGTAGAGCTCTTCCCAGGTCGGGCCCAGCACGCGGTCCGCCGTCATCTTGCGGATCGCGATCTCGTGCAGGCGCGACACCAGACGGTCGCCCTGCTCCTCGTCGATGACGAAGGTGATGTTGAGATCGTTGGCGGCCTGTGTGACCAGATAGATCTTCTGTTCCTCGAACAGCTCCAGCGCGCCGCCCAGCCGATGCAGGATGGCGCGGATGTTGCGTCCGACCAGGCTCACCGCGGCGCACGGGCCGATGATCTGCACACGGCAGATCTTCGCCAGATCGTCGGTGAGCGCCGTCATGGCGGCCTTGGTGAGCGTGTTGGCGGCCGGATCGAGCGACACGGTGACGCTGGTTTCCGAAGTCGACACCAGGTCGACCGAGATGCCGTGGTCCTTGAACACCTGGAAGGCATCGGCCAGGAAGCCCACCGAATGCCACATGCCGACGGTTTCCATCGACACCAGCGTGATGTTCTTCTTGATCGTGACCGCCTTGACCTGCGCGGCGATGTTGCCGCCATGCGTGGTGACGACGGTGCCCGGCATCTTCGGCGTCTGCGTGGCGAACACGTAGAGCGGGATGCCGTACTGCTTCACCGGCATGATGCAGCGTGGATGCAGCACCTTGGCGCCGCTGCTGGCGATTTCCTGGGCTTCGTCGTACTCCAGCGCACGCAGCAGGCGCGCCGTGGGCACGGAGCGCGGATTGGCGCTGAACATGCCGGGCACGTCGGTCCAGATCTCCAGGCGCCGCGCCTGCAACTTGGCGGCGAAATAGCTGCCCGAGGTATCCGAGCCACCGCGGCCGAGCAGCACGGTATCGCCCTTCTCGTCGCTGGCGATGAAGCCCTGGGTGATCCACACGGTGCCGGACGACGACCAGCGCTGCTGCAGCTCTGAATCCGGCTCGTAGGCGCAGGTGGCGGAAAGATAGCTGGAGCGCATGTTGGCGTTGCGACGCGTTTCAGCCTTGAGCACGGTGCGGGCATCGACCCATTGGGTGTCGAGCCCCTGCGCCGTCAGGAACGCCGCGCCGAGGCGGGTTGCCATCAGCTCGCCCTGCGCCATGACGCGTGCGTGCAGCCGCTCGCTGACTTCGCCAACCAGTGAAATGCCGGCGGCGATCTGCCGCAGGCGCTTGAATTGATCTTCCAGGTCCGGCGAGGGAACGAGCCCCAAGTCTCGAGCCAGGTCGCGGTGGCGTCGTTCGATCTGGTCCATGACCGGCTGCCACTCGCCACCCAGTGCCTGGGCCAGCAGTTGCTCCAGTCGATCGGTGATGCCGGACAGCGCCGAATGCACCACCACCGGGCGCAGCCCTTCGGACAGGCGATCGCGCAGCACGGCAGCGACGTTCTTCCAGTTCACCGCGGAGGACACGCTGGTGCCGCCGAACTTGAGCACCACCCAGGGCGAATTGCCGGCGGTGGAATCAGCCATCGTCATTGAGGACCCCATTGGATTTGCATTCTCGAGCTGTTCGTTCAAGCGCGGCTAACGCCGCGGCGGGGTGGCGCGGGTATTTACAATGCCCGGCATCTCACCGGCTTGCTGCATGGCAGGCGGTCGAGTGCGATGTTCCGCGGTAAACGAACCCGAGCCCGGTTGCGCGTAAGCGAGCTGCGCCAGGCACGGACTATTCTTCGTCGAAATCCGTCAGTTCTTTCTTCAGCCGGCGCTCGGCCAGCACGTCTTCCAGCTTGCTCCACGCGGCCTTGCCTTTCTTCACGTCCTTGGCGCTGGCCGGACGCGCGCGTCGGTCGACCTTGTCGATGAAGCGGTCGAAGTTCTGGTCTTCGTCGCTTTCGGCGACGAAGTCGTCGTCGATATCGAAGTGCTCGTCGTCTCTCTCCACCATGGCCACCTGCAAATTTCCGCAAAAACAGCCGTTAAATCAAATACATCGGAACCCGGCTGGGAGTTAAAGCCTGCGGACTATATACGATGCGGCGCGGTTTTCAATGGCCCGTAGGCGCCGACCTGCAGCGGCCGTGCGGCGGACCGCCGGCGACCCGGGCAGGCCGGCCCCCAGCGCCGGGCCGACCCCCTTTCGATGGTTCAGACAACGGGGGATTTCAATGGACGTCCGGGCCCGGAACGGCCCGGCGGCGTCAGGATTCGACGACGCTGACCGGGGCGCCCCGGCCCAGCCCCAGGCCCTCGGCGGCGCTCTGCTCGGCCCGGGCCACCTCGACCACCCCGAAGGAGTTGACCAGCGCCAGGTAATCGCCCGGGCGGACATCGCCGTAAGTGCGGCGCAGCGCAAAGCTGTGGCCGGCCGTCCGGACCACGGGGTGGGCCAAGTTGCGGATCAGGGCCGCATCGATGTTGGTGATCAGGTTGCCGAAATGATCGATGGTGATGATCACGCCGGCGACCTGCTCGGGGGTCACGGCCGGATCGTCCACCCAGGACGGGACGATATCGGTGGTCAGCGGTCCGAGATCGGCGAGTCCGGCGCGCCCCGCGGCCAGTTCCGCGGCAATCGGGGCAAAGATGTCCCGGCCGTGAAAAGTGGCGCTCGGAACGGCCAGCTTGAAACGCTGCCGCGCGGCGTCGAGGTCGAGCTTGTGCACCGTCGCCGACTTGGCTCGCGCCACGATCGGCGCAAGCAGTCCATTGTCGGGCGCCAGGAAGACGTGTTCATCGGCTTGCACCGCGATGATGTCGCGCTTGGTGCCCACGCCCGGATCGACCACCGCCACGTGGACCGTGCCCGCGGGAAAGTACTCGAATGCGCGAGCCAGCCAGAATCCGGCCTCGGCAGGCCAGTACACGGGCACTTCGTGCGTCACGTCGATGATGCGGGCATCCGGCAGCCGCGTCAGGATGCGGCCCTTCATGGTTGCCACGAACGGGCCCTGGTGGCCGAAGTCGGTGGTGATGGTGATGACGCCCGAAGCAACGAATCTGTTCACGTATTTTCTCCTCCGGCTCACCCTCACCTGCGCTGCGCGCGACCTCTCCCGCAAGGGCAGAAGTAAGGACGGAAGCATCCTTCTTCTCCTCTCCCTCCAGGGAAAGGGGCCGGGGGTGGGGGTGTGGCGCGACGACGAACCGTTCGCGTACGATACCCCGGCGCGTGTAACTGGCGTAGATGGGGATAACCATCGGGAAGCACGCGTGTAGCCAAAGCTACGAAGCCGCTCGCCTGGGCCAAGTCGTCCACTCTCACCCGGAGCGAGCCGCCATGCGAGCCTCATTCGAGCTTCTCGAGTCCACCGATCCCGATATCCACGCCGCCGTCCTCGCCGAAGAGCAGCGCCAGCGCACCAGCCTGGAACTGATTCCTTCGGAGAACTACGCGTTCCCGGAAACCTACGCCACCAACGCCAGCGCCTTCACCAACAAGTACGCCGAAGGCTATCCCGGCCGGCGCTACTATGGCGGCCAGGAGTTCACTGACCGTATCGAAACGCTGGCCGTTGAGCGCGCCAAGGCACTGTTCCGCGCCGAACATGCCAACGTGCAACCGTTGAGCGGCTCGCCGATGAACCAGGCCGTCTACATGGCCTGTCTGAATCCGGGCGACGCCGTGCTGGCGATGGACCTGTCGCACGGCGGGCATCTGACGCACGGCGCGCCGGTGTCGGCGATGGGCAGGATCTTCAACTTCGAGCGCTACAAGACTTCCCCGCCCGATGGCCGTATCGACTACGACGCGGTGCATGAGCTCGCCAGGAAGGTGCGACCGAAGATCGTACTGTGCGGGCACTCATCGTATCCGCGCGAGCTCGACTACGCGCGGTTCCGTGCGATCGCAGACGATGTCGGTGCGCTGACGATGGCTGACGTATCGCACATCGGCGGCCTGATCGCCGGCGGCGCGCTGGCCAATCCAGTGGATGCGGGATTCGACATCGTCACCACCACGACCCACAAATCCATGCGCGGCCCGCGCGGCGGGTTGATTCTCTGCAAAGCCGCGTTGGCGAAAAAAATCGACCAGGCCGTGTTTCCCGGAATGCAGGGCGGCCCGCACATGCATACGGTCGCCGGCGTCGCAGTAACGTTGCTGCTGGCCTCGCAGCCTGCATTCAAGGTTTACGCACAGCAGGTGATCCGCAATGCGCGCAAGCTCGCTGACGAGTTGCAACAACGCGGCTGCACGCTGATTACAGGCGGCACCGAGAACCACCTGATGGTGATCGACACACTGAGCTCCTTCGGTATCGACGGCCGCGTTGCCGAAACAGCGCTCGACGCCGCCGGACTTACGGTGAACAAGCAGGTGATCCCAGACGATCCGCGCCCTCCTCTGCGACCCAGCGGCATTCGCCTGGGCACGCCGGCCATGACCACGCGCGGCATGAAGGAAGAGCAGATGACACAGGTCGCGGACTGGATCGTGAGATCGCTGCGTGCTGCCGAGGATGAATCGGCGTTACGGCGGATTCAGGACGAGGTGCGGGCGCTGTGCGCGAAGTTCCCGGTGCCGGGACTGGACTGAGCGGCAGCCTGCGGCTCGATCCGCAGGCCGGTGGCGGCGTCGAAGAAATGGATCTTCTCCGGCGCCACACTCAGGGCCACGGTCGATCCGCTCGATGGCAGATCGCGCGGCGAGGTTCGCGCGATCAGCGTCCAGTCGCCCGAACGGGCATGGATGAACGCCTCGTTGCCCACCGTTTCCACCAATTCGACCGAGCATTGCAATACCGCGGCGCCAGCATCGGCAGCCACCGGCCGGCGTCGCAGATCCTCCGGGCGCACACCCGCGATGATCTCCTGTCCCTCGTAGTCACGCAGCAGCGCATGATGCTGGTCAGCTACGATCGGCAGGCGCGATTCCGAAGAGACCAGATGCAGTCCTCGATCGCTTTCCAGCCGGCCACGCAGCAGGTTCATGGCCGGGTTGCCGAGAAATCCTGCAACGAACAGGTTCGCGGGTCGTTCATAGATGCGCATGGGCGCGTCGATCTGCTGCACCACGCCTTCGTTCAGAACCACGATGCGTTGTCCCAGGGTCATGGCTTCGACCTGGTCGTGGGTCACGTAGATCATGGTCGTGCCCAACGAACGATGCAGCCTTGCGATCTCGGTGCGCATGGTGGCGCGCAGCTTCGCATCCAAATTCGACAGCGGTTCATCGAGCAGGAATACCTGCGGTTGACGCACCAGTGCGCGCCCGAGCGCAACGCGTTGCCGCTGTCCGCCGGAGAGCTGCCGCGGCAACCGATCCATGAAGCCTGTCAGCTCCAGCTTGGCTGCAGCTTCCTGCACGCGGCGGGCAATCTCATCACCGGGATGGCCGCGCAACTTGAGTCCGAAGCCGAGATTCTCCGCGACCGTCATGTGTGGATAGAGCGCATAACTCTGGAACACCATGGCGATGTCGCGATCGCGAGCGTCCAGCTGTGTAACGTCGCGGCCACCGATGCGGATCGAACCCGCCGTGACTTCCTCCAGCCCGGCGATCAGCCGCAGCAGCGTGCTCTTGCCACAACCGGATGGCCCGACCAGCACCAGCAGCTCGCCGTCGGCGACGGTGAAGTCGGCGGCGGCCACCGCGACGTGACCGTTGGTGTAAACCTTACGCACATTTTCGAACGCCACTTCAGCCATGTCGTTATAGACTCGCTGCCTCGTTGAATCGCGCCAACAGGGTTCGTCCATGACCGATGCCCATGCTCGTTTCCCGCAGAATTTTCTCTGGGGCTGCGCCACCTCCGCCTACCAGGTCGAAGGCTCGCCACTGGCCGACGGCGCCGGCCCGAGCATCTGGCAACGCTTCGCGCATACCCCCAACCGCATCGTCGATGGCGAAACCGGCGACGTCGCCTGCGATCATTATCGACGTTACGAAAGCGATGTGGGCCTGATGCGCGAACTCGGGTTGAACGCCTACCGCTTCAGCATCGCCTGGAGCCGCGTGCTGCCCGAAGGCACCGGGCGCGTGAATCCTGCCGGCCTCGGATTCTACGAGCGGCTGGTCGACCGGCTGCTGGCGGCCGGCATCCAGCCGATGGCGACCTTGTACCACTGGGACATGCCGGCGGCCCTGGACGATCGCGGTGGCTGGCTCAATCGCGACAGCGCCAACTGGTTCGCCGAATATGCCGATGTGGTGTTCCGTCGGCTCGACGACCGCGTGCAGCTGTGGGCCACCTTGAACGAACCCTGGGTCGTGACCGACGGTGGCTACCTGCACGGGGCGCTCGCCCCCGGTCATCGCAATCGCTTCGAAGCGCCGTTGGCCTCTCATCACTTGATGCTGGCGCACGGCGCGGCGGTGCAGGCGTATCGAGCCAGCGGCAAGCATCGCATCGGCCTGGTGGTCAACATCGAACCCAAGTATCCGGCGTCGCAATCGGAAGCCGACCTCGCCGCGACGCATCGCGCCGACGCCTACATGAATCGGCAATATCTCGATCCGGCCCTGCTCGGCCACTATCCGCAGGAGCTGCAGGAGATCTTCGGCGAGGCCTGGCCGCAATGGCCGGCGCAGGATCTCGAAAGGATCAAGCAGCCGCTCGACTACATCGGCGTCAACTACTACACACGCAACGTGACGCGCTTCGACGCTTCTTCCTGGCCGCTGCAGGCCAGCCCGGTACGTCAGAAGCAGGCGACCTACACCGAAACCGGCTGGGAAGTCTTCCCGCAGGGGCTGACCGACACGCTGCTGTGGCTCAAGCATCGCTATGGCAATCTGCCGATCTACATCACCGAGAACGGCGCCGCCTTCTTCGATCCACCGCAGGTCGAAGGCGAGCTGCTGGAAGATCCGCTGCGGGTGGATTATCTGCGCAAGCACGTCAAGGCCGTGCACGAAGCGATCCGTCACGGCGTGGACGTGCGCGGCTACTTCGCCTGGTCGCTGCTCGACAATTTCGAATGGGCGCTGGGCTACACCAAGCGCTTCGGCCTGATTCACGTCAACTACGCGACCCAGAAACGAACCTTCAAGGCAAGCGCGCGGCTGTACTCGCAGATCATCGGCAGCAACGGCGCAAACGTGCTCTGAGTTCATTCGCGGAATTCGATCCGCAATGGCAGCTGCACCACTCGCAGCTCGTTGTCGAACCAGCGCGCAGTACCGGCCGTGATCGTCTGTGTCCCGCCCGGCCGCTTTGGCCAGCTGACGGCGACACCGCCCGGCGGCAGTTCCTTCAGCTCGCCGATCTCCAGAACGCGCCGCTGCCCATCGATCTGCAGTGAGTAACTGAGCTCGCCGTAGGGCGTGCGCAGGTTCCTCACTGCAAAGCCTTCCTGTTCGGTCCAGCGCTGCGGCACACCAGCCATCAGCACCAGGGTCTGATCTGCCGGCCGCTCGTACGCGAACATTTCCAGCAGCGAGCGTCCGTAGTCGGACGCCACCCAGCCGTGCGGCATGTCGCCGATGAACCTGGACTTGCGCGGCTCGCGGCCGACGACTTCGGCCCAGTGGTTCCAGGCGGTCGGCCTGCGGTCGGCCATGAAGAAGTCCAGCAGCTCCAGTCCGCGTTCACGCCAGCCGAGCCGGACGAACGTCGCCAGGTTGCGCAGCTCGTACGGCGTATAGACATCCCAGGTCGTAGCGTGGCGCCGTTCCTGGAAGTGGTTCCAATAGCGCTCGAACGTGGCCAGCAATGCGTCCGGCGGCAGCATCTGCTGCTCACCCACCGGCGCGATCGCAATCGACGTCGAGGTCGGATCGAAATCTCCCAGCTCGGCCGCGCCCGGCAGGTAGTCGATCTTGTGCTCGCGCATCGCGATCTGCAGCGACCGGTACAGATCGGCGCGGAACTCGTCGCGTGAATCGATGAAGCGGCGCATCTCGCTGCGCTCATCGAGTGCTCGTGCAATTCCCACCGCGGCCTCATAGCCTCCCAGCGCCCAGAAATCGTCCCAGTACGAGTGCATGGGCTTGGCCGAGTAGCCCTCGTGGCTGATCGAGGGTGGCATCAAGCCATAGAAGGCCGTGCGCCCATCCTGCTTGTTCAGCTCGGTACGTTCCGACAGCCGCAGCTGATCCATGTAGGCAACGGCCTTGAGCACGCGCGGCCACAATTGACGCAGCAAGGCTTCATCGCCCGTGTACCGGTAGACCTCGTTGACCAGGAACAGGAACTCGCCGGTGCTGTCGTTCTCGGGCACCGGATCGGCGCCGCGCACGTCCACGCAGCAGGGAATCTTGCCGTTGGCAAACTGATAGCCGGCGAACCACAGCAGGAACTGCCTGGCATCCTCGGCATGTCCCAGCTGCAGCAGCAGCTGCGAGGTCATGGCGCCGTCCCGGATCCAGGAGCGCTCATACGAGCGCGATCCCGGCTGGATGCCTGGGCCATCCCGGTTGATGAGCACATAGGCGAGTGACGAGCGCAGCGTGTCGAACCAGGCCTGGCCATCGGCGGGCAACTGCAGCTCGACCCGATTGAGCTTCTTGCGCCACTCGGCAGCAACGCTTTCGGGCGTTTGGGCAGAACCCGACGCGTCTGCGCTGCCTTGCCTCATCTCCCGCGAGACGCGAGGCCCCCTCTCACGCGAAGTGTGAAGCGGAATATCCAGCACTACATCCTGATATGCGCCCGGTGCGAGATTCATTTCATAGAGCAGCGCGCCTGAAGCCAGGCCGGTCTCGTCATGAACCGACTCTGCTGACGAGCCCGAACTCAGCCACTCGCAGGGCGTATCGGCGTCGAACGGCACGGCGCGAAATGCCTGCGGCGGCGATTGTGGAAACACACCCGCAATACCGTCCACGCTGACTGCACCTTGCTGCCATGCCAGGTCCTGGATCGGGCTCACACCGCCCGATGTGTTCAGGAACTGCGCCGGTGGATTGACCTGGAACGGGCGAACCGCGAGCGCCAACGTCACGCGTTGTGCAGCGTTCGACGGGTTGGTAACGCGATACTGCATGCGCGTTCGCGCATCTCCGCGTTTGCCCATTCCAACGGCAGTCACTTCCAGCTGAATGTCCTTGCGTTGCCAGCGCACTGTCGGGATCGGCAGATAGTTGTCCGCCAGCGATTGCTGGATGCTGACGTCGGCCCAGGTGATCAGCTCATTGCCCAGCTCGAGGAAAGGCTCGACCGAGTAACTGGCCTTGCGGGGCTCGATCGCACCGTCCTCCGACAACAGGCTCTCTTCGCTGTCGCCATCGACGCCGACGATGGTCCAGTAAGATTGCTGACCCAGGAATGCGCGCGGATAGCAGCCTCGCCGCGTTCGTTGCGCCAGCGTCTGGACGAATGCATTGGCGGAAGCGCCGAATTCGAGGTCGCGGACGTAGATCTCCCGGATCCCCACGTCGCGGCCTTCGTCCGGCATGGTCAGACGGATCCAGCGCGCTTCGGAGTCTGGAAGCATGTGCGAGTCACGACCGCCGTTGCCGGCAGTGACGTTGCGAACGGTTTCCCAGTCGCTGCCATCGGATGACAGCTCGATCGAATAGCGCGAGGCCTGCAGGTTCGGCAACCAGTCGATCTCGATGCCGCCGAATTCGCGGATCTCTTTCAGATCGATTTCCAGGGTCTGGGGTGAACCGGCGCGTCGCACGCTATGCCAGGCGGTGTTGTCCTTGCCGTCCAGCACCCGTGCCGCGCCATTGCCCGAACGCTCGGAGGAAGCAGTGACCGTCGGCTTCTCCGTCGCCGGCACGTGAACCCGCGGCTTCAGCGCCAGACGGTCGAACCATAGATTGCCGGTGCCGCCAGCGGCGCCGGCGCTGACGACAAACTCGATCGAAGCGAAACGCCGCAGCGTGCGATCGCGGGTCGTGCCCCAGGCGAACTCGATCTGTCGGCGCTTGATGCGGATGTTCTGCCAGTCGCCGGAGAAGGCG